>Ga0307445_10001516_pt1 | contig 13111 bp, 9 predicted proteins | sample SalMarSW160330MG_FD_202147 | JGI IMG/M metagenome (GOLD analysis project Ga0307445, IMG submission 202147) | Salt marsh sediment microbial communities from the Plum Island Ecosystem LTER, Massachusetts, United States - SW1603-30 | ecosystem: Environmental > Aquatic > Marine > Intertidal zone >...
TATCCCCAACCGGTGACTCCTCAGCCGGAGGCTCCCAAGCCTGCACCTATAGCTATGCCTATGCCCATTATTGAGCTCCCGGCTCCCGCGCCGGTTTCACCCAAACCGGTTGTCAAGAAGGTCGTAAAGAAGCCAAAGAAAGTCACAAAGAAGCCGGTTAAAAAAGTAAAGAAAGCCGCAAAGAAACCTGTCAAGAAAGTCAAGAAGGCCGCAAAGAAACCGGTTAAGAAGGCCGCGAAGAAACCCGTTAAAAAAGCTATTAAGAAACCGGTCAAGAAGGCCGCGAAGAAACCCGTCAAGAAAGCCAAGAAAGTCATCAAGAAGAGCACAAAGAAAAAGAGCCGAAAATAAAACGGCCATGCACTTTAGGTTATATCGCACCGGGGTGAAGGATTGGGCAGGATTCTCACCCCGGTTTCGTTTTAATAATCCGGACTCCGTTTGCGAAAGCTTTTTTCACAGGCGAAAAAACTTTTTTTAACAAACAGTGAAGGCCTGTTGCACTCTGTGAAAAGTTAATCGGGATTCCATTTATACATCGCTGCACAATATCGGATTTCCCCCGTCTCCCCCCTTCCGAAACCCGTTCAGTTCATTTGAAAAAAACTCCTTTCCTTACTCGTCTTCGTGCAAAGATCAGAAAACCCGATTTCAGGATATTTTTCGCATAGTCTACCTATTTGTGCTTTTTTCCACCTATTTTTGAATATAAATTAAGTCTGGCGGTTGATCATTCCAATCGATTTATTTTAAATGCTAAATGATACAGTTGGCATCGAAAATCATTCGAACCGGTCAATATTAATCCTTATGAATCGACGGGTTCCTTCAGATGGAGCAATCCCCTTTTTCAGGCGGTACCCCGGTATCCAGATAATTCCTTCCGCATCGCAAACGAGCGGCCAATGATCCCTTTCGCTTAAGGATAGGTGATGGGAGGAGAGGAACCCGTTCAGGGAAACGGGCTCCGCCATGCCCGTCGGAAGGAATAAATCTCCCGTTTTTCGCTTCCGAAGTGACAATGGCGGTCGGATGCAGTCCGCATCAATCCAGATATTCCATGGACCGGCTGCCGGTTCCATCTGCGCAGGCCTGGGAAGTTCCGAGAACGAAGTGACGATTCTCCATTCGGGGTAATGGATAGAGAAGCTCCCAGGACATGGAAGCTCGGCTGCTTCCCATTCCGGCGCTTCGGGCAAATCCGCTTGAAATCGGAACACCAGCCATTCTCGTTCAATCGATACACCAACGCCAAGCGCCAGGTCCATCCGATGTGGACCGGATGGAGTTCCTACAAATTCCAGAACGCGTTCCACCTGCTGAAAAGCCAGATCTTCCAGCGTACCTGTCAAATGCTGTACAGCGCGCCGGAGAAGCGACTGCCGGACGGCCACCGATTCGCTCCGGAAAATTTTCAACGGGAATCGCACCAATCCCGGTGCCAATTCGACGGATGATTTTTTCCATAAATTGTCTGCGGTTTTCGCGAGGAAATCATCCTGCGCGCGGGCAACTTCCGCAAGCCGCGCCAATACCTCGATGATCGATGCGTTGTACTCCTTCAGAAGCGGTAATAATTCCAGCCGGATTCTGTTGCGGGTGAACGCGGAATCCCGATTGGTTGGATCGTCGAGGGGAGTCCAATCCTCTTGCGCGCAATACCCGCTGGTATCCGCATGCGTCAAACACAACAACGGGCGGACGATGCGGACAGCTGCATCGACAGCATTTTTAAGAGGTAAGGGAACCGTCCCGGCCGGCCGTATTCCGCCAAGCCCTTTCAATCCCGATCCGCGGATAAGATGCATCAGGATGGTTTCTGCCTGATCGTCCAGAGTATGGCCGGTGGCGATTGTGGTGATGCGCAATGTCTTTGCCGTTTGCAGCAGGAACGCATACCGCAGGTCTCTAGCCGCCTCCTCCGTTGTCATCCGGTTCCGGGCGGCATGGCTGGACACATCCCCCCGCCCGAGGCTGAAGGGAATGCCCAGCCGCTCCGCCGCCCGGCAAACCATCTCGGCCTCCCGGCCGCTTTCCGGCCGCAAACAGTGATCAAAATGGGCGATGTGAAGAGGATAACCCAATTGCTTTACCACCAGCGCCAGACAAAGGCTGTCGGCGCCGCCGGAGACGGCCGCGAGGATCTTTTCCCCCGGGCCGAAGAGCTCTTTACGCCGGATAAAACACTTGACGGTTTTTAGAATGTCAGACGGTTTCTTCATCGGTCATTTCCAATACATTCCTTCTTCAACAATCCGGTAAATCGAACTGGAGCCACTCATTTCTTCTTCCGGCGCTTTATTTTCTTCACGGATTTCCGCACCGGCTTACGGACAGGCTTGGACGGCTTCTTCTTCCTTTTTGAAGCCGGTTTGCTCTTAATAAGGATCGGGACGACTGCATCCAGAATGCCTGCCATTTTCTTCGGAATGATCGATTTCCCGACTCCCGGGCGTCCGCGCTTCGGAACTTCGTCCAGGGAGAGCACCCTGGATTGTCCGTCCTTCCAAACCAGCGCCAGCTTATCCTGCTGCGTCCCGGAAAATCCACCGAGCAGCCGCGTTTTTACACCGGTCTTCCAGGTGGCGATTCCCACACCGTAACGTCCCTGGACCGGATATTGCGCGGCGGGCGTCCGTTTGGCCTGTCCGGTATCCGAGACAAGCAGGATATCCTCGCGGGCCGCGGGTGCGGCGGTCATGACGATTTGCTCGTCGGGACGCGTAAGGCGGATCCCCATTACCCCGGATGTACCCCATCCGGTCGGACGGATCTCGTTCTCGCGGAAGCGGATGCTCATCCCGGTGCTGGTCGCCAGTAAAATTTCAGACTTCCCGGTAAGCAGAAGAGCCCAGCCAACGGAGTCTTCCGGCGCAACTTTCATCGCCTGAAGCACCTGCGACGACGACCCCGGCAGATCTTGAACCAGTGTTTTCTTCACCAATCCTTTGTGGGTGGACAATAATATCGAGCGGGTGTCCTCGCCCGATCCCGCCTCGGCGGGTGAGACAGCCAATCCGGCTCTCACCCGGCTGCGGGCTTCCAGCGCGCAAAGCGTGGAGAACGGGACGCCGTCCTTGGGGTCCTCACGCGCGGGGATGGTATGAACCGGGATCGAAGCTGCGCGGCCTTTCTCGGTGAAAAGGTAAAGGATATCCCGCGAGGAGGCTTTTACGATAAACCGGGGTGGGTTCTTCGCATATACCGCTGGAGGTTTGGTTGCGGCAAGGCGCGAGAGTTCCCCGCCGCGCAGGAGGACAATCCAGGATTCCGTCACCGGCTCGGCGGTTTCGGCCGTGACCGGCGCCTTCGGCTCGGCTTCCCAGCCGTGGACGATGATGCTGCGCCGCGGATCGACATATTGTTTTTTTACGCGAAGAAGATCGTCAACCAGCACCTGGCGCAGGAGCTTGGGCGAGGCGAGGACTTTTTCCAGCCGCTTGATCAACGCGGTTTTTTCCTTGTATTCGAGTTCAATCTTCTCGCGTTCGAGTGCCGCCAGCCGCTTCAGCGGCATATCCAGGATGGCGTTGGCCTGGATTTCGCTCAGCTTGAACCGCTTCCGCAGTTTGGCGCGGGCATCGTCAGTATCCTTCGCCCCTCGGATAAGCCGGATTACTTCGTCAAGGTTCTTCAGCGCGATGCGCAACCCCTCGAGGATGTGGGCGCGTTCTTTGGCGCGCGCCAGGTCGTACGCGCTGCGTTTGCGGATGACATCCAGCCGATGCTCCAGGAACACCCGCAACGCCTGCTTCAACGTCAGCATCCGCGGTTCGTTGTTCACCAGCGCCAGCAGGTTGATGCTGAAAGTCGTTTCCATCGGGGTTCGCTTATAGAGGTCGCGCAGGACTTGCCGGGCGTCCGAAGTGCGCAACAGGTCGATCACCACCCGCATCCCGCGCCGGTCGGATTCGTCCCGCAGGTCGGCGATTCCCGCGACGGTGCCGCTGCGTACAAGATCGGCGATCCGTTCGAGCAGCGCAGCCTTGTTTACCTGGTAGGGCAGCTCGGTGACAAGAATCCGCGACCGTCCGCGGGTGGTTTCCTCCACATGAGTTCGTGCCCGGACGGTGATTTTTCCGCGTCCGGAACCGTACGCCGCAAGCAGGCCCTCCTCGCTTCCGGCCGGATCCAAGATCAGACCGCCGGTAGGGAAATCCGGACCGGAAATGTGGCGGGTGAGTTCCTTGACCGAGATCTCCTCCAACCGGGTCCATGAGCGCAGCATGAACACCAGGGCATCGCACACTTCGCCCAGATTATGGGGCGGGATAGAGGTTGCCATACCGACGGCGATGCCCGTAGCTCCGTTGACCAGTAAATTCGGTACAGCCGCCGGGAGGACGTCGGGCTCGCGGAGCGACCCGTCGAAATTCTGCGAATAGGCGACGGTATCCTTCTCCAGATCCGTCAGGATTTCCATTGAAAGCGGGGACAGGCGCGCTTCGGTGTACCGCATCGCCGCGGGCGGGTCGCCGTCCACCGAACCGAAATTTCCCTGGCCGTCGACCAGCAGGTAGCGCATCGAAAAATCCTGCGCCATGCGGGCCATCGTTTCGTAAACCGCCATATCGCCGTGCGGGTGGTACTTTCCCAGCACTTCCCCGACGATGCGGGCGGATTTCTTATAGGCATTCGATGCCGAGAGGCTCATATCGTTCATCGCAAAGAGGATACGCCGTTGGACGGGCTTCAATCCATCGCGCGCATCCGGCAGCGCCCGCGCCACAATCACACTCATTGCATAATCCAGATAGGATTGCTGAACTTCTTGGTCGATATCCACTTTTCGAACGGTCCCAGGAATTGTCTTCACATGTACCTCGCAATGGCAGGGTCGGCGGAGATGAGAACATGCCGGCGGAAGAGGGAGCGACCGGCGGGGGAATGATACGGGATGCGCAAAGGCGTGTCAACGCATCTTTCCTGAAAATCCCCCTCGCGCTATAATCCGGCCGCCGGGGAAGTGCTGGAACTGGCAGACAGGCATGACTTAGGATCATGTGCCGCAAGGCGTGAGGGTTCAAGTCCCTCCTTCCCCACACCCATTCCGGAAAGCCGGATGTGTGATTTTTCCATAGGAAGGAACCCCTTTTTCATGAAAATACAGGTCGAGCGGAAAGAATCCTGTGAGGCATTGGTCACGGTCGAGGTGGATTCCGCCGCCGTCGAATCCGCGATGCAAAAGGCGGCGCGGCGAATATCGGAGAAGCAGAACTTTCCCGGATTTCGAAAAGGCAAAGCCCCCTATTCCGTTGTACTGCAGACCTGGGGAGAGGACGCCATTCTGGACGAGGCGCTGGATACGATTGGACCCGACGCCTACCGCCAGGCGCTCGAGCAGGAAAAGCTCGAGCCTTCGGCCGTGGGAACCATGAAGCGGATTGTCACGCGCCGGCCGCTGACGCTTGAATTCCTCGTTCCGGTGCAGCCGGTCGTGGAAATCAGCGACTACCGTTCCGCACGCGTGCCGTTTGAATCACCGGCCATTCCCGATGAGGATGTCGAGCGGGCGTTGGAACAACTGCGTGAGTCGCAATCCCTGCTCGAGCCGGTGACGCGCCCTGCGCAAAAAGGTGATGTGCTGACGGTCGATTTAAAAGCCGGAATTCTGTCCCCAGACGGCAAACTCCAGCCGCTGACGTTCGAGGGCGAGACCAACCCGCAGGATTTGGATCTCGATGACAATCTCGGCGGGCGCTACCCCGGCGCTGGACCGGCGCTGGAGGGAATCTCCGAAGGTGAAACCCGGACCGTTGCGGTCCAGTTTCCGGACAGCTTCCCGATCGCCCGTCTGAAAGGCCTGCAAGCCCAGCTGACCGTCAAGTGCCTGGGCGTAAAGATCCGGAAGCTTCCGGATTGGAACGAGGATTTGGTAAAGGCGGTTAGTAAATTCAGCACGGTCGATGAGCTGCGCAGTGAAGTGCGTTCACGCCTCGAGAATCGGGCGGTGGAATCCAAAGAGGAAGAATACGCGGACAGCGTGATCGAAAAAATGATCGAGGGGTCGTCCATCACTTTTCCGCCGGCGATGCTCGAAGAGGAAATCGACGAAGAGATTCAGACCCTGGCGCGCCGGCTGGAACAGCGGAAAACCTCTCTGGAGGTATATCTGCGGACCGTTCCGGAAGGAATGAAAGGCTTGCGGGCGCAGCTCGAACCGGATGCCCGCCGGAAACTCATCCGCCGCCTGCTCCTGACGGAACTGGTGAAAAAGGAAAAGCTTGAACCGTCCGAGGAAGCCATTAACAGACAGGTCGAAGTCTATCAATCGGTGTTTGCCGAAAGCACCGGGAAAAACAAGAACAAGCAATCGATGGAAGAAACGCTGCGCCAACTGGCCGCCAACGACGTGATGTCGCGCTTAATCGTCCAGCGGGTGGTTGAAATCGGAAAAGGCGCGGCTCCGGCGCTCCCGGAATCCTAGAACCCGTATTCCCTTGGAGGAAAAACATGCCGATAAATGAACCGTCTTCCGAAGGTGTGCCGATCTTCGTGCCCCATATTATTGAAACCAATGCCCGCGGCGAGCGCGCCTATGATATTTTTTCCCTGCTCTTGAAGGAACGAATCATCTTCGTGGGCACGCCGATCAATGACGTCGTCGCCAACCTGATTGTGGCGGAACTGCTGTTTCTTAAAAAAGAGGATTCCGAAAGAGAAATCCACATGTATATCAACAGCCCCGGAGGGCAGGTTTATTCCGGCTTGGCCATCTACGATACGATGCAGCAGGTCCAGATGACCAACCCCATCTATACGTACGCCATCGGGGTTACGGCGTCGTTTGGAACCGTTCTGCTGGCGGCGGGAACCAAGGGCTTCCGCTTCGCGCTGCCCCATGCCACAATCCATGTCCATCAGCCGCTGGGCGGCGCCCAGGGGCAGGCCACCGATGTGGAAATCCAGGCCAAGGAGATCCTGCGCCTGCGAAGCGCGCTTAATCAGATTCTCGTAAAGCATACCGGCCAGCCACTGGAAGTCATCGAACGCGATACGGAAAGGGACTTCTACCTTGATGCCCAAGCCGCGATCACGTACGGATTCGTCGACCAGGTGCTCAGTACGGAAAAGCCGGATAAGGCGGCCAAGAGCGCCAAGTAGGCGCGCCGCAACCATGCCCGCGCCCAAGTCCCCGGACCTCTCCGCATTGCGCGGCTTAATCTTGGATATGGACGGAGTCCTTTGGGCGGGAGAGTCTCCCCTCCCGGGGATGCCGGATTTTTTCCATTTCCTGCGTGAACGGGGGATCCGTTTCGTCCTTGCCACCAACAATGCAAGCCTGACGATCGCAAGCTACATACAAAAACTTGCGCGGATGGGGGTTGCGATTGCGCCGGAGGAGATCCTCACCTCGGCCACGGCGACCGCGGAGTATTTAAAATCCGTTTGCCGGCCGGGAGAACGCGCGTATGTTATCGGCGAGGAAGGCCTGATCCGAGCGGTGGAATCGGCCGGGGTGCAGGTGGCGACGGACTCGCTGAATGCGGAATATGTCATCTGCGGAATGGACCGTAACCTGACCTGGGACAAACTCGCCAATGCCACAATTACTCTGCACCGCGGTGCGCGCTTCATCGGCACCAACGGCGATGTCACCTTCCCAACGGAACGGGGTATCGCGCACGGGAACGGGGCGATTCTGGCCGCGCTGACCGCAGCCAGCGGCATCCAGCCAAAGATAATCGGGAAACCGTATCCGGCCATCATGCAAATGGCGGTGGCCCGGCTTGGGTTGCCCAAGGCGCGGGTCGCCGCTGTGGGCGACCGGCTGGAAACCGATATTCTTGGGGCGACAAATGCCGGGTTGAAAAGCCTTTTAATTCTGACCGGTGTCACCAGCCGCAAAGAGCTTGGAAAAAGCGGGATTCGCCCAACATGGGTGATTGACGACTTACCCGCTCTTCAGGCGGTATGGACGGCGCGCGGGAAGCACTCCGTCGGATGATATAATGTCCGCGTCTGCCTGGACCGGCGATGGGCGTTTTTGCCGCGGCAGATATTTTGTTGTTTGGAGGTAGATGGGATGAGTCGGGCCATAACGTGGGTTACAGTCATTATCATGGCGATAGCGATCATGGTCGTCAATATACCGAAGAACATTTTGGTGTTCGGCCAAGAAACGCGCATTCGTCAGGGCCTGGACCTCCAGGGCGGACAGCAGATTCTGCTGGAGGCCGATCTTCCGGCGGATCAGGAAATTCCCGCCCAATCATTGGAAGTCGCCGCCGGGGTCATCGAGAACCGCGTGAACGCGCTTGGTGTCAGTGAAGCCGTCGTCCAGATTTCCCTGCCGCGTCGAATTGTCGTCGAACTTCCCGGGTACGATAACCCGGAGGAAGCCCGCAAGCTCATCCAAAACACAGGTTTGCTGGAATTTGTAGAAACGCAATACCGGATTGATGAGAGCACGACGATTGCCACAGACCATCTCACCTCCTCCGGCCCCGGCCTGACCGGCACTGGAACTCCCTCATCGCTCCTTACACCCTTCTTGACGAACACCCCTGAACCGACCGCGACCGCCACGACCGGGTTTGTCGTGATCGCGACCGAGGAAGGCGCGGGGGGATTGAACCTGCAAACGACGCCTATCGCGACTCCCGCGGCTGATCCCGGAACCGTGTACCACACCATCATGACCGGCGCGGACCTGCAGAGCGCACAGGTGGGGCGGGATGCCGCCAACAAACCGAGCGTGGATTTTCTCCTTTCCGACAACGGCGCGAAAATATTCGCCGAGTACACGACAAACCACGTCGGTTGGTATCTGGCGATCGCCCTGGATAAAGTGGTGATTTCCTGCCCGACGGTCAGCGAACCGATTTTAGGCGGCAGCGGGAGCATCTCCGGAAGCTTCACGGCCGCGCAAGCCAAACAGCTGGCCATTCTGCTCACCTACGGTGCGATGCCAGTCCCTTTGAAAGTCATCCGCGAACAGACGATCGGCCCGACCCTCGGTCAGGATTCACTCCGCCACTCGCTGATCGCCGGCGCGATCGGACTGCTCGCGGTGGCGCTCTTTATGCTGCTGTATTACCGGCTGCCGGGCGCGCTGGCCGATGTGGCCCTGATCCTGTATGCCCTGACCAGCCTGACCATCTACCGGTTGATCCCGGTTACCTTCACTCTGCCCGGCATCGCCGGGTTCATCCTTTCCGTTGGCATGGCGGTGGATGCGAACGTCCTGATCTTTGAACGGATGAAGGAGGAATTACGGGGGGGCAAGGCGCTGCGTGATGCGGTGGAGATGGGTTTCTCTCGGGCCTGGCTTTCGATCCGGGATTCCAACATTTCCACCCTGATCACCTGCGGGATCCTGATCTGGTTCGGCGGAACCTTCGGCGCCAATATCGTAAAAGGTTTTGCGATCACCCTTGCGGTGGGTGTTCTGGTCAGTATGTTTACGGCCATTTTGGTCACCCGCAATCTGCTGCATCTCGTGCTGGACCGTGTCGATTTTTCGGAACGGCATTCCTGGTTCGGCATTTGGGATGAAAACACCTCGAACACGGAGAGTGCGGGATGAATATCATCGGCAAGCGGTACTGGTTCTTCGGTCTTTCACTGCTGATCATCATCCCCGGGATCATTGCGCTGGCCCTGGGCGGGCTTCGACCGTCAATCGATTTCACCGGCGGAACGATGCTGGAAATCCTGTTCAATTCCGGAAAGGCTCCCACGCCTGATGAAATACGGACGGCGCTGGAAAACGTCTCGATCGCCGCGCCGGGCGAGAAGCTGGAAAATATACAAATTCAGACGCTGGGCGCGGACGGGATTGTCCTGCGGGTCCAGCAGATAGACCAAGCAACCATCGACTCAATCATCGCCACGCTGTCTGAGGCATTCGACGGGGTGACATTGAATATGGCCGATAACGTCGGCGCGGCGGTGGGCGGCGAGGTCGCCCAGCGGGCGGCCGGCGCCGTTGCCCTGGCGGCCATCGGGATCGCGCTCTATGTATGGTTTGCGTTCCGCAAACTCCCCAACGCCTCCCGCTACGGCATGGCGGCGGTTTTCTCGCTCGTTCACGACGTCCTGGTCCTTCTTGGTCTGGAAGCCATCCTGGGGCTGGTGCTGGGCTGGGAAGCCGACGCCCTCTTCCTGACGGCATTGCTGACCGTCATCGGTTTTTCCGTTCACGATACGATCGTCGTTTTCGACCGGATCCGGGAAAACCGCGTGAAACACAAATATGCTCCCTTTGAAACCGTCGTCAATCACAGTATCGTGCAGACACTCGACCGGTCCATCAACACGACCCTGACCGTGCTGTTTACGCTGCTGGCGATGGTGCTTTTCGGCGGCGTCACCACCCGGCATTTCATTGTTATTCTCCTGGTCGGAATGGCCAGCGGCGCGTACTCCTCCATCTTCAACGCGGCGGCCATCCTGGTGGTCTGGGAAAATCGCGAATGGGAAAAATGGTTTTCAAGGTTTCGCCGCCCTTCGAACGCCAAAGCCTGACAATTATTTTTAGCCCAAAGAGGGCTGATCCATCAATGGATCAGCCCCCCTTTTTTTTATTCACCCGTTTTTTCCCGTTGTAGATTCAATTGGCGAATCCCAGCTGAAAGTGATAACCACAACATGTACAAAGAGCCAATTATTTTCCGAAGCATATTCGCTTCCATTTAATACTTGGAATAATTCCTATGTGCGTGCTCGGAGCAATGCTCGGCTCTTTGCGGTGCATCCGTATACAAAGGAAGAAGTCTGGCTGAGTAGATGCAATTCGATTACTGTTTTTTTGACAATACATCGGGGAGAATCCGGCCTAAAAGGCATTTAATAAATTCAATAGGCCCCCCAGGAACGGTGTTCCAAAGAAGTAAATCAGCAGTCCGGCCATCAGCAGATAGGGGCCGTAAGCCATGGTCGCATTATTAAGTGAAGACCTTTTAACTGACATAATGATGACCAAACCCACACCGGCTATCCCTCCGAGGAAGATTGAAACAAAAATAGCGAGGAGAATGGCCGGCCAACCGGTAATAAAACCGACGAACGCCGCGAGGATGACGTCTCCGAATCCGAGCGGTTCGATATCCCCTCCGATTCTGAACATAACCGCCAGCAGTTTCCCCAGCAGGAAAAGCAGCATAAAAATGGAGAATCCGCCCAATCCGCCTAAAAGCATGCGAAGGGGTATTTCCGTTCCGCTTGTCAGACCATCCAACAGCAGTGCAAGCGATACAAGCGCAACGGATTCGACCAAAACGGCACGGTGTTCGAAATCGATGATGGTAAAAAGGAGGCATGCCGAAAGAACCACCCCTCCGGTGAACAGTGCATGGGCGTCGGGGCGGCCGATCATCCAAATGATGGGGACCCCGAGCCATAGGAGTGCTTCCGCCGCGAGGTCCCGCAGCGGCCGGGGAGCGCTACAGCGCAGACAGCGGCCGGAAAAAAACAAGGTGGAGAGGATGGCCGACCAATCCGGCATCTTGCGCGGGGAATCGCAATATTGGCAGCGCGGGATACATACCCAACGGAGCGGCACGTCGTCTTCCCGCAGGAGATTATCCGCCAAACCGTTGACTGCCACGGCGAAAATCCATCCGAGCAAAACCGCAATGAGGATCATGCAATGCCTCGAGGATTCGGCCGATTTCCGAACGCGGGGAAACCTTCGGCGATTTTCCCGTGATAAAATCCGGATGTGAACAATTATAAATTAAAAATTGACATCCGGCATTTAAGCACCATCTCAGCGGTCATTCTCCTGGTGAACGGGATCTCCCGTTTTGTGGAGATACCCAGCCGCGGCATTCGCGTAACGGTGATGAACATTCAATGGGTGATCGAGCTGAACGGCAACTTGCTGTTCATGCTCCTGCTGGCGTTGCTGGTCGTTATCGGAACCGAAAGCATCCTGCGAACGCATCCCGCCCTTTCCGGCACTTCCGATGGAAAACCGGACACCGCTACGGCCATCCACTGGATCCTGCCCGGGATCACCGCGTTTGGGGGGAGCGCAGCCGTAAACATGTACCCGCCGGGCCCGCGCTGGTGGTTTGGGCTGGTCCTGGTGACCGGATTGCTGATCTTCAGCATCGTGTGCGAATATCTTACGATCGAAAAAGAAGGGATCCGCTACGATCTGGCGTCGGTGGGATTGAATATCCTCGGCCTGACCGTGCTGGCCATTTTGCTGAACGCGATCCATGCCAGCCAGACACGGCTAACGTTCGCTCTGCCGGTCATTGCGGTCTGCGTGGCGGCGATTGCCTTGCGATTGTTGGATTTATTGGAACCGGGCAATTCGATGAAGCGATACTACGCGGCGGGGATCGGGCTCCTTATTTCGGAACTGGCGCTGCCGCTCTTTTATCTCCCCGTCTCGTCTGTGACGTTCGGCCTGGTATTGACTTTGGCGGCCCACACCGCGGTTGGCGTTGCGCAAATTCGTTCGAAAGATCCAAAAAACAAGTCCATACTGCTGGAATATTTCCTAATTGACGCGATCGCCGTTCTCGTTCTGGTTTTGTTTATCGGCCGTTAGCGGTTGCTTTCCGTCGGCGGGGTTATGCCGCTTATGCCACCATGCCCGAAGCCCCACCACCCGTTCCGTCCCATGAATCAACCGGTCGATGTTCGGGCGCAGTGACCAGATCATCAGGCCCAGCGAAACCACTCCAAAAACCACATACCATTTGGACGAATACCCGAGTGCCGCGCGGACGGAAAAAATAACAATCACGGTCAAGCCGCCCACCAGGGTGGTGACGGACGCGTATCCAACGATCAGGAAAACCAACAACCCGAACGGCAGGATGATATACAGACTGGGGAACCAAAAAGCGATTGCCGCGCCCATGGTGGGCGCGCCGCCTGCCCCGCCGTGAAATATCGGGATTTTCCCGAATCGTGTTTCCTTCCAGTCGATGCTGAAAATCGAGTAATTATGCCCGATGACGGCGGCCAATCCGACCAGGATTTCCAGCCAGTAATTGCCGGGCATGATCGAGCGGCTGATTTCCACCGCGAGAAGGCTTTTCAGCACATCCAGGATTCCCGTTGCCACCCCGGCCAAGGATCCGCCGGCGCGCATGGCGTTGGTCCCTCCGGTGCGGCCGCTGCCGACTTGCCGGATATCCCTACCGGT
>Ga0307445_10001519_pt1 | contig 13081 bp, 12 predicted proteins | sample SalMarSW160330MG_FD_202147 | JGI IMG/M metagenome (GOLD analysis project Ga0307445, IMG submission 202147) | Salt marsh sediment microbial communities from the Plum Island Ecosystem LTER, Massachusetts, United States - SW1603-30 | ecosystem: Environmental > Aquatic > Marine > Intertidal zone >...
TAAAGCGATTTATTGAGCTCATTTTTGAAAGAAACGTGGAAGTTATTTTCGAAAACAAATATACATTTGTAATTTCGACATCTATCCATTTCTATGATCATACAGCACAGAATTACATGCAAAGTATATGTGATGATTTAAACATGAAATATGTGGGTAATTATCCTGCAGATTCTTGGGATTTACTCTATCCAAAACGAAGAGCAGGATGGTTACTCTTTGTGGAAGATTTTTTTCATCATATTGAAAAGGGATATCCCACCTCAAAGCACTATGGTCCACTAAAAGAGCGAGATTTCAAGTATGCTCCAGGCAAAGTAACAACTGAGAAGATAGACACGCTTGGTAAAAGAATTCTCGTTGTTAGTGATGAAACTGACGAGAATACTAACTTAGGAAAAATGATAAAGAGGTTTAGAGAATCATTCTCAAGTGAAATTGAGGTTGTGAACTTATACGATATTGATATCAAAGGAGGATGTATATCGTGCTTACAATGTGGATATGATCATCAATGCTCCTATATTGGTAAAGATGGGTTTATTGAATTTTGGGAAGAGATTGTAATGAAATCTGATATTCTTGTATTTGCTGGTATTATCAAGGATAGATATCTTTCATCAAGATGGAAAATGGCACTAGATCGTGCTTTTTACATGACTCACACACCAACTCTTACAGATAAACAAATGGGTTATCTTATTTCTGGACCCCTAAGTCAAATTCCAGATCTTACTCAGATGTTTCAAGCTCATATTGAGATTCAGGGATCTAATCTTGTTGATATCATTACGGATGAATTCGGAACTTCGGAAGAAATTGATGCATTATTGCATGATTTTGCAAGGAGACTTGTATCATTTTCAAAAATAGAATACTACAAACCAATAACATTTTTAGGTGAAGGAGGGAAAAAAATATTTCGAGATGACATTTATGGCAGAAATCGTTTTGTTTTTCAAGCAGATCATGAATATTATGAATGTCACGGCTATTATGATTCATTCCCTCAAAATGATGAAAGAGCCAAAAAACTGAATGCGAAACTCATTCCTTTATTTAAAATTGATAAAGTAAGAAAAAAAATTAACATGAAACAAGAATTTTTAAGACCATTTAAAAAAGTACTTGAAGATCCGAGGAAGTAGACTAATGACGTGGGGAGGTAATTTATCAAAAGAGGGTTCTGATCATATAAGACAACTAAGAGAAGCTGATAATGTAATAAAATTTCTAGAGAAATTTAAAGAAGATGTAAGCGAAATAAACAAAGAGATTATTTCAAAAACAATTGATATAATCGTAAACAGATTTACAAATCAAAAGTGACTTGAAATAAATGAAATTACTAGTTAACTAATTTTTTAATCATCTGTATTAATTGATCAGCAACCTTTTGAATAGTTTCCGTGAGATTAATCTTGAAAAATGGCAAATCTATATTTTTACTAAATTCCTCTAAAGATATATCACCTTCACCAAATTGATTCAATTCTACAAAACCTTCAAGGCTTTCAGGAACGATCCCGATCATGAAAGCATCCAAGTCTGGTAGTTGTTCCAGTATGAAATCAATTACGATGTGAACAGGTATCGTATGGCTAGAAATCGGCACGTATTCGCTTATATTTTCTCTCGTCAATATCGCAACAGTACCAGGAGGCTCATTTAATGTACAAGTATCAATCAAGACAAGATGTGATGGTGCAAATGTAACCACATCTTCGACGCGAGACATGGGATCTATGCCTGCATTAATAAACAGTATTTTTTCATTATTGTGGTGCAATAATTCACTAATTATATATGGTCCAACACCATCATCTGTTAATTTTTCCTCCCCGATCCCCATAAAAACGATTTTAGAAGCATTTGCTAATCTACTTGATAATCTTCGAAAGAAATCATCCATTTGTAATATGATAAATGAAGTATGCTAATTTAATTAAATGAAAGTAAATCTTAAATTTTGGAAAAATTTGAAATAAATTACTATGCTTTTGAAAGAAAAAAATATTGTTATCACTGGTGCTGGTCGAGGAATCGGAAAATCTGTCGCTATAGCTTGTGCTAAAGAAGGATCAAACCTAGGATTATTGTCAAGAACCATCGAAGAACTCGAACAAACTAAAAAAGAGATAGAAGAGCTATCCCTAAATATAAAAATATCAATAAAAAGTGCAGATATTACCAAATATGAGGACGTTGCTTCAGCTTTTGCATTTTTTAATGAGGAATTAGGATTCTTTAATGGAGTGATTGCTAATGCTGGAGCATCAAGAATGGGATCTACTCATGAATTTGATAATGAGAGATTTTCTAACATCATTAATGTCAATATTATTGGCGTATATTATACATTTAAAGCTTGCTATCCTTATATGAAAAAAGATGATAAAAATTTTAAAGCACGCTTTTTAATTACTGGTAGCGCAGCATATCCTAATGCGATGCCAAAATTTGCTGCGTACACGGCTAGTAAATATGCGACGATTGGTTTACAAAGATCCTTGGTATTGGAGTATAAAAAAGAAAATATCACGTTTAATCAAATTCTACCGACAATGGTCGATACGAGGTTATTACGAGGAAGACAAACTGGTGATGGAAATAAACCCGATAATGTCATGAATCCCTGGGATCTTAACGATTATTATCTCTTTTTCATGACTGATTTATCAAACAGAATAAATGACCAGTTGGTCAATACCAGTGATTTTCAAGAGATAAAATCCCTTATCTCTGAAGCTCCAAGTGATAAGATCGAGAGTTGGGATGCTTTTAAAGATTATTTGATTGAAAAAGCTCCCAAGATTTATGACAACGTGAAAAAATTAGGACCTATGGTAGATTTTATTTTAAAGCGATCCCTATAATTTTTTTTCTTTGTGCTAAATAATCTCTATAGATAAAATTCTTTAGACATGAAGTATTATTGATATACATAGATAATGACAGAAAAATTAAATGACAAAGCTGAGAAAACGCAAGTAGAAGGGATTCTCAGCAAAGATAGAGTTATTGTTTCTGATCCTGAAGCAATTCAAGAATTCTATTATAATTCTTACATAGGAGAATTAGAAAAGGAAGAACCAGATACCGAAAAGTTGAGTCTTAATCCTGTCGAAGTCTTATTATTATCTGAAAGAAAGCGATTATTAATTTATATTGATAATGATAAAAACAATGATGTTTACGATTTTGAAGCTCTTTTAACACATTTTTCACAATATGATGATCATTTATGGCATAAATATATCATTTACATGGATTTAAGAAAAAGAGGTTATCTTGTGCGTAGCGGATATGGAGATGGTATTGAATTTCGAGTTTTCAAGCGAGGTGCCGATTTTGAAAATGAATCCGCTCGATATCTCATTTATCCTGTATTTGAGGGGAGTCCTATCGAATTACGAGATCTTGACAAGATTTCAAGAGTAGCCCTTAGTTCGAGAAAAGATCTCATAGTTGCTACAGTTGATCGCTTGAGTAGAGCAATATATTATAGCGTTAATAAGTTCGAAATTATAAATAACGTAGAAATAAATGAAGAAGACTATGCCAGATAAATTTGCTTGCGATACATCGGTGATTTTTAACGGGAGAATTATAGATTTAATTGAAGATGGTGATCTCGGAGAACATCCTGAAATTTACGTCTCAAATATCGTAGTAGCTGAGGTTGAATATCGAACGAATGTTCAAAAAGAAATAGGCTTTTTTGGTTTAAGTGTCCTAAAAAAATTAAGACAGCTTCACAATGAGGGAATAATAACTCTTAATCTTATTGGTCATCGCCCCACTCGAGAAGAGATAAAGATGGCACCAGGAGGAGAATTAGATTCTTTAATCAGAATTGGAGCTCGTGAAAATAATGCCATATTAATTACTGCTGATAGAATTCAAGGAGATGTTGGGGTCTTTGAAGGAATGGAGATAATGCAAGTCAAAGAAAAAAGATCTCCTTCAAAATTTGGAACTTCGCGCTTGAAAATTTTGGATTATTTTGATGAAAATACGATGAGCATCCATTTAAAGAGAGGGTTACCAGCTTATGCTAAAAAAGGTAGTCCTGGAAATTGGTTCATGGAACAAGTAGGATTAGATATTATTAACAAAAAATTGATTGAAGAAATAGCTATAGAAATTGTAGAATATGTACGGGAAGATCCGCATTCTTTTTTAGAAATACAAAAATTTGGAGCTGTAGTCGCTCAATTACGAGAATTCAGGATTGTAATAACAAGACCTCCTTTTTCAAAAGATATCGAAATAACAGCAGTACGACCAATAGTCAGCTTGACGTTAAAAGATTATACAATCAATAGTAGACTTAAGAAACGCCTAACTAAGGCTGAAGGAATTTTAGTTGCTGGTTCACCAGGTGCAGGAAAAAGCACCTTTTCAGCAGCATTAGCTAATTATTACTCAAAGAAGGGTAAAATTGTAAAAACTCTTGAAAGCGTGAGAGATCTGCAAGTTGATCCCGAAATTACACAATATACCAAGTTAGAAGGGAGTCTTGAGAATTCAGCAGATATTTTACTTCTCGTGCGTCCTGATTTCACGATTTTTGATGAAGTACGTACTACAAAAGATTTCCAGATCTTCTCTGATTTTAGATTATCCGGAGTGGGAATGGTGGGAGTTGTGCATTCTGCTTCTGCTATTGATGCCATCCAAAGATTTATAGGGAGAATTGAACTTGGAATGCTTCCCTCAATAATAGATACGATCATTTTTATTGAATCCGGAGATATTGCAAAAGTATTGACCATTAAGATGACGGTAAAAGTCCCCCATGGATTCCGTGATAAGGACCTTGCAAGACCGGTTATTGAAGTAAGGGATTTCTTAACGAACGAATTGGAATATGAAATGTATTCTTTCGGACAAGATATTGTAGTCAATCCAATAAATCCTTCGCGCTCAAGAAGACAAAATAGGTTTGATGATTACGATAGAAATTACAATGATAATCATATCGAACTGGATATTCAAGTGTTTAATCAAAAAGTTAAGATTAGAGCAGACCAGGTTTATGCGAGTAAAAATATTGTGCTTTATTCGGGAGATCGATTAATTTTTTCTGGATCATTGAGTAGGAATGCTGAAATGTCACTCTCATTATCAAGTAAGGATGGAAGAAAAGTAGCTAAAGAATTTAATAAAAATGCAGATATTTATGGGAAACTCATCTAACTCCATCATCTATAACTTTAGAACTGTGTTATTCTACGTCAATTAATCAATTCCGCCTTCTTAAAAACTCTCACTCTATCAAATTTTATTTCTATAATATAAAGCAAGCTTTTAAAATTTGTTAATCGATCAATTTCAATTTCATGAATTTAGGTTGATACCATCTTTTTTTTGACTTTATCGACAATTAACGGAAGGACTTCGACAATATCTTCATTAAATCTTAGATCTGGCTTAAAGTATGGAGGAATCTCTCCACGGTTCAAAATTATTAATTTAGCACCACTCTGCTGGGCATTTCTTGGCATTAGTGCTGCAGGACTCACGACTAAAGAAGAACCAATTACAAAAAAAACATCTGATTTCTCAGATCTTCTAAATGATTCTTCTAATACATCTCCAGGTAATGGATCTCCAAAATTTACAATACTTGATACGACTCTTCCACCACATTTAGGACAGTTTGGTTGACCATTTTTCACCCTATTTGAGAGATACCCTTGACCCCATTTTTGTTTATCCCATCCAACTTCTTCAAAAGTCATTTTTTGGTTACATTCCAAACATTTCATAAAATACATGTTTCCATGTAGTTCTCCTATTTTATCAAAAGGTATCCCTGATTTTACGTGTAATCCATCAACATTTTGAGATATTAAGTAGTCTAATTTACCCATTTTAAGGAGTTCTACAATGAGATAGTGCCCTTGATTTGGTTTTACTTGATCCCATGGTGGAGATTTTGGAGGAGGTAAACCCATATCTCGTCTAGTCCATACTCCATCTGGTCCTCTATAATCGGGTAATCCACTATCCGTTGAAATTCCCGCTCCAGTAAAAATAACTAAATTATGTGATTCAAAAATCCATTTTGCAGCTAAATCTATCCTTTTTTCTAATTCCATATGACGAGTATAAATTTGAGAAAAATAAATATTCTTATTTTCGCAATATTTAATAATATGGCAAATAAAATAGGGATATTTATATACATTTAACATTATTGTTAATTGGGAACTCTTGTTCCTTAATCTTTATATTTAACAACGATCAATATATAATTACTACTCTATTTAGAGTATTGGGTTAGGTGTACATGTATGACTTATGCAATTAATTTTAATAAGACTGATTTAAAAAATATCGAATATGATTATATCAAAGTAAAGTTGAATCCAGACAATATTAAATGGATCCAAGGGATATCAAAAGAAATTAGTAATTATATTTCTATTCCTCCTTTAGCGTTAAAAGGGATTATTTGTCATTCTTTAGGAAAATGGCAGGAGAAAAACAATAAAACAATCTCAGAAATAGCTAATACCTCTCTTAATGAAAAAATAATAGCCACAAAAGAAATTTTTGCTTCATGCAACAAAACTTCAAAAAAAGTACTAAAAACCCCAAAGGATGAAAGCGAATTATTACTTGATATAGCTTTTGAAAGAGGGTTTAAAAATTTCGTTGAAAATTTAAAAAGATTTTTAAATTAAATTATCATTAATTCCGCATTCTTTCAATACTATTTACTTTTTTGATCAGTTTAAATAAATTATCTTGAAGCAAATAATCATTTATTGCTTCCCAAGGTCCATTGATATCAACAAGTCGGTTTGTATCATGAGAATCGCAACCAATTGAAACTAGGATTCCTGCTTCTTTTATTTTTTCATAAAACAAACTATATGTTCTAGAATAATATTGTGAATAGTTGGAATTAAATTCAATAAAAATATCATTCTCTAGTAGAAAATTCATCAAAACTTGGAGTCCTTGATGAAGAAAATATGAGGGATCGATGTGTGCAATTCCAAATAAAGGAAATCGTTTATTTAATGATTTTTGTTTTTTCCATGAACCCAAAAGAGATTTAATAAATGCAATCGACTCAAGGGATTCGAGATATTCAAACAATATGATATCGTAAACTTCTGGTTTTATATGTTTCAAGATATATTCCTTAGAGCTTCCTAAATCAATTTCAACTCCAGTAAGTACTTGAAGCTTTTCGTTTCGTTTCTCTAAATTAGATTGATATAATGAAATTTCGCTTCGATACTTATTAATTTTCGAAATTGTATCTAAATTTGGAATTATGTTAGCTTTCCATGAATTGGTGAAATGATCAGTTATTGCTATACATTCTAAACATTCTGATAAAGCCTTTTTTATAATCTTTTCAATAGTGCTTTTACCATCAGAATAAGTAGAATGAATATGTAGGTTAATTCTTGGAATTTTCATTTTTTTAAACTAGATTCCAATTGATTTTAATTCCCTATTAGTATACCATAACAATATGCCACTTAATATAAGCACAATGCCAAAAATAACTAAAATTGAATTGAAAAGGTAATTTATGGTTATTTGAGGGATGATTGTGGATCCAATGGTGAGTTCTGTAATAATAATCTCTCCATTAAATATTAGAAAAGCAAGTGTAAAAATGATGATACCAGAAATGATTTCCAATAGGGCAAAAGCGTAATTTATCATGTTGATAAACTTGGATCGTGTTTTCCCGGGTTCTATGATTTGACTACTTCCAAGATTGATTGCGACTTTTCCTTTATCAACTTTCTTAATGAAAAAATATACTACTTCTCTTAGTGGAATGATATCAAAAATGACAGTTCCAACTATGAAGATGATTATCCCTACCAGGACTCTATTAATTATTAAAAATTGAAGACTAGGAGTAGTAAAATTATTAATTGCCCAAATGATAAAACTGATGATAATAGCCAATAATGATTTAATTCCCGCCAAAGTCAAGGATTTTGATGCCCTATCACTAATAGTTAATAGAAAATATCCTATACCAATAGAAAGAATGATCAATCCTAACATAACTGCTTCAGTAGAAAAGAAAAATAATGCAAATATCAAGAAAGTTCCGCTAATGATATATGGTAGTATTGGAAAAAAAGGTGCTTTAAAGGGTCTATCTAATTCTTTTCTCTTTTTTCTCAATTTTAACGCAGCATAATTCACAAAAGCAAGACCAAAAAAGTAAATAAAGGTGGTAGTTTCGGCTGCTAATCCGATTCCAGCAAAATAAGTAAAGATTATTGCTATCACCACTGTAAGAAGCAATGCAAACACAGGTGATTGAGTTCTCTTTTTTACTTCTTCAAATTTTTTTGGAAGAAAACGATCGCGCGCTAAAGCTGTAATGATACTGACGCCAGATCCTAAAGCTCCATTAATTGCTATCATTGTAGATATTAAAGCTGCAAAAACCATTACAAAAAAACCGATGGGACCTAAAATATTTTCCAATATTATAGGTAATAATAATGGAGCATCAGCTAATTCAGAATGCGGATAAGTAATATTCACTAAAACGACAAAAGCAATTGTTAGATAAATCATTAATGCTAATACAATAGCTAAAATATTAACTTTTGGGATATTTTTTGATGGATTTTTTAAACTAGAATTTAAGTAAGCTAAATTAGAAATTATAGGAATAAAGAAAATAAAAAGTAAAGGGAGTGCAGAGACAATTCCAATTGGATTTAGTGGTTGTGAGAGGATAGTGAGATTAAAATTATAAATAAATTGTGATATGACTAATCCTGAAAATATAAAAATTCCAAATATTGCAAGTAGAATTATTGTCAAATATATAAGTGATTTAGTTGCTATTTTTTGAGTTCTGAAAAGTACCAAACTTATAAAAATGATTACAATAATTGCTAATAATACATAATAGAAAGAAGGAATGAATATTCCCAATCTTTTTAATACTTCTTCAATTGTTAAAGAAAAAGCTCGAGCTGAAAAAGAACAAGCTGAAATATTTCCTATCCATAAAAAGAACCCAATTATAAAAGCTAAAAAACCTCCTAATCCCTCCTTGCTGAAATTATACGACCCTCCTGCCATAGGTAAGCTTGTTGATAATTCAGCATAATTTAATGCAGTAAAAAAAATTAAAATTCCTGCTAAAAATATGCTTAGAAGGATTCCCGAGCCTGCAATATCAATTCCTGTTCCTAAAAGAACGAATATTGATCCTCCTATACCACAACCTATACCATATAGAATACCTTGAGAGGGTTTTAAAGTTCTTTGACCAATAGGATTTTCAGTTTTGGATTCAGTCAAGATTTTCAACTTATTTCTAATAATTATTAAATTGATATAGATAATTTTAAAATTAGGATTTTTCTAAATGAAAAATACCTGAGGCTAATGCAAAAATAGCTCCAATTAATAAAATAGCTCCAAGGATTGGAGAATTTAAATCTCCAAAATCAATGATATTTGTCAGATATCCAAAACTTAATATGACGAATAAAATACCCATTGCAATTAAAATCCCTCCAAAATATTTAGAAATCCTATAAATTGTGGATAATAATTCTAATCTATGAATCCTACTTTCTTTATCTCTAATTTCATTTTCTTGATTGTCTAGATCCACTTTTAATTTTTGTAATACAGCTCTAGAAGCATTTGTACTTTCATCAATAATTTCCTTTGCTTTTATCAGTTTATCATGATCGTTTTGCATATACTGCAGTTTTTCTGTTAAAGAATTTAATCGTTCCTCACGTTCAATATATTCTGAGTTAGTAGATTCAATGTTTTGTTTAATATCTTGTAACCGTTTTTCATTTGCTTCAAGTAAATTTTCTTTGTTTGCAATTAGTTCTTGAATTGATATAAAAGTATCATTCAATTCTTGAATACGGGATTCTAATGTTATCAAATCTTGTTGTTTTTCAGATAGTTGGACCTTATATTTAGCAAGGAGTTCTTCGTAAGTTGTAGTCTGTTTTTCCATCTCGGGAAATCCTTGTTTATAGTCTTCTATTTGTTTTTCGATAGTTCTAAGTCTTTGTTCTTTTTTATCAATTTGCTCGTTTAAATTTTTCTTTTCTTCATCCTTTGCTTCAATTTCTTTGTTAGAATGATCTAATTCAAATTTATTCTTTTCAATGGAAACTTTAAGCGTTTCGTTTTCAGCTGTTTGGCTTTTAATTTTCTTTTCTAATGAAATTGCGTCCTCTCTTTGTTTATCAAGTAAATATTCATTATCTTGGATAGTTTGTTTTTGTTTGGCTATTTTAGTTCTAAGTTCCTCTTGTAATGAAACCTTTTCTTTAACGCTATCTGTTAATACAATTAAATCGACTTGTCGGGCTTCATAAGATTTTACAAGCTGTTCATTACTTTTTAAGAGTTCTTGGTATTCATTTTCCATTTTATCTTTACTTTCTTCAGTTAATTCTATGCGTTCTTCTAAATTTTGCAATTCTTCAGTGTTTCGATTATATTTCTGCTGTAAATTATTAATTTCCTCTTGAAGAGCTGCTAAATACTCTACTTTATCATCAACCCTTTTCTTAACAGCCTCAAGGTTTTCTTTCGCTTCAATTAATTCTTGAGAAATCTCCATTTCATCTTTTTTATCAGAATCCTTTCTTTCTTCATTTGATTTTCCATTTTTTATCGTATCAGCAATATTTTCAATACTATCTTCAAATGTTCGTAATTTTTTATCAATTATGTCTCTAGAATCCTTTGCTTTCGATAAAAATTCCTTATCAACTCTAGTAATATCCTTTTCTGACTTGTTTTCAGATTTCTCCGTTTTTTCCTCTTCTAATTCGTCTGAGTTCGGCATAGTCTAGGATTTTGGATCTTGAATTTATTTTATTTTTAGCTAGTTAAAAATCAAGTTTAACTATTAAAAGTTAATTTTTGTCTATATAGGAATTAATGAGATGAATTTGCTCAAATAAATATTGACATAAATAAAATACCATTTCAACCATCTAGAAAATTCCTTATGATTTATACCCTTTTTAAATATTTAAACTTTTAAGTTTTCTTCAGTATTGCTGAAAATGGAAGGGTTATTGACACATAAATTTATAAAGGAGTTACATTTTGAAAGTTTTTTTTCATAAAAATATAATTTATTAGTCTGAGCTTGAATTTAAAAAATTTAGTCCATGTTAATTCTGATTTAAGAACAAGGTCTTAGAATTTATAAATTTCATCCAGATTATATCAATTTTAAAAAGGCTTCGCAAATCTATTCTTTTTTTCATCAAAATATAAAATATAATTTTCTCCTAGGATTTATTTAATTTTAGGATGAAATTCTGGATTTTTTTCTTGTAACCATCTTAGAGCATATTTTATTGTCCATAATAATCGTTTTTGGTTTTTATCCAAATCATTTTCTGATGCCAACTCATCATGAACTTTTATATTGGAACGTTCTATCCAATCCATCATTAATTTTAATACTTTATCAGGCATATATTTTGATAAATCTTTAAGATTGTTTCCTACAGATTTTCTAACATAAATGGATGGATCGTTATTTAGAGAAGTTAGTATCTCAAGAATTCGATCATTTTTATTGGGATTTCTTAACCATTTTAAAGATGAACTTGGTCTAAGGCTTTCAGCAACTAACCTTCTGATGTTTTCATTTTTATCCTAAATTAAACGAGATAAAACATTTAACAAGTGATCAGGCATTTTTCTCATACCTAAATTAATAATGAAAACTGTAGTTTCTCTAATCTCCCAATTTTCATTAGTGGCATAATATAAGACATCTTTTAGAATAGAATCAAATTGTTCGGGATAATTAAATACATATTCTGCAAGAAATATTAGAGCAAAATGTTGTAATCGTGAATTTCCATTCATTTCCCCCGAATCAAAAGCTATCTTCCCAAGCTCATAATAATCCTCTATTTTATAGAGAGAATTTTCCCCCAAATATTGAAAAAGTGCTTTCACTATATGTTTTGAAATATAAACAACTCCTTTTCCGATTCTTTCTTTAGAAGGAATTAGATCATATTCTTGTTGAATAAATTGTGCAATTAGTTCTGAAAAACGACGTTTTTCTTTAAAAATTTCTGGTGAATTTATTTTTATTTTAGAACAAAACTCCAAAGTCCTTACCTTTATGTTACTTCCAGAACTTATAGAAGACATATTTTTACTTTTTTCTAAGTTTTATATTGATCAGGATTTTAAATGATCTTGGACCAAAAGTAGCTATTACATAGAAATTCTCACGACTTCCTATTGCCAATTTATCATTTAAAATTGGAATTGTTAAATCTCTTGAACCAAATGTTGATGCTAATTCGTGATCATAATGATTGAAATCTGCACGATTTTCCAAAGCACGTACAGTATGCAAAAATCGAGAACTTTCTTTTTTAGAGATCTCTACAAAATGATAGTGTAAATCAAGATAATTTCCATATTCATGTTCATTGATAATAAAACTAATCGTAGTATGATATGATCTCAAAAATAGTTCTCCATTTTTCAAGTCTGGGTAATTTTGTTTGGTTTCTGTATAAATTTTCTTAATTAAATTCGTTAAAAATATTAATTGAGTAATGCTATAACTTCGAAGCGTGATTTCATGAGTAATATTTACTTCACAGCTATTTTCATCCGTTTGAATAATTTTATGGTTAATAACAGGATTAAATAAGTTCAATTTAATGTCTCTTGTTGGTTTAAACACAGATTCGTTCAATCGATTTACATTTCGGAATGCCCAAGTTCTTAATACGCATTTCTGAGCAAAAGGAAGTTCCTCAGTAGCTTCTAAAAATCCTCGCACCATCTGGGAAGATTCAAGAGTAGGAGTAGCGCTTCCAATCATTATTCTATGCCAAGAATTTTGAATAAATCCCTTTATATTAAAAATCTGAAGAAATGCATCCTTAGGTGTCATTCCACCAAATGAACGAGGGTCCAGTTCAATCCATACATTGTTATAATACTTTAATAGTTGATAATATGATGAAAAATCACTGGACACATCTAATCCACTCAAAACAACGGGAATGGCTTGATTATTGGAAAGGAATTCTTTTAA
>Ga0307445_10001525_pt1 | contig 13068 bp, 12 predicted proteins | sample SalMarSW160330MG_FD_202147 | JGI IMG/M metagenome (GOLD analysis project Ga0307445, IMG submission 202147) | Salt marsh sediment microbial communities from the Plum Island Ecosystem LTER, Massachusetts, United States - SW1603-30 | ecosystem: Environmental > Aquatic > Marine > Intertidal zone >...
TTTGAAGATATAAACGGCAACGATATTCCAGACTTAACCAGTGAATGGGATCGTGATGGAGACAATGTACCTGACACTTACTTCTTGGTACACAATCCGTTGGAACTTGAGAACGAGCTGAATAAGGCCCTCGGGGAAATCCTCAAGCGCATCTCTGCCGGTACCGCCGTCTCGGTCCTCTCCACCTCTGCCGGAGGTGAAGGGTCACTCTTTCAGGCCTATTTTAACCCCTCGGTATTCGATTCAGGAAGGGAGGTAACGTGGGTCGGTTATCTCAATGCCCTCTGGGTTGATCAATTCGGTAATTTACGGGAAGACGATGGCAATCAGCATCTCGTCCTTACGGCTGATCCCATCATCGTGTTTGATCTCGACGTAGATGGAGATACGATTGTGCGGAAATATAGTGATACTGACGGCAATGGTGTTGCTGATGCTTTGCTGGGCACCTATTCACTCGCTGATCTTCAACCGTTATGGGAAGGTGGTAAAAAGCTGGCACTGAGGACGACCCCTGTCCGGACGATCTATACCTATATTGATGCTAATGGGGATAGTGTGGTGGATTCGGGGGAATTTAACGATGATAAGTTTGATGCCAATGACTCAGTAGATGCCGCAGCTTTAAAATCCTATCTCGGAGTAGCAACGGATGCAGAGGCGGAAGATATCATCGAATATATTCGTGGTGAGCATAAAGCCGGATTCAGAGATAGGAGGCTCACAGTAGATGGCACTTCGAAAGTTTGGAGGCTTGGAGATATCGTCTATTCGACCCCTACGGTGGTGGGAAGGCCTTCAGAAAATTATCACCTTGTGTACGGTGATACAACATATCTGGATTTTGTGCGGGAGTACAAGGATCGGAAGACCGTTATCTACTTGGGGGCAAACGACGGTATGCTGCATGCCTTCAGCGCCGGAGATTATCACGAGGGGGATGATACTTCTACATCTGGTATCACAGAGAGAGGATGGTATGATGGCGATTTTGGCACAGAACTCTGGGCCTATATACCGTACAACCTCTTGCCCCAGCTTAAGTGGTTGATGGACCCTGCCTACTGCCATGTCTATTATGTGGATTTAAAGGCCAAGGTGGTGGACGCTAGAATATTTGATAACGATGCAACCCATGTCAACGGGTGGGGGACGGTGCTCGTTGGTGCCATGCGGCTCGGCGGGAAGGAGCTCACGTGCAGCAGTCGCACATTCCGCTCTGCTTATTTTGCCCTCGACATCACCGATCCCGCTAACCCCGATCTCCTCTGGGAGTTCACCGACAGCAACCTCAATTACACCGCAACATATCCTGCCGTTTTCAGAGTCGGGGATGTCAAGCCTTACGACAATGATGCGCGAAAGGGATATTGGTACGTTCTGTTCGGTTCTGGACCGACAACGTTCGACGGAGACGGTGCTGCAACGGGCTATATATATATCCGTAATCTCTCTAATGGGGATCCTGTGAAGCAGTATACTATTGATGATATTAGTGATCCCGTCTTTATGGCTAGCCCGATCACTATTGATTTGGGCCTTGATTATCAGGTGGACGTGGCATATATCGGCGCATCCTATAAAGATGGAGAGACGTGGAAAGGGAAGATATTCCGTATAGAGATCGATGAGCAGACAACTTCAGATGACTGGGATCGTTCTACCCTTATCTCTTTTGACCAGCCGATAACCGTTGCACCAGTAGCTGCCCTGGACCCCTCCGACCGGCTTTGGCTCTTTTGGGGGACGGGGCGATTTTTCTCCAATATGGACAAAATCGATCCCACTGTACAGCGACTCTACGGGGTATGGGATCCGGAGACAGTCGAGGTAGTCCCTTCCTCGGACCTCAACAATGTCACACCCATTAGAGTTCACGAACTGGGGTATATGGATTTAGACGGCGACGGATCATATGATGATACAACATTTAAACAGTATCTTGCTGTCAAGAGGGCTCAGTACAACGCGACGACAGGTACAAAATACGGTTGGTATCTGGATATGACAAGCCCCATCGCAATTGATGGAGAGCGGGTCATCAATAGTCCCACTGTGCTGGGGAATATCGTTCTCTTCCCTACCTTTAAGCCCGAGGAAGATATCTGTGACTTCGGCGGGGACAGTTATCTTTTTGCCCTCTATTATGAGACCGGTACGGCTTATCAGGAATCGGTTATCGGGCTTGGCTCTAACACTATTGATGTAGAAGGGGACAAATATGAGAATCTGAAAAGAAAATATTTAGGCGCCGGTATGCCGACCAGCGTCGTCATCCATGCGGGAAGCGAGGAGGGGATGAAGGGTATGATACAGTTGGGTACAGGTGTCGTTGAAGTGGTAGACATTAATCCCGCAGCTTCCCCCCAGAGTAAAACAATCTTCTGGAGAGAGAAGGCGGATTAAAGCAAAGAGGGGGGGTTACTCCCTCACATAGTACGAAATAACATAGATATTTTTTAGCTAAAAGCCCACCTTTTTTAAGGTGGGCTTTTTAGTGCCGATTTTTGTCAGTTTTGCCAGGTCAAAAGGACTTTTTTTGTTATCCTCCAACATCCATATTGTTGCGCTTGTTAAATTCCCCTTTAAAATCAAATGATTAGCTTCTCTATATTTGGCACATGTTCTGCATTAATAATACATAGGATTCTAACGAAAGAAAGGAAAAGAGATGTTGGGGTTGGGTGAGGTAAGACAGTGTGACAAAGGCGTCACCATGATCGAACTCGCGGTGGTGATGGCTATTATCGGCATCATGGGCCTGTTCATGAGCCCTGCACTGGGGGAGTGGGCGGCCGGGTTCCGCGTACGTGGTGCGTGTAAAGATCTGGCTGATGCCTTCCAGTTGGCCAGGCTTAAATCGATCAGTGATGCAGTGGAGTACAAGGTCGAACTGGATCTTGATAACCAACAATTCAGTATCTGGAGGGGCAACCTCAGGAGAAACTCCACCAACTGGCCAACACAGGAGGGATCGACGATCAGTCCTCCCCGTGGGGTAACGATCGATAACATTGATGGCACTACATCTGGGGTACACAATATCGTCTTTCGACCTGATGGTATGACTACAGCGAGCAGCAATATAGCGATACACAATGAAAAAGGTGATTTTTTTCAAGTAACTGTTTCTCAGACGGGGAGGGTAAGTACAGCAGAGGGGTGCGGAGGTTAAATGAAGACAGGAGGTTTTATGATGCGGAGACTAAAAGATGCCGAGGGTTTTACCCTTTTAGAGGTGATGATCACCGTGGTCATACTTGCTATCGGTCTGTTAGGGTTGGCCGGCCTGCAGATCGTTGCCATCAAAGGCAACTCCTTTGGCCAACAGATGAGCGTGGCCTCGACGCTGGCCCAGAATCAAATGGAGGAACTACGGCAGACTGCTTACAGCTCCCTCAGTGACGGCTTTGATACGTATATTGATCAGGTCAATGGGGTAACCTACAACAGAGCATGGGATGTCATACCAGATGTAACACACCCGGATTGGATGAGAGTAGAGGTGACAATCAATTGGACAGGTCCGACCTCAGGTCGCGCCGTTACCCTCTCCACCGTTGTCTCAAATAGCTGACAGGAGGGGGGAATGCAGAGCAACAGGCAAGAGGGATTCACCATTATAGAGCTCATGATAGCTCTGGTGATTTCCGCCGTCGTAACGGCGGCTGTCTACGGCATCTTCATCACCCAGCAGAAGACCTACGCCATCCAGAGCGGCGTGACGGATATGCAGCAGAACGCCCGGGCAGCTTTGATGCTCATGGTGCGGGACCTGCGGATGGCGGGTGTCGATATAGGCAGCAGCTTTTCAGTGCAAGATTATGCAGGTACCGCAATGACTGCATCGACCACCGTTATCCAGGGCGCTGGAGATGACCCCGATGAAATAACCGTGGTCTATGCCACTGAGCCGGATACTCCTGCCTTTGTTTCGACTGTAAGTAGCAATGTAGTAACGCTCACGAATGCATCGGGTTTTAGCGCCGGCGATTTTGTTGCCTTTGAAACTGTCAGCAACGTCTATAGTATTACCGGCGTAACGTCAAATGACCTCACCCTCACTCCAGGCACGGAGCTTCCCGGTCACCTCGATGTTGTTGGGGATGCAATAGGGCAGACCGGGGCACGGGCATATCTGGTAAAGGCCATAACGTACCGGTTAGTAGACGACGGAACTTGTACAAACGGGCCCTGTTTATTACAACGCAGAGACAGCACAGATCCCACTGCTAACAATGAGATCGCCGTTTTTATTGCGGACCTTCAGATAACGCAGAATTATACCGGTGACAGCAGATTGGTCCAGGTCATCCTCACGGCCGAGTACGAAGATTATGAAGGTACGCAAAGGCAGAGACAGTACGACGCCGTAGTTCAGCTCAGGAATTAAGGAGGGACGGGAATGAGATTCGCTCCAGACCTGATGGATCAAAGAGGCGCGGTACTGTTTATCGCGGTTATTATGCTGTTGATTCTCAGCATCATCGGGATCTATGCCGTGGGATCGTCCACCATCGAGATCAAGGTCTCGGCTCAGAAGCGATTCTACGATGAGGCATTTAACGCCGCTGACGCCGGTTTAGCGTTCGCATTGACCACCGTTACCTTTGGAAATATTGACGGAATCAACCCGGCAGTTCAAGATATTGATACGAGTGATACCGGTTTAGATATTTCATCGCTCGATGTGTACTATCTCGGCAATACACCGCCGCCCGTGGGCAGCGGGACGGGATTACGGGGATTTCGGGCACATTATCACCGGATCGATTCGGCGGGAAACGATGCCGGAGATAATGCGAGTGCAGCGGTCCAAGCAGAAGGTTACCGGATAGGATTTTAGGGAAGGGGTGCGATAATGAAAAGGGGCATACTTTTTATTATTACTTTATTCTTCATGGTTATTACCGTTCCCTGCATCTCTTCGGCAGACGATACGGGTATATATGATATTGCCGATGATGTGAAGCCCAATGTCCTGATCATCTTCGACAACTCGGGGAGTATGGATGAAATTGTGCCTTATAATGATGCCACTACGTATGACTTAATTGATGTCGCTCATGATAAATACTTGACGGACACCATATATCAATATGAATGCACACATAGCTGGTGGAATAGCAGGAGACACCGATGGGAGTGTGATCGTTGGGATTGGGTGGTATACACCGGCAGCTTTGTAGACAATAATAGTAACGGCATCCACGACTCTGATAGTGATATACGCAAGGGCAACAGGCTGAACTATGACTTTGGTGATGCCAAGGATAGGATACATCTGGCACGGGAGGCGGTTAAAAATGTTATTGAACTAACGTATGATTATGTGCGGTTCGGCATCATGGTCCTCAACGGCTATCGGGATATCAATGGCAGTGCAACTTTTTCCCAATACCATTGGGATACCTCTGTACTCTCCGCAACGTATGGGGGTGCCGAGATCGCGGACCGGGGAGAGGAAGATATCGAGGACTTAATGGACCAGTTAGATAACCAGGAAGCCGATGGCGGGACCCCCCTGGCCAACCGCCTGATCAATGCCGCCAAGTACTTCAGGGGGACGGGGGGCTTTAAAGATAAGTATGGAAATACTCTTCCCCGGCCTCTTGATGAAACCAATTGGTGCCGGAAGAACTTTGTCATCATCATGACCGATGGAAAACCTGAGGGCGAGGGAAATAGTCTTTATTCCAATAGTAATGGTGATTATGATGATATCGAAGATAATTTTCTTGATACAAATGCGGGTTGCCGGGATTGCGATAGTGATGGCAAAGATCCTGACCCAACAAATCGCTATGTAAACGGCGGTTCAGATTATCTTGACGATGTGGCCTTTTACCTTCACCATACAGAGGATTCCATTGATCCGAATCATACTATAACGGGTGACCAGAACCTGACCATCTATACCATCGGATTTACGATTGATGACGACCTGTTGCAAGATACGGCCGATAATGGAGGAGGATTATACTATACTGCCGACGATGCCGACGAACTGGCAGAGGCATTATTGGGGACCTTGATTTCCATCATTGCGCAGACGCAGACCTTTACCGCCCCGGTGGTCCCCGTGCAAAGGACGACGAGTGGAACTGATATGTATATATCCCTCTTTACCCCGAAATCAAGCCATAATTTTTGGCCCGGATACTTGATCAAGGCGAACATCGGAGATAATGGGGAAATCATGGGGTTTGCTACAGGGTATGGCACGGGTGATGATATGGCGCTTACCGTCGACGATTACGAACTGCACGAAAACGTGGTCGATCCCACACAACCACCGTATCCCTACTGGGATGCACAGGATATGCTGGTGCAAAGAAACTTCGGTACGAATCCGAGAGATATCTACACGTATCTCGGCACGTCGACAAACCTTACTGACAGCTCAAATGCATTCAATACTACCAATATCAGCGCTGCGCTCTTGGCTAACCCGAGCAAACACGATAATGCTCAAAACGGCACAGACGCCCATGTCGATTTGATCAACTTTCTCATCGGGTGGGATGCTTATGATGATGACATAGACAGTGTTTTTAATGAAAAGCGCGAGACGATTTTGGGAGATATACTCCATTCAAGACCCCTGATCATTGATTACTCAAGCTCGCAACGGGTGATATACGTGGGGACTAACGAGGGGATGCTGCATGCCTTTGACGATTCCGATGGGTCGGAGAAGTGGGCCTTTATTCCACCTGACTTGTTGCCGCAGTTAAAGAATATCGTCGAAGGCGTCGGTCACCAATACTTTGTCGATGGATCTCCGCAGGCTTATACCCTTGACGGTAACCATGATGGCGACTTTCTGGATGTTGGTACTGATAAAGTAATCATGATCTTTGGCGAGCGCCGAGGCGGGACTAGCTATTGCGCCCTTGATGTTACCAATCCTGATGCCCCCCAATACCTCTGGAGGATCGATAACACGGTTACGGGTTTTGAGGAGCTGGGGCAGTCCTGGTCGGAGCCTGTGATCGGGAAGGTGAAGGCTGGAACTGTTGGATCAGAGACCGATACGATCGTCGCGATCATCGGAGGAGGGTACAGTCCTGATAATTCCGCAGGAAGAACTCTTTATTTGATAAATGTCTTAACCGGCGCATTGGTTAAAAACTTTACCGTTTCTGATCATGCAAATATGACCTACAGCATCCCCAGTATACCCCTGGCAGTGGACACGACCTTTGACGGTTATATCAACAGGGTTTATCTCGGAGATCTCGGTGGCCAGATGTGGCGCTTTGGTTTCCAGAGAGCGGATGATGAAGATTACGGAATGGAAAACGGGAATGTGAACAACTGGACTCCTCGCCTGCTGTTCGCAACCAGTACGGGGTCTCCGATCTTTTATTCCCCTGATCTGGTGTTGGAACCGGGGTATGCATACCTCTATTTCGGCACGGGTGACAGGACAAGTCCGTGTGCAACCCCGGAGACCAATAGATTGTTTGCGGTCAAGGACAAGAATGAGGATGATGAGGACTTTGCATCGTTGACAGAATCAGATCTCGTCGATCTTACTGCCAATTTAATACAGGATGGGACTGAACAGCAGGCAGCGGACACCTATTCCTTGCTCACCACAAAAGATGGCTGGTATATCACGATGGAGGGTACAGGCGAGAAGATCCTGGCCTCCCCTGTGGTCATTTACGGCATGGTTTTGTTTTCGACCTTTGTCCCTAACATAGATCCCTGCTCCTATGGAGGCGATGCCTATCTCTATGCCGTGGATTATCTGAGCGGTGTTTCTGTGTTAAATTTCGATGAAGAAAATGAAGGTTTACATAAAACAGACCGTTCCCTCAACATAGGACATGGCATCCCCACTGAAGCGGTCGTTACCATAAATACTGAAGGCGAAACGGTGGTCTATGTAGGAGCTGGTGGAGGTATTTTTAGACTGGTGCTGCCGGATGTGAATAGAAACTTTAATATTGAGTCATGGCGTGAGTTGTTTTAAGCATATTTTAGGATTTCTCTTATAAAAAAGAGGAGGATGATCGTATGCACCTCTACCATATGAAAAGCAAATCGATGAGGATCTCTTTATTCATAACCCTTTCTTCTCTCATGATGATATCTCTCTGTGGGTTTCAGGATATCAAGCAGGGGGGGGTTGAGTGTAAATTTCAGGCCCGTATTATCGATGTCGAGAAAACAGCGGACAAAAAAATGTTGGTCGTGAAAGAAACACCGGTTAAGATGGCGAACAAGGATATATATGTTTTTATTACTGATGATACATTCATCGGTTTTCCAAATAAGACCATGAAATTTGACGACCTCATCATAGGAATGTGTATTGAGATACAGGGCCGCAAGGTTATTGTAAAAGAGAACGATCATGAGGTGATAGAAGTTTATGTACGTAGGATAAGGCCGATTGTGGAGTAACCATTGCCGCATCACCAAGGAAGCCCTCTTAGGTATAGCACAGAGCTGTCCTTGATGATGTATCAATCAGTGAGTCATTGTACGCCGCTTCCAAGGAAGCGGTGCTTTTTTTTGCATGTCCCGAATGGACGTTTTTTGTCACTTCCACTGCCAGATTGAGTCATTTTGCTATCACCGCATCCATCGTGTGTTTTACCTATAATAAATCTCTTGTAAAATCAAATTGTTAGCGTCTTGAAATGACGCAAGAATGGCACTCAATCTGCAGCTTTTTCAGTAAATTAAGCTATCAAAAGTGATGAGCAAAGGATGAACGCCACACGAGAAATGGGAGGTATCACGATGCGTCGGTTGCAAAATACAAAAGGCATGACCCTCATGGAGGTAACCATTGCCCTCTTTGTCCTCGCCATTGGTCTGTTGGGTCTGGCGGGCCTTCACCTCGTGGCCATGCACAGTGACCCCTTAGGGCAGCAGGCAACGCTGGCTTCAAATCTTGCCAAAGGCAAATTGGCGGAGCTGCAAGAAGCTGAGCAGCTTACTGATGGCACGGATCTGTATGTCGATAAAGACAATGAGGTTACCTATACCAGACAGTGGTTTGTTCAATCCAACGATTCACAAGCGGATATGATGACGGTCAAAGTACAGGTTTCGTGGCAAGGTTCTATGGTGGATCGCTGCGTTACCGTAAGTACGGTCATCAAACGAACGTGAAAAGGAAAGGGGAGGGGACCTCTGTGGCGAATTTTGTCACTTTCGAAGACAAATTAGGCCATACCTTCATGATCACATCAGTGCTCCGAGGCCTCAGCGATCCACTTGCCTGTGAAATCAAGGTGTTAGCGAGATTGTTAATAGGGAATTATTGGCACTCAAAATGCAGATATATTGACTATCGGAATGCAGATCATGGAAGAAAACGGCCAAAAATATAGAGTTATCTTCATGGGTGCGGCGGCCAAGGACTTCGGCCTGGTGGATAAGCTGGCAAAGAACCTTCAAGACCACTGTAATATCTCCGCTCAGGTCGTCACCAAGATGATGAGACTAGCACCCATAACAGTGAAAAATGGGGTCGATTTGCAAGAAGCCGAGCGGTACAAGAGGGCCTTGGAAGGCATGGGCGCCAAGGTGGCGATAGAACCGATTGATGGCGCTGCTGCTCTGGCGAAATAGCATAAGGGAAGAAGAACGCTAATAGATACAGAAGAGCAATCATATTTCGTTAAAGAGAAGTAGGCAACACGTAAAGAGCTTTTTGTTTCCCTCCTTCTCACCCCCCCTGGAGGGAGCGGGGATTGCAAAACCCCCTCCCTCCCCCCTTTTTTAATACAAAAAAAGGGTTCGAGGATTCAAGGGGTCAATCCCGCACCGCATTATAGATTTATGGAAGCGGCCCCACCACGCAACAGAGAATAATGAATGTGGGGTCCCGCAAGCGGCAGGGGTCGAGTGAAAACCTGTTGGTTATTGGTAAGGAATAGTACTTCACGAATAAGAATAACAGAGACCACGCATTTTAGAGCTTGATTGATCGAGTCTTTTATATTTGAACACTAGAACCCTCAAACCCTAGAATCCCAGACTCCTTTATTTCTTTAAAAATACTGCGCCAGTGCTGGCGGAAGTGACCATCTGAGCGTACCGGTACATATAGCCGGATTTGATTTTCGGTTCAGGGTTTTTCCATTGCTTGAGCCGCCTCGTTATTTCATCGTCCGACAGGTGCAACCGCAACTGTTGTGCAGGTATGTCGATCTCGATGATATCGCCGTCCTTGACAACGGCAATGGGGCCCCCTTCGGCAGCCTCTGGAGAGATGTGCCCGATGGCAGCACCTCGAGTCCCCCCGGAAAATCTCCCGTCCGTAATCAGGGCAACCTCCTTGTCCATGCCAATGCCGGCGATGGCCGAGGTAGGAGCAAGCATCTCCCTCATCCCCGGCCCCCCCCTGGGACCTTCATAGCGGATGACAATTACTTCTCCTGGTGCGATTTTTTTGGCCAAGATCACCCGTAAGGCTTCCTCTTCTGATGCAAAGACACGGGCAGGGCCCTGGTTTTTGAGCATCTCTTGGTCGACGGCCGAGGCCTTGACCACCGCCCCCTCCGGGGCCAGATTGCCAAAGAGGATAACCAGGCCGCCGGTAGGGTGATAGGGATGTTCCAATGGCCTAATTACTTCTTGATTGAGGATAGGCGATGATTTGATATTTTCCTTCACCTTCTTCCCTGTCACGGTCATGATTTTGGTGTTTATCAATTTCCCCTTGGCCAGTTCCCCCATGAGGGCCGGAATCCCTCCGGCTTGATGTAGATCCTGAAGGTGGTGAGGACCTCCAGGGGAGAGGTTGCACAGGTGAGGGGTCCTCTGGCTGATTTGATTGAAGAGCTCTAGGTCTATCTTAAGGTCTGCCTCATGAGCTATTGCCGGCAGGTGCAGGGTCGTATTGGTTGAACCGCCAAAGGCCATATCGACGGTAATCGCATTGGCAAAGGCCTCCATGGTGAGGATGTCTCGCGGCTTGATCCCACGTTGGATGAGTTCAACCACCTTTATGCCGGCCTCCTTGGCCAGGCGCAATCGGGCGGCATCCACTGCAGGAATGGTTCCATTACCGGGCATTGCTATCCCCAAGGCCTCGGAGAGACAGTTCATGGAGTTGGCCGTGAACATTCCCGCACATGAGCCGGGTCCGGGACACGCGGCGCACTCTAAGGCAGAGAGATCGTCCGAGGACATCTTTCCTGCCGCAACCTTGCCCACCGCTTCAAAGACAGTGATAACATCAGTTGCTGTACCCTCATGCCAGCCGGTAAGCATAGGACCGCCGCTCACCAAGATGGCGGGGATATTTAAGCGCGCCATAGCCATCATCATCCCTGGAACAATCTTGTCACAGTTGGTGATCAAGACCAGCCCATCAAAAGGGTAGGCCATGCCCATGACTTCTACTGAGTCGGCGATGAGCTCTCGTGATCCGAGGGAGTATTTCATCCCCTCATGTCCCATGGCGATCCCATCACAGATCCCGATGGTAGCGAACTCCAAAGGGGTCCCCCCACCCATCCTGATCCCATCCTTGACGGCCTGGGTGACACGGTGCAGGTGGATATGCCCAGGAATGACCTCGTTAGCAGAGTTGGCAACACCGATAAGAGGCCTGGACAATTCTTCATCGGTGTACCCCATGGCCTTGAAGAGGGATCGGTGGGGAGCTCGCTCAAGTCCTTTTTTCATGGCATCCGAACGCATAATAGTCACCTCTCTGTTTTATAATAAAAAAGCGTTTTGACCTGTTGTGGCATGGTATGGTAGCAATTTGTGTAATAAAAGACAAGGGGGGAGACGCTCGACAGGGGAATCAAACCCTACTCGTTTCAAGGAGTTCTTTTGTTGCCCGAGTATGGTTTATTGTGATAAAGTAAAAATAATATAGAAGAATTCCGATTGTCAAAGCCAAAAGGGTAAGCACAATGGATCAGCGCAAGTATAGCCGATTGACAATACCGCTATCAATACGAATGAAGTTTTCAAGGGGAGCCAAGCAGGGCGAAGGAATCAAGGTAACATCGAGAAATGTATCCTTTACAGGTTTCTTAATAGAGACCGAGGTATTCCTTGAACATGATATCCTTTTGCTCCAACGAGGGGTGGAACCCGTCAATCTGGACCCCTTTCTCGTATCGGGAGACAATGAGTTAGAATTTAACATAAAGCTCCCTCCTGATGCCAAAATAATCATGGCGAAGGGGAAAATTGCATGGTATCAACTTAATACTCGGGGGGGGTCATATTATTTTAAAGCGGGGGTCTCCTTAGATAAGATGTTAGCTGAGGATGGCAAACATTGGATAAATTTTATCAAGGGCATAGCGCAAGGTTAAGGAGGCTGAGAACAGATAAACTTCACAAATAAAATACATTATTATCATTAACATTATTAAATTATTGAAATATAATAAAAGAGAATTCTTGCGGTTTTGCCGCTTTATCTAATTCCTCCCTCTTCTTCTTTCAATAGTTTGTAGTCGATGCTGTCCACCAAGGCCAGCCAGCTGGCCTGAATAATGTTCTCCGATACCCCTACAGTCCCCCACTTCGTCTTTCCGTCCCACGATTCTATCAGAACGCGGGTGTTGGCTCCTGTGCCTTCCTGGGCAGAGAGGACTCTGACCTTATAGTCGATAAGCCTGACCTCGGCGAGCTCCGGATAAAATTTCTCCAATGCCTTTCTCAGGGCGTTGTCCAGGGCATTAACCGGACCATTGCCTTCAGCAGCAGTGTGTTCCACTCGATCACCCACCTGCACCATGATAGTGGCTTCAGATAGAGAAGGGGAATCATCGCCTCTTTTTTCCACAATCACCCGAAAACCCAACAAGTCAAAGAATTTTTTGTGGCGGCCTACTGCCTTCTTGATGAGAAGCTCAAAGGACCCTTCGGCCCCTTCGAATTGATACCCTTGGTTTTCCAATTCCTTTAAAGCCGTTACGATCTTTTTAGTTGTCGAATCGCCTTTTTTCAGCTTGATATTAAACTCTTCTGCCTTGGCGAGGACATTACTCTCACCTGAGAGGTCAGAGATAAGAATCCGCTGTGTGTTTCCCACCAGTTCTGGTTTGATATGTTCATACGTCAAAGGAC
>Ga0307445_10001530_pt1 | contig 13058 bp, 11 predicted proteins | sample SalMarSW160330MG_FD_202147 | JGI IMG/M metagenome (GOLD analysis project Ga0307445, IMG submission 202147) | Salt marsh sediment microbial communities from the Plum Island Ecosystem LTER, Massachusetts, United States - SW1603-30 | ecosystem: Environmental > Aquatic > Marine > Intertidal zone >...
CACCACATAGCCGACCAGTTTTTCGTTGAATCCAAACAGCGTGGACGGTATGTACTTAGAGAATTTCGTTTGTACTCCTTGCCTCGGATTCTGACTGATGGTCAGATTCTCCTCGTTGAAGCAGCCAAGTGGCAAGGTGACTATTGCTTTGTCTCTCATTCCGCTGAGTAAAGTGAAGGATATGAGGGCCCTATCCCTCAGGTCGATTTCCGAATTAATTTCGATCAATCCGGCCAGTTTGATGACATACTCCAGAGGAGGATACTGTCTCGGGACGTATTGAGTGGCAATCCGCTCGTCTTTTTCCGACATTTTCAGATAGCCCACGATGTCTGGCGTGATCCTGCTCCTGTATCCCGGCTGCAAGGAGAGCCAAAAGAAGAACTTCCTCAGACTGCGGAGGTATGAGTGAATTGTGGTAAGGGAAATCTGTTTGCCTCCAGATTCCCTTCTCGCGAGCCAATTCTTGAAGCCTATGGCCTTGTCCGGATTGAAGCTGGCGAGATCAGCATGATTTGTGAAATCCTCATAGAGCAAAATGGCCTTTTCAATTCCGTTGATGGTCGAATAACAAAGCCCCTCCGCTTCTTTGAGCCGGGTGAAAAACCTTCGCTTTACCCTCTCGTTTTTGATGTTAGCTTTCACCATTCTCACCCCTTCGTAAGTCAGTGTTAACGAAGCTATCTCCACTCCCAACTAGAGTCGCCTTATGTTCCGTTATGCACAGTCCGACATTCCCGAATTCACTGATCTTTCTGTCCGAAGAGAAACGGGACAATCTGCAGTCGCAGACCTCACAGATTCCTCTAATGATCGCCAATCGATACCTGCCAAGGTTCTTGTCTGTAATCTGAATCGAGATCCGGTGTTGTAGACTCTTTCGAGGTGTTCTGCATCTCGGACAAAAAAACTCGCCCGGTTTGAGTGTATGTTTTCGTCGGTTGTTCTTCTCCTTCAAGAAGCGCCTTAGGTGCAAACCGAGCACGAGATGCGGTTTGGAGCTGGTGTCGAGAACCTCAAGACCCTGTTTTCTCCAGCTCTGGACGGTCCGGATGCGAACTCCATACACCTCGGCGACTTCGGCAAAGGTGTAAGAGCGCCTGAGCCTTACCAGACGGGGATTGTGCTTTCTTGTGTACCTTTTCATCTATTTGGTCCAATTCCCGCAACTACCAGAGCTGGTCAGTGGGGTTTTTATGTGTCTGTCTTACGTCATACTCGGCCAGTTCTGCCTCGCGAGAGGTTGCCAGCTTCCCATCGTCTTCGCGATCAGCTCAGCCCTAGGCTCCATTTCAGATGTGTTGGTTGCGGAAAAGATAGAAGCCCGCCATCCGCACAGGGCGGATCAAAGCGGGCTTCGTGCTTTACGAGTGTCCCTTGACTGCCTATTTCTCAACTTCCTCTTTGGGGGGCTTTATGCTCTCGTCTTTGTTCAGGTTGGTTATGCCACCCTTGGAGAAGTTAATCCTCAGGTTGCCAGTGAACTTTTTGTTGCTGAGGTCCCTAATGAAATCGAATAGCCACTCCAACGACTTTACCTCTGTTCGGACTGTTAGGTGATGATTGGTCGGCGCAAAAAGATACGCCGAATGGCGTACGGCCTGGGCAAAAAAACAATTACTTCACCCCTTTCCCGAAAGAATATCTCCAAAGCTCACAAAACCATTGTCTTTGAGCATGTCCTCTTGTTCTGGATGCGGGATTTGATTCAACTCACCTAAGCGATACTTGACTGCCTGCTTGGATACTTGAAAAGTCCTTGCAAGGTACCCTACGACCGCACCAAACAAGTGCTCGTCCTGAACTAATTCACCGTTGCTTTGCACTCCGTATGCGTTTCTCTCCATTTCGAAATAAGCCAAAAACAGTTTCTTGGGCATAAGGAGATTTGCCATCATCTGATTTGCCTGATACTCCCACCACTCCCCCGAGTAGCGATCTTCTATCGTTCTCTTAAGGCACGATATCTTGTTCAGTGTATTAGGGCGGAACAAGACCTGCTGATTCGGATCACACTGGAAAATCATCGGGTGAAGGATGCAGTGACCTGCTTCGTGGGTGGCGGTGGCGTTATACCGGCCCCACTGATCGGACCTCTCCGCCTCTTCAGTCACTCTCCTGTCGATCTGAATCTTGAGACAATCGGGGTCAAAGTGAGTCGCTCCCAGAACGTCTGGACCTTCAACGCTTTGTAGATCCATGTAAGGGTCCAGAATGATCTCGGTGTTTAGTGCTCTTGGAAGGTAAATCTCAACGAACTTGTCTACATCCAGTGCAGGGCTGTCAGGTTCATTTGCCAAGCGAAGACAGTCTTGACGATGCCTTTCCGCTATCCCTTCGATCTCGCCCTCCTCATACCACAACCCACGGCCAAAGTGGCCGGTTTTGTCTTTGATGATCTTCACGTCTTCATTTTCCTCCTTCTCCCGTTCGTGTGTCTAAGCCTCTCTCTTATCTCTTGAACTCTTTGTCCGGTTCTCGATTAGTTTCTCCACCTCCTTCCAATTTTCGAAACCGGCCTGTTTCGCCTTTCTCAGCATTCTTCTGACTCTCTGATTACCGTGAAGGATCTCCTTAATGTCCGGTGGAGTTCTCTTCGCCAAATCCATCAGCCTATCAAAATCTGCCCCCAACTCCCTGGCCATCCTGCGAATTACCTCCACAGCCGGTGGTTTCTTTCGTCTTTGCTCAATATCACATAGGTAGGACGCAGACATCGGTTCCCCATCTTCCTTTATCACCTTCTTCGCAAACTCCCTTATGGTATATCCTTTCTCCTTGCGCAGGCGCGCTATCTCGGCGCCAAAGCTCCTTCTCTCCATTCCCGTCTCACCTCCTGCTTTTTGTACGCCAGACAGCATACAACTGTTTGAGATAGTTGTGGAGAAAAATCAAACATTCGGAGTATCTCCTTTTCATTCACTATGTTGATAGTCAAAAGGTCTGAGATGCCTCCGCTCTGCATCCGGTGGGCCTACTTGTCGGGTGGGCTGGTTTGGACTAAGAAGGAAAATAGCTGAATCTCGGACGAGCTTCGGCCAAATCTGTCAGGACTGAATGTCGATTTCTATGGACAACCTGGAAGCGCCCCGCCCTCGAAGAGGTAGTTGAGCAGGGCAACCACGTCTGCGAGGTCAATGAACCAGTCGCAATTGGCGTCCCCAACCCAAGATGGTTCGGGAGCAGGTCCACCGCGGAATAAGTAGTTGATCACGTAAATCACATCACCAAGTCGGACCGCTCCGTTGCTGTTAGCGTCGCCGCAGATAAACATCTTCTGCAGGGCTGGGTAGGTGACGGAGTCTCCGATGCTTCCATCACTGCGAAACATCTCAAACCTCAAGGAATCGGCCCTCACAGTTAAGTGAACGCAGTGATGGGATTCCTCTGCGTACTGCGTCCAGGTGCTCTCTGCGGGCGTATGCAGGGGTGCACCGCCGCCGCCTGTAATTATGTAAGTTACCCCGTTGATTGGACCGTTCCTCTGGTAGAAATGAGTGTGTCCGCTGAAGACCATGTCCACCTGATAGTCCTCGAAGAGCGGACAGAGCGCATTCCTCAAAGGTATGTTGCTATCATGGCCACCAGCACAGTAGGGATGCTGGTGCATAAAGACGAACACAAAAGATCTGCCATAGGACCAACGAAGTTCAGCTCTCAACCACTCGTATTGAGCACTTCCAGGCCCGTAAGGTATCTCAGTATCCAAACTGACAAAATGTGAATTGCCATAGTCAAAGGAGTAATAAGATTCGGTGCTGTCAGGGTTGTTATGGGGCAGATAAAGATAGTCGTAATAGAGAGGGCTTTCCCTTTCATGGTTCCCTATGGCATAGTAGAAGGGGATTTCCTGTGCGCAGGTAGCGCTGGAACACACGGTGGCGAAATAAACGGCCCAGTCGCTTTCGCTGAAGCCATTCGCTACAACATCACCGGTGTGAAGGACGAAGTAAGGATCAAGCTCAACGATTTGATTCACAACAGCCAGATGGCTGTCAGGCTGAGTTCTTGTATCGCCGTAGACGACAAACTGGAATGTGGTGTCGACAGGTACGGATGTCCTGAAGTTATAATCTGGGGTCTGGCTGCCTTCGAATAGGACTCGATAATGATAGACAGCGTTAGAAAGAAGACCGCTCAGGGTTAGACTGTGCGCGGTTTTCAGAGCTCTGTCTTTTGCCTGATTTCCATATTCGATGGTAAGACCATATTCAACTGTCGAACTGTCTAAGGTCGCCGTGCGCCAGCTCACAACGATGGAATTCTCAGTTGCACACGAGAGATACGGTCCTTTTTGTGGAAGACCTTTCGTGTTGCTGTGTGGGGCCTCAGCAGAGACCTAACTGTCGTTGGGTGCCAATAGAACTAAGAGAATGCTCAGCACGATCCCGACATACGATGCACATGTGTAGTTTCCTCTCACGAATAACTCCGACCATTAGAGAATGAGGAAAACCCTGGTGTCCGTGGCCAGCGAGGCTTACAAGAAATCCCGGTGTGTACTTCAGATACGCCTCCTTTGCGAGAATAGATGGAGAAATCGACAGAACACCGATGTCAATGATCCCTCAGCCTGAGCAAAAGGCGACCTTCGCGCACGGGCGATCACGCCTATATACAAAAACGCATTCATTTTGCTGACGACATCTCTTCCTTGACCTTCCTACTCGACATAGATAAGGGGCCTGGGGGGTCGGTGGTTCTCGCCAGGGAGATAGTGTTCCTTTCAAATTCTGAGTGAGGTCCCTTGACTCTGGCAAGAATGGGGTAGGCGGTGGGTGTCCCCGGCCATCACCCTAAAGTCACAAGAATCTCTATATACCTTTATCGGACGCCATCTCGCAGAGAGGGGGCTGAACGAAACTCTGGGTCTCAGGGGGAGATCAGACTAATCCCTGCTGGTCTTCTGGGGAACGGGCCTTAGCTATAGCCCTGTGAGGTCTGAGTCTCCCCCAAACACAAACTATTATTCTTTCAACATCGTTTCAGAAACGCTCGTTTACCAGACGCCCAGCTTCCCCGTCTGGTTTGTGCCTTCCTCATCGCTTCTGACCGGAATTTCTCCTGTCTATTCCAGATCTCCTGTCTGGGCTACTTCTGCGTTCTGGTCCTTTGTAGTTCGGATCATCGGCCTTCCTGCGATCTATCCCGGATCTTCGGTCCGTGCCGAAACGACGCTTCTCTTGTTCCATTCGATTTCCCCCTCCTGTTGGTTATCTGCAGCTACGGCAAGGCTGAGCAGCACCATGAAGTGGCGTCGGCCGGAGCGCCCCGCTTCCTTGCCTTTATTAGGATCCGCTCGGAGATTCCAAAAACCTCTGCTTCAAGTTGACCAGCTCGCCATCAATCATCATCTGATTTATGTGATATCTCCTGTACAGTTCCTCCATGGCTTCGGTACTGCCATCCTTGGCCTGCCTCAGTACCTTCACCATCCTTTCTCGATATTCAGCCTGCTTCTTGAACATCCCGCCTCCCCGGCTCAAACCTGTTTCCAACGCAGGGCATACTCAAGTTGCCAAAAAGGGAGCCCAGACAAACCTGAAGTTCAAGGAACGATCCTTATAACCGCCTCTAAGGTTGTATCTTCTCCGGTCTCCCTGTTCCTTTTTTGAACAGAGGGGAAGATGCCAGAGTTATAAGCGACAGTTGGGTCCGATTCGCAGTGAGGGATGTGCCTGCGAATTAGTAGCGATGCTCCCCCCTCTTTCGCTCCCAACTAAGGGGCAGGTAAAAACGCGGAATTGATACATGTGGCGGGTCCGACATCTTCCCCTATAAGCCAAGCTCCCTCCCATTTTTGCAGAGATGTCTCACGTCGATGCGAAAAGCTTGATCTTGATACCTTGATTTACATGTACTGTATGGTGAATCCTCCTAGTAGATCCACCTGAAATATCGGGCAGCGGCCTTTTTTGGATTGGCTTCTGCTTCTGCACGCACAGAATCCTTATCCTCCTCCTTGCTCGCTATCCCCAAGACGATCTATGATCTCCTCAGAATACCGATTCCTGAAACTTGGGACACACTTTGCCCTCCGGTGGAGGGAGCCCAGAGACAACCCACATGCCATCTCCGACCTTCATCTTCCGCCGCAATGACGTCAAGGTCTTATGGGCTCCCTTCGGCCGTTCATCTCAGGGGGAAGGCCCAGGCGAGGACGCCAGTTCACTTAGTAATGCATACTGACAGATTCCGGGGAGGAGCTGCAGTATTCCCCCCTCATTCGCTCTCAACCTATTGAGAGGGATCAGCAGAAAACGGTGAACTGTGAACTGACAACTCACTCGTGGACCTTCCCCTGAAACAGGTTACCGTGCCCCAATTCATAGTCCTAGTACAGAAGCCCAAACTAACCAGGGCGCATCTCACGCTCCGTATACAAATACAATATAGATGTCATGCCCCACCTTGTCAAGCGAAAGATATGAAACCTCTATGTGTTTGATTTACAGTATCTTAACGCTGTTCAGGTCATAACTGTTCAGAACACATACAATTCGTTATGAAGGTAAAACAGACCTTGACGAATCCAAGGCTACTAAACATATTCGTATAACTACCGGCATTCAGTACAATTGTATCAAAGTTGAGATAAGAAGCTATGGCATCTCATAGTAGTACGACAGCAGCTACCTGGAGTCGGGAGTTTTTTAAGACATTTAAAAAATATCGCTTGACTTTGTACTTGATTGCGCTATTATAAAGGGCGAATCGGCAGAGTTCCATAGGAAGCCTTAACCAGATCTACCAGCTGCGTCGCACAGCGAGGTAGGTAGTTGGTCCCAGGGGCTCCCTTCCGTTTTACTTGCATAGTCTACCCGACTACTGCAATAGCAAAACCTTATTCAGTATTAGCGGATAGCGCATTGGCTTGGAGTTGTGACACGATCCGGAAGACAATATATGAATTCTTCTCCAGCATCGGTTCCCAGTGTCTCCGGTACTATGCATCCTGAACCGACACCTGACTGGCGAATTCATCTTTTCTCGCATCTGCCGCCTCGGCGACGGCGGAACCTTTTCCGATTATCACAGGTATTCAATGTCCTGGTTGTGCTTACCGCTCTTCTGGGCTGGTTGCTGTCCACCTCCCCGGCTTCTGCACAGGGTTCCGGTTCGGCCAGCTTCGAAGAACGCCAGGTTGAACGGTCCGTCCGGTCCCTGCTTGAGGATCACCGGTACGCCGAAGCGATCAGCTATCTTCACAGAGAACTCGAGGCCCTGCCTGCCGGAACAGGGCGTTTTGACCTGCTCCTGTTGCTGGCGGATTGCCAAATAGAGGTGGCTGATGTGGAGGGAGCCCGGGCAACGTTAGAGCAAGCGGAAAGGCTGGCGGTGGAGTCCCCCGCAAAAGAAGCGGTTGCCGAGCGTCGAAGCCGGCTTTCCGAACTGCTGGCGCTCCTGCCGCCCCAAGACACCTTGAATTCCCAGCAGGTCCCGTCGGATACGGCGGAAGTGGAAAAACCACCGGAGGCGTTTGTCTCCAACTCCTTCTTCGAGACCGACCTGCGACAGGTGCTGACCGACCTCTCCCAGGAGACCGGCGTCCCCATACTCTGGGACGCCACCGTGGAGGGTCTGGTTACCTACGAGGCTGAAGATCAGCCCCTGGAGGACGTGCTGAAGGCCATCCTCCTGCCCGCCGGCTACGCTTTCAGCCTGCAGAAGGGCGTCTACTATGTCGGATCCCCCAAACCCGACGCTCCCGCCTTCGGCCTGCTCTCCCGCACCGAGGTCATGACGCTCTCGAACATCGAGGCCAAGGAAGCCATCTCCCTGCTTTCAGATTATTTCAAGCCCTTCGTCAAGGCGTCAAACGTAGCTAACGTCGTGTGCATCACCGCGCCGCCTGCCACCGCCGAGCGCATCCGCGGAGATCTGACCGCGCTGGATCAGCCTTCGGTTCAGATCCTAATCGAGGTGGTGGTCACCGAGACCTCCACCGATGCCTTGCGCAAAATGGGGTTGGACTGGTCGCTCAAACACTCGGCAGGCAAAGCCTCCTGGGAGATCGGCACCGAACATACCAACATACCCGGAGCCGCGCTTTTGGGCACCTACACGGAATCGGCCCTCGAGATCGGCAAGCGCAGCGTGGACCTGGCCGCCTCGCTGGAAATGCTGGTGCAGACGGGCGAGGCCAAGATCCGCGCAAGCCCCAGCATCTCCACGCTCAACGGACGCAAAGCCGAGATCAGCCTGAGCAAGGATCAATACTTCATCATCGCTACCAGCGTGTCTGAGTATTACCAGTATAATACCCTGCAGTCGATCAGCTCCGGCATCAGATTGGAAATCACCCCCTACGCTTCCGCCTCGGGAATGATCACGGTATACGTCAAACCGGAGGTGGGGGATGTTATAGGCTCCGGGGCCCAAGGTCTGCCCGAAATCAACAAGCGCACCGCCAGCACATCGGTGCGCGTCAGGGACGGCGAAACCTTTACCATCGGGGGCTTGAACATACAGAAGGAGAAGATAGCCAGGAAGAAGATCCCCCTGCTGGGAAGCATCCCCTTGCTGGGGTATCTTTTTCGCTATGACGAACGGCAGGTCAGTGACACGGAAATCATCATCTTCATCACCCCACACATTCTGCCGGGGTGATCCGAAGGGCGGGGAAGGCTCCCGCCGGCTTGACTCCGAAAGGAGGGATGCCCAACTTAGGTTGCCTCGATGTAGAGGCGTGGAACTTGAGCTTTACTTGAATTCTCATGCTGTGCGTTCTCCCCAACAGAGTTTGGGGGAGACCGGGCACAAGCGGCATTTGAATGCCGTCCCGGGGGTGGTGTGGAACCGAAGCCCCCGGGCGCGGCCAGAGAACCAGTCACCCGACACAGGTCGGGGAACCGGTTTCCATTGTTATACGCAACACAGAGAGGAGGTGATAAACGATGCTAAGAAAACTGATGATTGCTTCGATCCTGTTGCTGTTCCTGGCGATTCCGGCACAGGCGACGCCGCCGCCAGCACATGGTGGCTATGCGGCTGGCTGGGGAATGAACCCCACCAACTGGGATGCTGCGAGTGGTACCTGGTCATCCGGATTTGCGATGTATGATCCTACCGGAGGAGGAGGTTTTGGAGGCGCCGGCTGGCTTGTGCAGTGGGATCCGTCGTATGCCTACGTTAACTATGCCCCCATCACGATCGAACTCTGGATTGAAATGTACATGATCCAGACCTACCAGTATACCAGCTATCAATTCCATCGTCTTGGGAACGCCGCGGAGAATCTCTGCTTCACCATCCAGGGTACCGTCGAGAGCAATGAGGGAGTTTGGGTTCTATGCACTAAAGGTGCGCTAGATCCGAATTTCCTGCATTTCCAGCACAACATCGGTGTGGGCGATGACAACAATGCGAGGGATATTCCCATCACATGGGAGGGACGTTACGGTAGCGGTTTCGCGTATGGGAGCAACCTAATCCTGGATTGGACAACCCTAACATGGTCAGGCGACGAACTGATTCTCGCTGAGTTTCCGGCGTGTGACCATTGGTTCGAATTCCGAGGCTGCATGGACCTGCTATACCATGAGGCAGATGGTTACTATTACCTGGACCTGGCCGGCTGCCCAGCGCCGCAACTGTAGTTCTTGACGATAGGGACATTTCAGCCGGAGCCCGGCCGGCTGAAATCTTGAAACTGGTCGTAACAGATGAGGAAAAATCAGAAATGCAAGACACTTTGAAGAAAATCCTCGCCACACCGAGCTTTTGGGCGGGTGCTCTGCTCTTTGTCGTATTGCTGTTTCCTCGTACTTCGATTCAGGCTGTTATGCAGTTGATGCCGCCGGTTCAGGAGGTAGCGGTTCAGCGGGGATATAAGGGAACATTTACGGTGACCGTCACAAATGAGGGAGACGAAGATGTTCCCAGCAAATTCAGCGCCCACGATCTGGACATAACCGTTGAGGGCCGTCCTTTCATCTCGAACAGTGGTTGGGCCCGCGGGTGCGGTGGGTGGATCGAGCTTGAGCCTGCAGAATGCATTATCAAAGCGCATGAGTCCTTGACCCTGCAAGGCATCATAACCGTGCCCTCAACGGCTCAAGGAGGCTACTATGCGTTGATTAGGGGCACTTTTGTCGGCATCAGCATTCCACTTTCCGGAGAACAGGTCGATATGCAAGGTTCCAAGATCGGTCTTGGAAGCGAGGCTGTGGTGGCACTGCTTTTGACCGTCCCTTCCAGCCGGAATAAGCCGGAGCTGGTTCCCGAGACATTGTTCGTTTACCCCCGGGGTGAAGAAGAAAAATCAGGCGAAGGCGCCGGTCTGGATTTTGGCGCTAAGAAGGGGTGGCAGGTGGTGATGCCAGTTCGAAACGAGGGGAACATCCACACTCGCGTTTCCGGACAGGTCAGCGTCTGGAGCGAAAGTGGAACCCGCATGGGTTCAGCTCCCTTCCAAGCTGGTCGGGGCTATCTCCTTCCGGGCAGAGTGAGGAATCTGACCGCCACCGGGGAAAATGTGCTCTCCGACGGTTATTATATGCTCCGCGTAGTCCTGGCGACATCTGAACGCTCCAGTATGTCTAATTCCTTTGCCTTCGCAGTGTACCAGGGAGAAGTCTTTCCCGGGGCAATAACCGATGAAGTGGCGGAATTGATCAGAGCCTCCTCTGCAGGGTTTTCCCTGAGGGAACCCTTCAAACAACGGAATATCACTCCCGGGGGTAGAACCTACCTGGCCATTCAGATGAAGAATACGGTCAGGGACACACTGACTTTGATACCCAGAAAGATGGAGTGGAACCTAAATGAGGTAGGTCAGCCGACGCTGGGCAGCGGTAGCTCGGTTCAACCCCGTTCCTGCACGCCCTGGATTGAGTTTGTCGAGGACAAAATCCTGTTGCCTCCCGGAAGAACCAGATCATTCAAAATAACGATAAATTCACCCGAAGATGTTTCTGGCGAATATTATTCTGCCATTGTTTTTGACCCGGATAGACCCCGCCCGGATTTGCCTGCAGAATTTATGGCCGCCCGGACGCAACTGATTGCCGTGACGACACCCAAAGGGCTAAATTACGAAATCGAAGTTGACAGTATTAAGGTAAAGAAAGAAAACTCTAAAGAGCTAACCCTCTACCGATTTCTATTTGGGGTCAGAAACACAGGAAATGCCCATTGCTTTGTAACAGGAAGTATGAGCCTGGAAAAAGAAGTGGCAAAAGGAATCTATAAACCGGTAGGGAAAACTCACGATTTCGGGGATACGCAAACCCATCTTTTGCCCGGTGGCGGGAGAGGTTTTGAAATTGATATTCCAAATGTGGAGAAGGGTCAATACCGGGTAATCCTGGCGGTGAACTACAAAGAGGAAACTCAGCCCGTTTTGAAATATCAGGTACTCAAGTTAAATTAGGGTTTCACCTTTTGGGGGTTGTGAATGATGATGTGGCTGCGCAGAAAGAATCGATCAGAGCTCCTGACAGCAATTCGAGCACCTCTGACGATGCTTCTCTTTTGCCTTGTTCTCTCCTGGCCACCACAAGCCATCAGCCAGCAAACAGCGAGAAAACTACAAGAAGGCGGGATTATTAACCATTCGAAGCAGACAACTCAACAACCACAAAAGGGGACTATTAGCCCGCGAAAGATTGTTTCCAAACTACCCGGTTTTATGGCTGCACCCCCGGATTCGGGGGATCAAACTCCTAAAATGGGAGGTGAGGTGCCGGCAGAAGAACCAATCTGCATGGAGTTTGCGTTGGATTGGACAAGCTGCCAGATTCACCGGGTTGGCACTGATTCAGCCATTGTAATCATTTTGCCGGGCACCATATCCTCCTCAAACAGCATCTACTGGAATCTCAATCCCATCTCTTCCCAGTCCGGCGGGTTACCTTATCTCTACTTCATGGAAGATGTCCTGGGCAGAACCGGACCGGAGTTTGGCACTGATATTCCGCTGTGCTGGGAAATTTCAGTAGACGGGGGTTCCTTCAATCCCATAACAATTCAACCGGATAGCTCCTTGTCTGTAAACTTTCCCTCCGGCAGCCACAACTTCCAGGTGCGCATCACCGGGGTGCCGCAGTCCTACCAGGGAGACGGTTACTATCATCTCCTGTTGGGACAGAGCCTGGTACCCGAATTGTAGGCCCGTCAGACTCAGCTCTGTAGATCTTGAAGGTAGCGCTTTGGGTTCCACTTGAGGGATCGCGGGAGCTATCCGTCAGCACTCCCTGGCAGTTGAGCAGCTTGGGGATGTCTGCCAAGCTGATACCGGTCAGAAAGACCAGGACGGTCAGACACACAACAATTGTGAAGCGGTACATGAAAGACCTCCTTTGATTAGCGGTTGAAATTCAGGGGTAATACAAAGGGATGACTTCGAACAGGCAATGAGAATGAATCTTGCGGGGGCCGACGCTCGATGCCTTTTGAAATACAGAAGCGCTCCCGCCCGCTCAACCAGAAGGAGGCATCTGCCTGACCTCCCCATTTCATATCTGAACAAGGGGCCTGAGGGGTCGGTGGTCTGGCAGGGGACGACGTTTCTCTGATATTCTGAGTGGGGTATTTGAATTCCCAGAAAACCCGAGTGGGCGGTGGGTGTCCCCGGCCTCACTCTCCTTTTCTTGAACAAAGGGGAAGATGTCAGAATGGTAAACCAAGGTTGGGGTTGCTTCGCAGTGAGGGATGTGCCTGCGAATTAGTAGCCGTATCCCCCCCTCCTTTTGCTCCCAACACAGGGGCAGGTAAAAACGCAGAATTGATACATCTGGCGGGTCCGACATCTTCCCCTAATAGCCAAGTTCCCTCTCCTTTTTGCAGAGATACAACAAGTCCGTGCGAGATGTTCGATCCTGATAGCTTGATTGACGCTTATAATATAACTAATCCTGCCTCCCACGTCAATCAAAAAGAGGTGAAGAATAGTCAGACAGTGAACCCAAAGGGTAAGAAAAAGGCCGAACCTCGGAAGAGACTCGGCCAATTGCCCTCCTCTAAAGACAGCGCGGTTAGTAGCAGATAGGAGCTGGGCCACCCTTGAATAGGTAGTTTAGAAGATACACCACGTCTCCCAGATCTACCTCTTCATC
>Ga0307445_10001535_pt1 | contig 13002 bp, 10 predicted proteins | sample SalMarSW160330MG_FD_202147 | JGI IMG/M metagenome (GOLD analysis project Ga0307445, IMG submission 202147) | Salt marsh sediment microbial communities from the Plum Island Ecosystem LTER, Massachusetts, United States - SW1603-30 | ecosystem: Environmental > Aquatic > Marine > Intertidal zone >...
GTGACGTTCCTCAGCTTCTTGGTGGGATGCATCAGCGCTGCGGCCACGATCAGCCCGCTGAGCGGATCGGCGGCAAAAAGCGTCCAGTCCATCCTAGACTGCGGCTCCACCTTGCGGGGATGGGCCCGGATAGCGTAGAGTATCCTCTGATCCAGGTCATATTCCTTCAGCCACTCGCAGGTCAAAAGGGAATGTCGATCGAAGTCCTGGGCGGTTTCATCGTAATCCAAATCGTGCAGCAATCCGGTTAGGCCCCACATCTCCGCATCCTCGTCGAAATGCTGCGCCACCCTTCTCATTATTGCCTCCACCGCCAGCATGTGCTTGACCAGATTCTTGGCTTTCACCTTCGATCTCACCAAATCCAGCGCTTCATCTCTTGTCATAAATCACCTCTCGGTCCTGGCTTACTACACAACCTCTGCGTTGTCGTTTCACATATTCGCAGACGGATCTGATTCAATCTAACCTTCAATCATAGAAATTCCAGTAAAACCCCCACCAGTGCGTTCTTTCCGGCATGTAGGATTCATCCATCAGTCGGTATTTTCGGTCGGTGATATTGCGGATCGTATAGTGGAAATGAAAATCGAGGAATCTGATCATTATCTTAGCGTTCATAATGCCCACGGCGGACTCCGGGTCTTGTTCGTACTCGTCCATAAATCGTTCGGACAAAGCTCTTCCTTCCAGCCTTAGCTTCAAGCCCATCTCCCGTTGGAGGAACTCGGTCTCGAACTGAACATAGCTGAAAAGAGAATGCTCCGGTGAGCGAGGCAGACGCAGATTCCTTGCAGAATCCTCGCCCCTTTTATAGCTGTATGAAAGGTAGGAGATCAGATGATTCCAGAGTTTGACTTTGAAATCCACGTTTGCTCCCCAGATTTTAGCTCGGGTATTCATGGGCTTGAAATATCCATAGTATAGCGTCGTGTCTGTGTTCGACCAGAGAATCAAATCGTGGATCTTCGATCCGAACGCATAGGCGGACAATTGGGCGTTTCCCTTACCCAGCTTCATCCCCAGATCGACGGTCAACGACCTCTGCGACTTGAGGGAACCGTTTCCTTCCTCCCGGCAATCTATCGAGGTGTCCCTTAACGCAAAGTTGGACAGCGGCCAGTAGCGATCCATAGGTGTGGGATAACCGTCGAATGTGCCCAGCGTGCTGAAGAAACTCAAGTATTTCGACGCCGCATACGATATTCCGCCCAACGCGGAAATGCCTGCATTTAGGCCCTCCTCCTTAGCCAATTTCGTGGAGAGCAGCACCGACACATTAGGCCGCAACTCATATAGATCAGACGCGGAAACATAGCCGCTGTGGACGGCATCCTTCGAGGAGATCGTTGTGAGAGCCTCTCTTTGAAGATGACCCTCAATCTCCACTTGGCTCCTTTCCCTCTCAAACGTCTGCGTGCCGGTCAAAGCCACTTTTTTGTCGATCCCCTTGACCTCAAAACCGTAACCCTCACTCTTGATCTCCTGGTTCTGCTTTTCGTACTGCAGGCTCAGACTCAGATTTGCGCGCAGGCTCTCCCTGATCTGCACGGAACTATTTATCTCCCAGTTGTTGAGCTTCTTTCTGGCGTCGTGGTAGTTCGCGTCGAGGAAAAACGGAATCCCCATCTTAGTCTTGTACTGGCGGGCTGAAAGCTCGAGGCTTATGTCTCTGGAGAGTTCGAAACTCGTCTTGCCCCACAGCGATACAGCGTCGTAGTCGGAGTTGATCTGATAACCATCGGATTTCTTCAACTCCACTGTGAAATACAATCTGCCCCGGGAAGTAACTCGCCTTCCCAGCTCCGCCTGGGTCCGGTAGGAGCCGTGCGGCCCTCTATCGGCCGTGGCCTTAGAGTATGGCCGGTCACCGTGGAAATCTTTGGTGTCGACCTTCACCGTCAGTAATCCTTTACTCCCTCCCCACATGCTGGCCACGCCCGTGGGCAGCAGTTTCATGCCGGAGATATCTGAAAGCAGAACGGTATTCAAGTCCAGATACCCTCTTTGAGGGAAGTCGATATCCTGCCCTTGAAAGGGAATCCCATCCACCAATACGCTCAAACCATGCGAATACCCTCCGACCGAAGGGGTCTCCAACTGCCATATGGACCCCACCGCAGCCACGTCTATCAGACTCCGCATGTTCAGCAAGTCCCCCACGCTTTCGGCAATCGCATCGTCGAGGTCCGCAGATGAGATTTCGTTCCCCAGGGCGAATCGCTCAAACACCTCTCCTCTCAGCGCATTTGCCCTAGGAGACTTGATCGTATCCTGGATCGAAAGAGTATCCGGCATCTGTTCTTGGATAGACGGATGCAGAGAATCAGACTCGGCAGTATAGGTGGAATCATGGCCCCAGGAGGAACTGCAGGTAGACGACAACAGGATGGTCAGAACAAATGCAATTATGTTTCTCAATCAGATATCCCTCTAATCGAACTCTTTTCGGCAATCAGCCGCTCCGCCGCCGCCGCCGCCACCTCGGCCGGATCGATCGCATCCATGCAAAGCCTGGATTGCTTGCGGCACCTCTTCTCGCCGTGCAGGCTGCAAGGACTGCACTCCGCGTTGGCGCAAAGCACCACAGCCTTGGGGCCGAGAGGAGCAAAACCCAGCTTGGGATGGGTGGGGCCGAATATCGCCACCACCGGCACTCGCAGCGCAGAAGCTAAATGCATGGGGCCGGAGTCATTGCTGATGAGACAATCACAGCGCCCTAACAGAGCCGTCAGTTGCCCCAACGACAGTCCCACGGCACGAATAGTTGACGGTTCCGGCAACTCAGATGCCACCTGGTGAACCAACTCTTCCTCTCCGGCTTCACCAAACAGTACGATCTTGACCCTCAGTCTATCGATCAGCGCCCGGCAGACTTGGGCGAATTTCTTCGGTTCCCATCTCTTGGATTCCCATTTCGCTCCCGGATGGACGCCGATCACAATATCATCTTTTTTCACGTTGCGTTCAAGCAGAAAGTTCTCCGTGAATTGCAGGTCGTCTTCCGCCGGGTAGACCGTTGGAAGCCTCTGCTCCGGCTTAACCCCCAATGGTCTTAAGGCAGTCAGGTAGGAATCGACGGTGTGAAGTGGTTTGGTTTTGAGGAATTTGCAGTGGACCATCAAGAATCGAAACCACCACCTTTTGCGGTATCTGATCTTGGTCTTGGATCTGACCAGGTGGCGAACAAGAAAGCTGCGCAGGTTGGAGTGCAAATCTACCAGAAGATCGAAATCCCCGGACCGAAGCTCGGAGATCAGCTTCATCAGCCCGCCTGTTCCCCTGTGTTTGCCGCCCGAGTCGAATTCCACCAGTCGAGTGATCCTGGGGTCTGCCTGCAACAGATCTCGGTATTTAACTTTGGTAAGGAAAGATATCTCCGCAGCCGGGAAAGCACCCTTCAGGGCGTCGATAACAGGTGTGGTCAGGACGATGTCTCCCAGAGAGCTAAAACGGATGATCAGGATTCTCTCGACTTTCCTGTCTGTGACCATTGCCGCTTTTGGAGCTGACATGGGAGTTTGTCCAACGCGAAAGGACTATTTCAAAAAGATCAAAAAGAAAGTCCCCACGGCCAGGCAATAGCAGCCGAAGTATTGGAACTTGCCTTTTCTGATCACGCTCAGCAGAAATCTTATGGCGGCGTATCCCACGCCGAACGCGGTAATCGCTCCTGCTAAGTATACCCCCAAACCTCCCTGGGAACCGGTGTGGCCCAGCATCTCTTTCAACTCGATCAGGCTGGCTCCCAATATCGCCGGCAGGGATAGAAGAAAGGAGTACTCGGCAGCCTTGGATCTTTCCACTCCCCTGAATATGCCCGCGCTGATGGTGGCGCCGGAGCGGGAGATGCCGGGGAGTATGGCCAGGGCCTGAGCCACCCCCACGACCAATGCGTCAGGCAGATTCATCCGCTTGCGGGGAGCTCTGAAAAACATGGTGAGAAGAAGAATCGCGCCGGTGACCAAAAGCATCACCGCCACCAGAGTGGCAGAGGCGAAAGCTGTCTCGATTTGAGACTTGAGGAGTAATCCGGCCACCCCAGCAGGAACGGAGCCGGCCAGGATCAACCAGAATAAGCGTGCATCCTCAAGCTGTTCAGCTTGGTGCTGTGCGCCGCCTCGGACGATTGAGATGATTTGCAACCACAGCGCCCGCAGGATGGAGCTGATGGTGTGCCGGAAGACCAAGACCACGGAGAAAAACGTACCCAGGTGGACAAAAACCTCGAAGCTTATATCGTCGAATCTGACCTTAAGCAGGAGTTCGCCTAAAACCAGGTGCCCGGAACTGGAGATGGGGAGAAACTCAGTTATGCCCTGGACCGCTCCCAGGACGACTGCTTCAAACAAACTCAAAGCCCCTCTCTTCCGCAAGAGTGAGACCAGACGGATTCACAGCCCATCTTAAATGACGTGCCCTTTTTGGCTTCAAAATATGGAGTAGCTCAACCCCACAATGAATCCCACGTTGTCGTCTATCTGCAATTCCCCCACCAGATTCAAATCGGAGGCCAGCTTCATCTCGGCGCCCATGGTCAGGGCCACGTCCATTTCGTCATCGCTCCACGAGCCTTCTTCGCCGACCACCGGAGAATTGGGAAAATGGTCCCGTTCCCACCGGATGTTCAGACGTCCATAGGGCGTCACGCTCCTGCCTTCGGCATACTCGATCCGATAAGAGGCAATCACGTTTCCGCCCAGAGTGAAGATGCTGAAATCCGAGACGTCCAGATACTCGCTGGCCACGGCCACCGAAACGTCCAGGGGGTCGCCGGCGCCCTGCTCCATGAACCAATACTTGACATCGCCCCCCACGGTCAGGCCGGTCTTGCTTTCGCCGTATCCCGGACTCCATCGAATCATACCCATCTTCAGTCCCAGGTCGAAGTATCTGGCTATCCCGTACCGGAACTGCCCGAAAACCGAGAAGGCGTCCTCATACACGCCCAGGTAAGCACCGGCGGATGCTTGTCCCGGATTCAGTGTGGGCGCCGGACCGAGTTGTCCCAAAAACTGGGCCTGCCCTACGGAAACAAAGCACAGAAATATGGTTGCCGCCAGTATGATGGTTTTCTTCATGGTTATCCTCCTACCACAGGTAATTCAAGTTTGCATTATAACATGGCGGCCATGGTTTGTCAACTCCACTTACACTCAACGCATTCAGAGATCACACGGGCGATCTTCGGCGGGCACGGTGCCTCTTTGCGCCGGGATGCGGTAGGTGTAATTTTGAAAACTCACGGAAGCTTATAGGTAAGCCCCGCCAGAAATGTGGCATAACGGGTGGAGGTTTCCTTGGTCTGAACGGTGGTGTACCTGGCTTCCGCCATCAGTTCCAGCGGAACGGCAGGGACAGACAAAAGCAGCCCGGCCACGGCGTGAAGCCCCAGTTTGTTCTCGTCCTCCGGTATGTACACGGAGAACTCATCATTGGAGATTCCATAAGCCAATTTGTGAATCCCCGCCCCGGCGCCCACATAGGGTTTGATCGCCAAAAGCGAGAACATATATTTGGCCGTGCCGTTCAGCGAGAGGTCGCTAATGGAGAACTTGGCCCTCACCGATCCGGGCAAATCCAGGGTCTGCTCCTTCCAGGCATATTCCAGCGAGGCTTCCAGATGAATCACCCGCAGGGTGCCCACCTTCAGATGCGCTCCTATCATGGGCATATTCTTGAGCCAGTCTTTCTGTCCCGTGGGGAGCAAATTCAGCTTGTCGCACTTGTAGCCCTGAACGACTCCGCCTCGCACCCCGATGCCCAAGCCGGTGATGGCCCAGGTCTGGGAAGCGGTGAGAAGCACGAAAACGACCGGTATCAGTAGAATCTTCTTTACCATATTTCCTCCCCTCTCTATGGGGCTTGGTATCCGGCGCCAATGCCCGCTTATTTCAATCCCATGAATCCGATCATCCTCCCGGCTGCCTCCGGTTCTCTTCTGTGAGAAAAGAACAGGTCGGCGCGGCAGCAGGTGCACTCCTGACCAACGGATATTATGTCCTGTTTTACTCCGCATTCCGTCAATTGTTTCACGTTGGCGCAAATCAAATCGAGTCTGGCCCGTCCCTGTCTTGACCTTGGTATGCAATTCTTGTCGAACAGGATCGCCACTTCATCGGAGACTTCATAGCAGCAGCTTCGGATACATGGGCCTAAAAGCGCGACAAAATCTTCGGACCGACACCCCATTTCCGTTTGGGCTTTCCTCAGCGCTGCCTGCGTGACCCCCATTAAGGTTCCTCTCCAGCCGGCGTGCACCAATCCCACCACTTTGCTGGTGGGGTTTACCAGGAAGATGGGAAGGCAATCGGCCACTTGCACCGAGATGAAGACATCGTCCCGGTCGGTGAAGACCGCATCCGCCTGGTAGCTTTTCTGGAGCGGCTCCTGGCGACTAACCACCACACACCCGTCCTTATGCATCTGCGAGAGCCTGATCAATTTCTTCCGATGGGAGGTTATGCCGGTTAGAATTCCTTCAATGGCTCCCTGTTCTTCTGTCCCAGTAGAGCCTGGATATTTCAACAGAAAGCCGTGAAGCACAAAAGGGTAGGCCAAAAGATGGGGAAAGGAAAGCCACCTTGTGTCTTGGGTCTGGTTGAAGATAGTCTCACTGGGTTTCATTGGGCGGCGATTCCGATATCATGTCCAAGCCCTTGGATCGTTCGACCTGAATGACCCCCTTGACTTTCCTTATCTTCTTTACGGTCTTGTTCAGGTGGGCGATGTTTTTGACCTCCACGATGAAGGTGCCCCAGGCGGTGGTATCGCCTCCCTTGATCTCAGCGCCTCGCACGTTGGTATCCGCATCGGAGATGGCCTGGGTGATGTCCCGAAGCACGTTCTTTCTATCCTCCACCAGCACCTCCAACTTAACCATGAAGGATTGATCCCGGGTCGCATCCCATTGCACGTCGATTTTTCTTCCGTTCTCCGTCATCATTTGAAGCGCATTGGGGCAGTCGGCGCGGTGAATGGAGACTCCCCGTCCCCGGGTTACGAACCCCACGATGTCCTCTCCCGGCACCGGCTGGCAGCACCCGGCATAATGGAACATCATGTTGCCCATCCCTCCGATCCGGATGCCCCTGGAACTTCGTCGGGCCCTATCCACGAACTTGCCGATCAGCGAGGGTTTGGCCTCGACCTCCTTTTCCGGCGGGGCCAGCTTGCCGAAGATCTGACTGACCGAGACGTTTCCGTCTCCCAGCGCCGACAGCATGGCCTCGAAATCATGGAAATTCAGAGCCATGGCCAGATCGGACAATTCCTGCTCGCTGGGCGACTTGGTCTGTCGTTTCTTCAACTCCCTTTCGAAGATGGCTGATCCTAAGCTCACGCTCTCCTCGTATCTTTTCTGTCTCAGCCAGTGTCGGATCTTGCTTCTGGCCCGGGAGCTTTTCACGATTTTGAGCCAGTCCTGGGAGGGGGATTGATGGGAAGAGGTGAGCACTTCCACCTCCTGTCCGCTGGAGAGCACCGCATCCAGCGGCACCATCTTCCCGTCCACCCGGGCTCCGATGCAGTGGTAACCGATGTCGCTGTGAACCGCGTAGGCGAAATCCAAAGGGGTGGATCCTTTGGGCAGCTGTTTTAACTCCCCCTTGGGCGTGAACACGAAGACGTCGTCCCTGAACAAATCTATCTTCAGATATTCCAAAAACTCGGACGGATTGGTCAGGTCTTTCTGCCACTCCAGGACGTCCCGCAGCCAGGTCATGTGTTTGTCCGATTCGTCGGGCTTCAGCTTTCCCTCCTTATACAGCCAGTGGGCAGCGATCCCGTAATCGGCGGTTCGGTGCATCTGGTGGGTTCTGATCTGGATTTCCACCATCTTTCCCCGCGGACCGATCACCGTGGTGTGCAGCGATTGATACATGTTGGACTTGGGAAGTGCGATGTAATCCCGAAAACGGTCGGCCACCGGCATCCATAGGGTATGCACGATGCCCAGGGCGTGATAGCATTCCCCTTCCGTGTCCACGATTATGCGAATGGCGAAAAGGTCGAAGATCTCCTCGAAGGGTTTGTCCCGTTTCTTCATCTTGCGGTAGATAGAGTCGAAATGTTTGGCCCGACCGGCTATCTCGGCTTTAATACCGGCTTTCTTCAACTCCCTCTCCAGCGGTTCGGTGATCTCCCGGATGTAAGCTTCCCGATCCTCCCTCCTGGCGCTGATCTTCCGAACCAGTTCGTCATAGGCTTCCGGGGCAATGTACTTCAACGTCAGATCCTCCAACTCCCACTTGATCCGGGCCATGCCGAAGCGGTGAGCCAGCGGTGCATATACGTCCCGGGTCTCCCGGGCTATGCGCAGCTGTTTGTTCTTGTCGAGGGAGTCCAAGGTCCTCATGTTATGCAGCCGATCCGCCAGCTTGATGATGATCACCCGGATGTCCTTGGCCATGGAAAGCAGCATCTTGCGGAAATACTCCGCCTGTTCCTCCTCCTGGCTTTTGAATTTCAACTCGCCGATCTTGGTGACCCCGTCCACCAAATCGGCGATCTCGTCGCCGAAGACGCTCTTGATTCTGTCGATGGTCACGTCCGTATCCTCGACCACGTCGTGCAACAGGCCGGCGGCGATGGTGGCCGAATCCAGATGCTGCTCGGCCAGGATGAAGGCCACCTCCAGACAATGCTCCAGATAGGGCTTGCGAGACATGCGGTACTGTCCGCTGTGGGCCTCCGCGGAGAATTCGTAAGCCCTTCGGACTAAAGGGATGTCTATGTTGGCGTTGAAGGACTCCACGCCGATGATAAATTCAGCCAGATTCAATTAGCTTACCTCGCAATTGACTACTAAGTTTTGGTCACGCCTAATCTGTTGAGCGCATCTTCTTATCGACCGCTTGGCCGTCTGCTTTCTGCTGGTCGACCTGCCTGCTTCCAAGCACTACACGCACCTTGGAGACTATCTGCTCCACCCCGATCTTCTCCATACAATCATAATGCGGACAGTTTCTGGGTTTACATTTGAAGCACACCGGCACCGGCGGAAGAATCACCTCATGACCGTCTCCGTAGGGTCCCCATCTGATGGGCCCGGCGGAGAATATGGGACAGAAAATCGCCACCGTAGGCGTGCCCACCGCCACCGCCAGATGCATGGGGCCGGTGCTGTTGGAAATCACCACATTCGACCTTTCCAGTATAGCCGCCAGTTGCCTCAAATCGGTTCTTCCGATCAGATCGAGGGCTTCATGTTTCATTCTACTTAGTATCCAGTCGATCAACTCCCTTTCCTTTGCCGCGCCGGTGAAGATTATCTTCGCATCCAGCTCTTCTGTTAAACGATCTGCCACCTGGGCGAATTTCCCGGCCGGCAGATTCAGGGAGGAAGCTCCGCTGCCCGGATGTATCAGCACCACAATATCGTCCGGCCTGATTCCCAACTGGCTCAACGTTTGCTCAGCCAGCTGCCTCTCCTGGGCAGTCAGATAGACTCGGGGCACCATCTTCTGAAATTCGATACCCAGTGGGCGCAGAAGATCCAGGTTGTATTCCGCTTCGTGTCGCAGATTCACCTTCCGGTGTTGATATACTTTCCGGTTCAACAGCATCTGATACAAGCGGTAACCGGTTCCGATCCTGTACTTTATGCCGGCCAGATACAAAGCCAAAGCCAGTCGAAAAGTCGGCCGGAGCAGTATGGCCACCTGGAATCTCCCTTTTCTGATTCGCCTCACCAGATCGGCAAAATCCCCCAGGCCTCCTCCTTTTTGCTCATGGTCGTCTATTATCACATCGTCAACCTGGGGATTGTTTTTGAGCACGTCCGCCGCATAAGAGGAAACCACCACGCTCAGATGCGACTCGGGGAACTTGGCTTTGACCGCCTGGAAAACCGGAGTGGACAGAATCAGATCCCCGATGCGATCGGTTCGCACCACCAGGAAATTCTCTTTTCCCGTGACATTGATTCGTCTCATTCTATTGCAGCCAAAAGACTTTCTGCACTCACACTAAGATATACGCCGGCTTGCCGTCCGCCAGATATACTCTTTTGGGAAGCTCAGGTGCCGGTGCGTCTCTTCGGCCCCCCCGACTTGCCCAGGTGCCAGAGTTTAACGTATTTGGAGAAAACGTGAAAAGCCGATGCCAGGGCCAGAATCAAACCATGAATTCCGTCCAGAAAACCAGCCCTCACCAGATACATCTTGAGGAACACAGCCGTGGGTCTTAGAGTTATGTCCCAAAGTGTGGATTTTTTCCCGGCATCGAAAAGCCCGACCGCATCCAGCGAGGTATATCGATTCAGCTTGGCCAGGTAGTGATGGAAATCCGGATCGGTATAGTGAAGAAGATCGCTGTTCAAACGCCCTATCTTTCCGCACACTTGAACTTCCTCGTGAACCCGGCTCAGCGTGAACCGCCCCCTATCCTTCTTGAAAAGCCTGAGCACCGAATCCGGATACCATCCTCCGTGTCCCATCCATCTGCCCAGGAAATTCGACCTGCGGGGGATAAGGTATCCATCTGCGGGGTCCGGCGAATCGACCGTCCGCTTGATCTCCTCCATTAACTCTTCTGAGACCACCTCGTCCGCGTCCACCGAGAGAATCCACTCTTCCCGGGCCTGAGTCCTGGCGAACTCCTTGGTCGGGCCAAAGCCTTCCCACTCGAAATCGAAAATCCGGTCGGTGAACTCGGAGGCAATTTTCTTGGTATCATCGGCACTTCCCGAGTCCACCACCACGATCTCATCCACCCACCGGACGCTTTCTAAGCACCTTCTGATATTCTTCGCTTCGTCGCGAGTGATGATGATGCAGGAGATACGGCTCAAATCTCCTCCTCGGGAGATGTGCGATTCAGGATCATCGTCGATCCCAGTATGAACATGAGCAGCATGTTCACCTCCGCATCGGTATAATAACATTGAAACAGGCCGGCGACAAGGAAGCCCGCAATGGCAGCCACTCCTGCCATCTGCGCCGCTTGCACGAAGGTTCGCCTCTCCCCTCTTCTCACCGACCTGAGGGTGGACCGGAAAAACGCCACCCATATCCAGAGATATGCCAGCAAACCCAGGATGCCGGAGTTAACTGCCACGTTCAGGAAATCGTTATGAGGATGGCAGGTGGTATCATAGAACCCCTCCACTTTGTACCGGTCAAAGAGGCGGTTGAAGTTCCCCAGGCCTACACCCCAGATGGGCTTGTCCTTTATCATGTTGATGGAGGTCAACCATAGTCTAATTCTGGTGGACTCCGGCTTATCTTTGGAGAGGCTTATCTCCTTGATTCTATCCCAACTGGTAGGTTCGATCACATAAACCAGAAGGCAGAGCAGGACCAGCCCCACCAGTAAGAGTATGGCGAATTTCCGGCCTCTAAGCAAACCCAAGGTGAAGATACCGGATACCGCTCCCAGCCAAGCACTGCGTGCATAGCTGAAAACCAGTGCCAAGCCTATTACAATCGGGGACACCAAGTCCATCACCTTAGCCCAACCTGATCGTCGGACGCCCAGAAGAAAAGCCGAGGACAGCAGGAAGACCAGCATGTAGTATCCCCCGAAGGTAAGATGATGATCGAAAAGCCCCAGGCTCAAAAACACGCCGCCTCTCGGCTCTAAGGTTCTGCCTCTGTATAGGTCCAGCCCTGTGTAATGCTGCCATATCGCATAGAGCGCCACCAGCGTGGATACCGAGATGAGGATGCGAAACAGCTTCCTGATCTTCTCTTCTCCCTCCAGGTTATTGACCATCAAGAAGAAGATCAGAAGAAGCCATTCCTCCCCCAATGCCCTGAAGCTCTGAGCACGGTAGGGAGACAGAACCACGGAGATGGCCTGAGTCAACACATAAGCCAGGATGGGCAGGTTAAGCGGCGTGTAAACCAGCTTCACCCTGCCCGAAAGGATGATTTTAGCCAGCCAGGCCAAAAGCCCCACCCCCACCGCAGTCTGGGCACCGGCTATGGACCAGGGTGAGAAGAAGGCGAACCCGCAGATCGCTATCCAGACGATCTTCTCGGCTATCTTGCGAGCGTTATCTTTTGACATACCGATATCTGCTCGGACTGAAGTTAATTAAACAGACTAAGGTAGACCTCTTCCGTTTTCCGTGCAAAGTGATCCAGGGTAAACTTCTCCAACACCAGATCGCGACTCTTCTGACCGAACCGCAGCCTCTTCGGCTCATCCTGTAATAGATCCATCAGAAATGCGGCCATTTGTTCCGGGTCTTTCGGTTCCACCACCAGTCCATTGACGCCGTGGTGCACGACTTCAGGTATGGCGTTGACCTTGGTTCCCACCACCGGTTTTCCCATAGACATATACTCCAACGCTACACGGCAGATGGTCTCGGAGCCTATGGACGAGACTACTCCCACATCAAAAAGTGCGATGATCTCCCTTACGTCCTTGACTCTACCCAAAAAACGAAAATTGTCGTGAATGTCCATATTCCGAGCGCGCTCTTTCAACTGCATTGAGCTTATCTGAGCATCCTCTCCGCATATCAAGAAGACGGTTCGGGGAAATGACTTCAGCACGGTTTGCGCCGCTTGAATCAGATATCTGTGTCCCTTTACCGGCGAGAGTCTTCCTACCATGCCCACCACCGGACTTTCCTGAGGTATCCGCAGTTGTGCCTTCAATGACGGATCGACTTCCCTGGGCGAGAAAAACTGGTGGTCGATACCTACCGGTATGCTGACCACTTTCCCCTGATCCATTTGCAGGTTGTCGATGTAGCTCCCTCTGAGCAAGTCACAGGTGGTGATGACCTTGTCCGTAAGCGCACCGTTCAGCCATCGACTCAGGGCGTTTCGCCTGGGGGACCTAGTGTCTCCTCTGGTACGCACCATACCAATTCCATCTTTCAGAAGACGCGCGGCCAAAGCCGCGGCCACATGACTTTCGCCCCGATGGGCGTTGATGATGTCGATTTTCTCGGCCCGCACCAGGTCCATGATCCGCTTCACGTTATAGGCCATCATCCAGGGACTGGTGCGGCTCAAATAGAGGTCCCGGTAGGTGGTCAGACCT
>Ga0307445_10001538_pt1 | contig 12986 bp, 16 predicted proteins | sample SalMarSW160330MG_FD_202147 | JGI IMG/M metagenome (GOLD analysis project Ga0307445, IMG submission 202147) | Salt marsh sediment microbial communities from the Plum Island Ecosystem LTER, Massachusetts, United States - SW1603-30 | ecosystem: Environmental > Aquatic > Marine > Intertidal zone >...
AAACAGCAACTTCAGCTCACACCTAATTTCTACCGGTGCTGATTTTTCGAGAAACGAATTCAACGCTAAGTTTAATGATGAAGGCGGCGAGTGTAAATTAAATGGATTATTCATGGTTGATGGAACGCAGTTATTTGATGCTCATACTTTGATGGATCATGCGAAACCACACTGTAACAGTCACGAGCACTACAAAGGAATTCTCGATGATAAATCCAGAGGTGTTTTTAACGGAAAAGTAATTGTTAGACAGGATGCACAAAAAACAAATGCATTTCAGGAGAATAACAATATTTTACTTTCAGATGAAGCATTAGTTAACACGAAACCTCAGCTTGAAATTTTTGCTGATGATGTGAAGTGCTCGCACGGCGCTACAATCGGACAGATGGATGATGAAGCAAAATTCTACCTAAAATCACGCGGAATTGGTGAGGAAGTAAGCAATGGTATATTACTTCATGCATTCGCAAGCGATGTTGTTACTTCAATAAAGATTGAATCAATAAGAAATTATATTGAAGAAATCATTACAAAGAAATTTAATGAAGAGAGAAATTAATGAACACTGAAGTTGAAACGGTTGTCGCTGTTTCAAAAATGAAGTATGATGTAAATAAGATTCGTGAGGATTTTCCTATCCTCAAGAAAAAAGTTCACGATAAAAATCTTGTTTATCTCGACAATGCTGCTACTACTCAAAAGCCAACTTATGTAATAGACAGAATATATGAATATTACACAACGATGAATGCAAATATTCATCGTGGAGTTCATGCTCTTAGCCAGGAAGCGACAGAAGCATTTGAAGGAGCCCGAATTCAAATCAAGCAGTTCATAAATGCGCTTGGAAAAAACGAGATTGTATTTACTCGCGGAACGACTGAATCAATAAACCTTGTAGCAAGCTCTTATGGGAGAACAAACATCAAAGAAGGTGATGAAATAATTATTTCACAAATGGAACATCATTCGAATATTGTTCCTTGGCAGCTACTTTGTAAAGAGAAAAATGCAAAGCTGAGAATTATTCCAATCAATGATGATGGTGAGTTGATTTACGAGGAGTTTGAAAAGCTAGTTAATGAAAAAACTAAATTTGTTTCGATTGTTTATGTGTCTAATTCTCTTGGAACAATTAATCCAGTAAAGAAAATAATTAATTATGCACATCAATTTAAAATTCCTGTTCTAGTTGATGCGGCTCAGGCTGTAAATCATATTCATGTTGATGTGCAAGAACTTGACTGTGATTTTCTTGCATTTTCCGGACACAAGATTTACGGACCAACCGGAATTGGTGCACTCTACGGAAAAGTAGAATTGCTTGATGCAATGCCTCCTTACCAGGGTGGCGGCGATATGATTTCAAAAGTCACATTTGAAGAAACAACATACAACGAGCTTCCTCATAAGTTTGAGGCTGGAACGCCCGATATTGCTGGTGCAATAGGTCTTGGCGCCGCGATAGAATACATTTCAAAAATTGGAATTGATAATATTAAAGAACACGAAAGCAGTTTACTTGAATATGCTACGAAGCAAATTGAAGAAGTACCAGGATTAAGAATTATCGGCAGAGCTAAAGAAAAGACAAGCGTTCTTTCATTCGTACTTGAGAATATTCATCCGCATGACATTGGAACATTTTTAGACTTTGAAGGAGTTGCAATCAGAACAGGACATCACTGCACACAACCTGTGATGCAAAGATTTCATATTCCTGCTACTTCAAGAGCCTCGTTTGCAATGTATAATACAAAAGAAGAAGTCGACGTCTTAGTGAACGGACTGAAAAAAATTATTGAGGTGTTTGGATAATTTTAATTTCGTAACTCAGATTTCCAAATCTGAGTATTATTGTTCAGGACTGGAGTCCTGAGCTACATTTTTTAATAATTCGTATAAGAAACTAAAGCAGATTATAATGAACCAGGAATTAAGAGAGCTTTACCAGCAGGTTATTTTGGATCACAATAAAAGTCCGAGAAATTTCCATGATATGGAAAACGCAACCCAGCATGCAGAAGGTTATAATCCGCTATGTGGAGATCACATTGATGTTTATTTGTTGATTGAAGATGGAATTATAAAAGATGTTTCATTTAAAGGCGAAGGCTGTGCAATCTCTAAAGCATCAGCTTCTTTAATGACACAAATATTAAAAGGAAAAACAAAAGAAGAAGCTGAAAAACTTTTTCAGAAATTTCATGATCTGGTTACAGGAAAATTGGGAGACGATCCCAACATTGATGAGTTGGGAAAACTTGCAGTATTTGCAGGTGTGCAGGAATTTCCTGTAAGAGTGAAATGTGCATCACTTGCCTGGCACACAATGATAAATGCGCTACACAATAAAGAAGAAAAAGTGACAACGGAATAAATCGAATGTCATCCTGAGCCTGTCGAAGGATGACGATTAATAAAATTGGACAGTCAGTCACACTTCGACAAGCTCAGTGTGACAAAGTAAATTTAAAGACGATGGTAGAATTAAACAAACAAGAATTAGAAGAAAAAATAATTCAGACATTAAAGACTTGCTACGACCCAGAGATACCGGTTGATATTTTTGAATTAGGTCTCATTTATGAAATCGGAATTGATGACAAGGCAAACGTTAATATTAAAATGACTTTAACTTCACCGGCTTGTCCTGTTGCGGGATCACTTCCACCGGAAGTTGAAGGAAAGGTAAAGGCAATTCCAGAAGTGAACGACGCAAAGATAGAATTAGTCTGGAGCCCACCGTGGGACAAAGATATGATGTCGGAAGTAGCAAAAGTAGAACTGGGATTTATGTAAGTTCTTTATCCTGAACTTGCCTGCCTACCGGACAGGCAGGTTTCAGGATCTTAATTCAAAACCAGAGACCCTGAAATAAATTCAGGGTAAAGCAAAAAAAAGGAGAAATAATGTTCAATATATCTTCAAGACCACCAATGTATGATCAGAATGCTGTGCAGCCAATGAGAGATGAATTAGTGGCAGTTGGCTTTGCAGAATTATTAACACCAAAAGAAGTCGAAGAAGCAATTAAAGTAAATAATAACGAAACTGTTTTCGTAATGATAAATTCTGTATGCGGTTGTGCAGCAGGAAGCGCAAGACCAGGAGTTTCCCTTGCTTTACAGAATGATATAATACCGGATAAGCTTTACACTGTTTTTGCAGGACAGGAAAGAGACGCCGTTGACAAAACGAGAGAGTTAATTGGTAATGTTCCTCCGTCTTCTCCAAGTTTTGCATTATTTAAAAATGGTGAGCTTGTTCATTTTATGCACAGGCATGAAATTGAAGGAAATATGCCGCAGCAGATTTCTGAATACTGGCGAGAGATTTTTAATGAACATTGTGCAAAGCAAGGACCTTCTATTCCTGCAGAACATTTTGCAAAAGTAATGCACGCAAAAGCGTGTGGGTCAAAGATACCTTTGTATCAAGGATGAAAAACATTAATGTCATTCCGAGCGAAGCGAAGGAATCTTACTTCCTTACAGGATTGCATCATCCCAATAAATCGGGATTCGCAATGACAAAGTGAAAATATTATGAAATTCAGTACACAAGAAGAATACGGATTAAGACTATTGTTAAGAATTGCAAAAAGTGATTCTCCCAATGGTCTTACTATACCAGAGATAAGCGAAGTTGAAGGTCTCTCGGCTGCGAACACTGCAAAGATTTTAAGAGCTTTAAGACTTGCTGGTTTTATAGATAGTGCAAGAGGTCAAACAGGTGGTTACAAGTTAAACCAACCAGCGGATAAAATTCTAATAAGCGATGTACTTACTGCTTTAGGAGGAAAACTTTATGAACAAGATTTCTGCAGCCTGCATGCAGGTGTAGAAAACATTTGCACAAACTCGATTGACTGCAGCATTCGTTCAGTCTGGAAAACTGTTCAGAATGTACTTGACGGTGTGCTAAGCAAATTCACACTTCAAGATCTGCTTGGCAACGAAGAAGATGTGAAGGCTCTTGCACTTTCTTATGCACAAGAGTTGGAGGCAAAGTTTAATAAGAATTAATTGACCTCAATCCCCTCCCCATCCGCTGCTCGGTACATTATATCCTTCTGTCTTCAAACTTTCATAAGATTTGTAAATAGTTATTTCAACTTGATTAGTCTGATAATATCCAACTGAACTTACTTTCACTCCATTAACTTCTTTACTCAGTTTTACGGAAGCGTAAAGCTTGTCTTCTGCAATTAAATCATTATCCATTGTCGATTTCTTTCCGGGAATGTTCGACAACGCCCAGTAAATTCCCTTCTTTGCATTTTGATATGCGACATCAATATCCTGTTCGGTTTTAGCTTGTGCAAATAAATTTATTGATGGAATTATTAATAACAGACTTAATAAATAGATCAGCTTCATATTTTCCTCTTCTTTTAGACTGAATTTTAATCATTCATAAATTGAATAACAAGACTTCATTTCTTGTGATTTTAACCACTTCCGGAAACTAATACTTGACATAATAGTTTCCCTTTATTATTTTGGAAACCAGAAAAACGAAAATAGTTTCTAAAGGATTTATGGAAGATCAAAACAAAATAGTAGAACTGACTGAAGAAAAGTTCTTCAGAGATGGTTTTTATAAAACCACTATGGATGAAGTTGCTTCAGAATTAAAAATGAGCAAAAAAACCATTTACAAATTTTTCCCATCAAAAGATGATCTGATCACTGCGATCGCCAAACATTTTATGGAAGGTATAAAAAGCAAAGTCTTGCCAGCTCTCAACTCAGATAAAAATGCAATTGAAAAACTGGCAGAGCTAAATAACATACTTGCAAAAGTTTCACAAAAAGTCACTTCAAAGAGAATGGATGAAATAAAAACCTACTTTCCTAATTTATGGAATGAAATAGACAGCTTCAGAACAAAGATGATGTTTGCAAATATCACCAAAGTTATCGATCAAGGAAAAGCAGAAGGTTTGTTCATTGATTATCCAACTCCCATTATAATGAACACTCTGGTTTCTTCAGTTAGAGCAACAGTAAATCCCGAGTTCATTTTGAACAACAATTTCTCCATCAGTGAAGCAGCACTTTACACTTTCAAGGTGGTAATTGGAGGAATTGTTACTGAAAAAGGTAAAAAAGTTTTCAATAAAACAATAAATAAGATGTAACTATGAAAAAAATTACTTTTTATATCGTCCCCTTTTTAACTTTTATATTAATTGGTTGTAACGGAAACAACAGCGGTTCCATAAAAGCCTCAGGAAACATTGAAGCAACAAACATTATTGTGAGTTCACAAGTTTCTGGAAAAGTTTTTCAAATTCTTAAAGATGAAGGTGACAGGGTTAACAAAAGCGATACGGTAATCGTCATCGATCCGGAAACTTATAAATTAAAATTAGATGAAGCTGTTGCATCCAGAGAATATGCTCAGGCACAGTTCAATCTTCTTAAAGAAGGTGCGCGCAAAGAAGACATAAAACAAGCCAATGATAATCTAAAACAGGCACAGGTATCATTTGATCTTGCAGAAAAAGATAAAGAGCGTATGGAAAATCTTTATCAGGCTAAATCTATTACAAAGAAACAATACGATGATGCTATAGCAAATTATGAAATTTCCAAAGCACGATTAAATTCGGCAAGAGAAAATTTTGAAAAAGTGAAAAACCTGTCTCGTCCGGAGGAATTAAAACAAGCAGAAGCGAATCTTAACAAGGCAATCGCGAATGTAAATCTTTTACAAAAGAGTTTGAATGATTGTTACGTCACATCGCCGTCATCAGGATATATCACCAAAAAATTTATTGAGATTGGAGAAACTGCAGGAATGATGTCTTCCCTTTTCCAGGTTGCAGATTTAAGTTCAGTGGAATTAGTTATTTATGTCCCTGAAACTGAACTCGGTAAAGTACAGCTTGGACAGAAAGCAGAACTTAAGGTTGACACTTATCCCGATAAATCATATAACGGAAAAGTGATTTACATCTCACCTCAGGCAGAGTTCACGCCAAAAAATATACAGACACAGGAAGAGCGGACTAAGCTTGTTTTTGCTGTAAAAATTAAAATTGATAATCCTGATTTTGAATTAAAGGATGGAATGCCGGCAGATGCAACAATTATTACAAAATTGCAAGATTAAAAGATTACAAATTTTTCAGGAGTCAAAATGAAAATTCAAAAATTTGAAGATATGAAAGTCTGGCAAGATGCAAGAGAATTTGTAAATCAAATTTATAAAAGCACGTCAAATCAAAAATTCAAAAAAGATTTTGGACTTCGAGATCAAATCCAACGAGCAGCTGTTTCAATTATGTCAAATATCGCTGAAGGATATGAAAGAGATTCAAACAAAGAATTAATTAGATTCCTTCTATTCTCGAAAGGTTCAGCAGGTGAGGTTAGAAGTTTATTATACATAGCAAGTGACCATGGTTATTTAACCGAAAAAGAATTTGCGGAACATTATGAATCATCTCTCTTAATAATAAAGCAAATTTCAAACTTTATTAAATATTTAAAACAACGAACTAAATGAAGAAAAGCATTAACCAGCAATTTTGCAATCTTGAAATTTTGTAATGCGAAGCATAATCAAAATATCAAATCTCAATAAAAGCTACAATAAAATTTTGGCTGTAAATAACTTGAATCTCAACATCAACGAAGGTGAAATGTTTGGTCTGGTTGGTCCTGATGGAGCTGGCAAGACAACAACGATTAGAATTCTTTGTGGGCTGCTGAAACCTGATTCAGGAACAATAGAAATTCTGGATTCAGATTTAAAGAAGAAGAAAAAAGAAATTCAAAACCAGATTGGATATCTTTCTCAAAAGTTTAGTCTTTACGGAGATCTTTCTGTTGATGAAAATATTGAATTCTTTGCTGATATTCATAATGTAAAAGATTATCAGAAAAGAAGGGATGAACTTCTTGCTTTTACACGATTAACACCTTTCCGGGATCGGCTTGCAGAAAAACTTTCCGGAGGAATGAAACAGAAACTTGCACTAGCCTGTAGTCTTATTCACAAACCCAAAATAATTTTTCTTGATGAACCAACGACAGGTGTTGATCCTGTTTCGCGAAGAGATTTCTGGAAAATTTTATCTGATCTGCAAAAAGATGGTATAACAATTCTGATGACTACTCCCTACCTCGATGAAGCTGAAAGATGTAACCGTGTTGCACTGATGAACAAAGCTGAAATTATAGCTGTCGATACTCCACAGAATATTAAATCTTCAATCAACAAGCAGGTAATTGAAATTATTACTGATAATATTAAAAAGAGTTATTCGTTATTGAAAGAAAAGTTTGGAACTGATGCTCAGATATTTGGAGACAGAATAAATTTAGTAACCGATGAAAGTGAGTTAGTAATTGAAGACATAAAAGCAATACTTCAAAAGAATAATCTTTCATTGATAAGTTACCGCACAATCACACCTTCACTCGAAAATGTTTTTATTCATCTGGTAAAGAAAGCAAGTTAGGTAATACTATGAAAAAGTTAAGTATAATCAACTTCAAAATTCTTTTATTGATAATATTCTTCTTCAATGAGATTTCATTTTCTCAGTATATGGAAAAAATTTCTCTCGAGGAAAGTCTGAAGCTTGGGTTAGAGAACAGTAAAGAGATAAAAATTAGTTCCTCAAAGGTTAATTATTCCGAAGCAAAAGTCTCTGAAATAACCTCACAATTCTTACCAAGCTTATCTTTCGATGCAAGCTATGCACGGTTAAGTGATGTTCCTCCATTTGAAGTAAGTGTTCCTTTGTTTCCAACTCCAATAAAAATTTCAGATCCGGTTCTGAATAACTATGGCCTGAGACTCTCGTTAAAGCAGCCTCTTTTTACCGGACTCAGACTGTTATCAACAAAAAAAGCTGCTGAGTTTAGTTACACTGCGACTGAATACAACGATAAAGAACAGGCAAATAATATTGCATTAAGGATTCATACAACATTCTGGAGCTATTACAAAGCAGAACAAATTGAGCAAATAATTAAGGAGCAAATAAATGCTTTGAGAGAAAACCTTGACAACACAAGAAATTTTATGGAAAACGGTTTAGCTACAAGAAATGATGTTTTAAAACTTGAGGTTCAGTATTCCAATGCAAATTTAAAATTAGCTGATGCAGAAAACACTTTAAACTTAGCACGAGTAAAATTAAATCAGTTGATTGGTATAGATTGGCGTTCGCCGAGCAATTTAATTGTCGGGCAGCTTGAGCCAGAAGGAACAGAAATTTATTCTGAATTATGGGACGATCTTTATGTACAAGCGCATAACAACAGCAACATAATATGGTCAATGGATGCAATGGTCAAATCTGCTGATGAATATATCAGCGCAGCAAGATCGTCATGGTTTCCATCGCTTTATTTGTTTGGTGATTATTATTACAGCAATCCGAATCAAAGAATACAACCTCTGGAAAATAAGTTCTATGATACCTGGGATGTCGGAGTTGCTCTTAATTGGGAAATTTGGAATTGGGGATTAACTTCTTCCCGTGTTACTCAATCCGAAGAATTAAAGTTTCAGAGTGAAATGGCACTAGAACAATACAGAGATAAACTTCGTGAAGATGTTTATTCTGCATATTTCAATTACAAAACTGCCTTGGATAAAATTGATGTGTCAAAATTATCAGTTGAACAGGCTGAAGAAAATTACAGAATAACCTTAGAAAAATACAATCAGCAATTAGCTACCAGTTCTGACTTAATAGATGCAGAGACCAGCTTGAGCGAAGTCAAAATTAATTACACTAACACACTAGTTGACTATCAAATAGCTAAAGTGCAACTGGATAAATTATTGGGTAAAAATATTTATTAAAGAGTCAGGAGTAAGAAGTCAGAAGCAAGTATTTATAAATTTGAAATAATAAAAAATATTTGAGGATAAAATGAAATCGAAATCATTCAAAGGATTAATCGTTTGGCAGAAAGCCCACGAATTTGTGTTGGCTATTTATAAAATGACAAAATCTTTTCCAAAAGAAGAATTATTTGGCCTCACATCACAATTGAGAAGAGCGGCTGTTTCAATACCAGCTAATATTGCTGATGGTTATAGAAAGAATGGTTCTCTCGACAAAGTAAGATTTTTTAATATCAAAGAAGGTTCATTGGAAGAATGTAAGTATTATTTAATACTTAAAAATGATTTGAATTATTCAAAACCAAAAAAGGAATTTGAACTTGCCGTAGAAATTGGAAAGCTATTAAACTCCTACTCAAAAAAAATTCTGTCTCCAGACTCCTGACTTCTTACTCCTAGGAAAAATGAACAGCATAATAGTAAATAACCTGACCAAAAGTTTTGGAAAATTCACCGCCGTGGACAACATTTCTTTCAACGTAAAGAAGGGAGAAATATTTGGTTTCCTGGGTGCGAATGGTGCGGGCAAAACTACAACAATAAGAATGCTCTGCGGAATTTTAGCACCAACTTCCGGTGATGCACTCATTGGCGGTTACAGCATAATGAAAGAAGCAAATAAAGTAAAAACCAGAATTGGTTATATGTCCCAGAGATTTTCTCTTTATAACGATCTTACAGTTGAAGAAAACATTAACTTCTTCAGTGGTGTTTACAATTTGCCCGAGGAAAAACTGAAGGAAAGAAAAAAATGGGTTCTTTCAATTGCAAATCTTGAAGGGAAAGAAAACCTTTTAACAGGATCCCTTCCAGGAGGTATTAAACAACGACTTGCTTTAGGAACGGCAGTCATCCATCAGCCGGAAATAGTATTTCTTGATGAACCAACAAGTGGAGTTGATCCAATTTCCCGTAGAAATTTCTGGGAGCTTATTAATTATTTATCAGACGAAGGTGTAACCGTTTTAGTCACAACTCATTACCTGGAAGAAGCAGAGTTTTGCAACAACATAATTATGATCGATCAGGGAAAAATAATTGCAGAAGGAAATTCGAAGGAATTAAAAACAGCTCACATAAAAAATAAGATGTATGAAATCGAATCCGACAATCCGATCGAAGTGATGGAACAATTAAAAAAAGCCGAATTTGTAGAGGATGTTTCCATTTTCGGAAATAACCTTCATCTTAGTGTTAATGAAAAACTGAAAGAGAAAAATCAAATAACCTCTTTCATCAATCAACAGGGTGATTACAAAGTAAATTCAATCGATGAAATAACACCAACGTTGGAAGATGTTTTCATTCATCTATTAGAAAAGGGAAAGAAGGAAGTTGTTTAAAAGGACAATCGCAATAGTAAAGAAAGAAGTAAGACAACTCAGACGAGATGTTAGACTTTTAGCTGTTATTTTCTTTTTCCCCGTTATGCTTCTTATAATGTTCGGTTATGCAGTAAACTTTGATGTGAAGAACATTAAGGTCGCTATTTACGATCAGGACAAATCTGATTTGAGCAGAGATTTTATCAATTCACTTAATAGTTCTGAATACTTTAATTTAATTGGATTCATCAATAACTACGGAGATGTAAATAAATATCTCGATCAAAAGATTGCATTATGTGTTGTTGTTATACCACAAGATTTTTCGAAGAAGATTAATTCAAATCAAGAAACATCAATTCAATATTTAATTGATGGAGTAGATGCAAATACAGGTTCAATAGTCCAGAATTATATGTTTGCTGCCACAGGTCAATTCAACCAAAAGGTAAATTCAAAAATTTTAGCAAAGAATGGATTGAAAGAATTCACTCCCCTTTCGCTTGAAACACAGTTCTGGTTTAACCCTGATTTAAAGACAACCCGTTTCCTGATTCCCGGATTAATTGCAATGATATTAATTATTACTGCTGTAATAACTGTGGCACTTTCATTTGTCCGTGAAAAAGAAAAAGGAACTATGGAACAGTTAAATGTTTCATCACTTAAAACAATTGAGCTGATTATTGGAAAGACATTTCCATTTATAGTAATTGCTTTAATTAATGCGGGATTTATTCTTCTTGCAGGATATTTAATCTTTGACGTCGTAGTTAAAGGAAGTTACTTACTTCTTTTATTTACTACTTTGATTTTCCTGACAGCATCAACATCACTTGGAATTTTTATTTCCGTCGTTTCCGATTCACAGCAGGTTGCATTTACGGCCGCAACTTTTGTATCGCTTTTGCCGTCCTTAATTCTTTCCGGATTCGTTTTCCCAATTGACAGTATGCCCTGGATAATTCAGTTAATTACAAACATTACTCCGGCAAAATTTTTTATTAACATTCTTCGTGCAATCATTTTAAGAGGAGTTGGGATATCTGCATTCTGGGATCAGATAATTTATCTTCTCATCTTTATAGCAATCTTTGTTGTGCTAGCTTCTGTAATCGGAAAAAGGAAAGCTGAGTCGGTATGAAATCAATTTTAGAATTTATAAAGAAAGAATTCCTTCAGTTCAAAAGAGATCCGAAGATGTTTGCTTTGATACTTATTGCACCGATTGTGCAACTTACATTTTTGGGATTCGCAGCAAACCTTGATGTTAAGCTTGTTAGAACAATCATTTACGATCAGGATAAAAGTGTAACGAGCAGAGATTTTATAGAAAGGTTTACAAGCTCTGGATATTTTCAAATTGAAAAATACGTGAGCAGTTACGATGAAATTACGGAAGAGATCGATAAAGGCGATGCAATACTTGCGTTAGTCATTTCAAATGATCTTGAGAAAAACATACAAAGCAGACGAACTGCTTCGGTGCAGGCAATCTTTAATGGTTCGGACGGAAACACTGCCGGAATAGTAGCCGGTTATTCTCAAAACATTGTATCTACTTATTCACAAAGTATTGTTTTAAATTTTTTAAATCGTTCTGGACAAAAAATTTCTTTGGTTCCGGTAATATCGCCAGAAATAAGAGTTTGGTACAATCCCGAACTTAAGACAAGAAATTTTATGGTTCCGGGAATTGTTGGTTTGTTATTAAGTCTTATAACTTTAATACTTACTTCTCTTGCTGTAGTAAAAGAAAAAGAGATTGGTACAATGGAGCAATTAATTGTCACTCCGTTAAAACCATATCAAATAATTATCGGAAAGCTTGTTCCGTTTGTTATTCTTTCATTTGCTGCAGTTATAATAATTCTTGCATCAATGTGGTTTATTTTTGGGATACCAGTTAAGGGTGAACTCTGGTTTCTCTTTCTTTCATCATTCCTTTACATTCTTTCAACTCTAGGATTGGGTTTGTTCGTTTCAACAATCTCCAAAACACAGCAGCAGGCAATGATGATTTCAATCTTTGCTGTAATGATGCCAATGATTTTTCTTTCCGGTTTTGCATTTCCAATTGAAAATATGCCAAGATCAATTCAGCTTATAAGCTATATAGTTCCACTTAGATATTTTAATGATATCATTCGTGGTGTAATCTTAAAGGGATTAGGTTTCTCAGATTTGTGGTTTAACGCTCTTCTTTTATTATTGATGGGCGTAACAATTTTATTTTTAAGTTCCTTAAGATTTAAGAGCAGGTTGGAGTAATCAGCTTTTCATTTTTTTTACTAAAAACATGCTTTTAATAGATCGCTGAGCAGTTGAGGTTGGAGCTTCTACTTAGGGAAAATTAGTTCTTTAGCAATTTGAACTAATACAGATTTAAAGACTTCAAAACTAACTGAAGTTGTTTTTTCGGCGATCGTGCTTTTAGCTTTATTCCAAACGCTATTATCCCTTGCTGCATCCAAAAAATCATACCCTTGCCAAGTTAGATTTAAGGGAAAGCAAGCAATCTTTCCGTTCGCATATTTATTAATTCGGCCTTCTATGAAGTTTTGCTCAATTAAAAGTTTTAGATGAAACTGAACTGTATCAAAATCATAATTATCTATTGTAATCTGTGGATTCGGTGAAGAGGGATCTCTTTTTTCCATCTCAAGTAATATTGAACGAATTAAATCTATATCTCTTTTCATCTTCAAATCTCAATTTTTAATTAGCTATTATTTTTTACTGATACTGCCGCGATGAGTTGGAGATCGACTATGTTTT
>Ga0307445_10001545_pt1 | contig 12961 bp, 14 predicted proteins | sample SalMarSW160330MG_FD_202147 | JGI IMG/M metagenome (GOLD analysis project Ga0307445, IMG submission 202147) | Salt marsh sediment microbial communities from the Plum Island Ecosystem LTER, Massachusetts, United States - SW1603-30 | ecosystem: Environmental > Aquatic > Marine > Intertidal zone >...
CTCCTGCGCGTGCTTTCTGCCCAGGTGAAATATGGTATTGATGGAGTCCGAGATGACGTTTCCGGTATCGTTTTCCTGATAGGTAACATTCCCCAAAAGCAGGGCGATACGAAAAGAAATAAAATTAGGAAATAATGATTCCTCAACATCGTGCATCAGTTTATAAAGCATAATACGGAACCCGCAGTACACGGACTCGCATTCCCTGCCGTCGAACGGAAAGAGCGCAATGCCGCCGAACTGAAACCACATCCATATCCGCCCTCCGAAGTGACTGACATTTCTGTCAAGGTATTTGCGGAATACGGACAGGGCCACCTCCAGGTTTTTCTTGCCGAAGATTTTTTCCATATCATATTTACCGTCAAGCTCTATGAACATTATGGAAAAGGTATATTCCTTGCCGGGCACAATCTCCTGCCAACCACGCTCAGTACAGATGTACTTGATCGCCTTCTGGTGCATTTTCTGCAGTTCGATCTCTTCCCGGTAATCCACCCGAAACTCTTCAAGATACCTGGAGATCCGCTTGAATCTTTTTTCATCAAAGCCGGCCTCTATCTGCTTACCGGCAAGATAATCAACGGCGCCGGCAAAATACAGTTCGGCGATATCCTGAATATTCCGGTCAGGGTCAAGTATGCCGAAGTATATCTTTTCCTTGCTTGTGAGAAATGAGATACGCTTGGGTAATTTGTCGTTTATGGAAGAAACATCGAGATAAACCAACAGCGGCTCCGTGCTGTTATTGATCGTCTTGGTTATTGAGGAGGGCGAAAGCGTTGTTACCGCTGCCGATTTTTTACCAATAAGGTTCAAGAGATCTTTGTTTGAACTAAAAACGATTGTCTTCAATTATTTCTCCCACTCCAGTGAATACCGATAGACGAAATTACCGCCGGCGATGGGCACAGGTCGGAAGAAATGTTCCAGTTTGCTTCCCATATCGAAATACACCCCGGAAGAAATAACAAGATTATCGGGAGGGGTATATTTTGCCTCCAGTTCCATGAGTTTGTCCAGCGTATCACTCTGCAGACTTTGAATATTATAGGTAAAATGGCAGGGACCGGTATGAACCGCAAGGCGGATATGTATGGCCTCGTCAAGCTCGCAGTGCAGCAGATTATAAAGAAAAAGCTCCAGCAGAATATCGATGCCGCTTAAGACCGCCTTGATATTTTTGTCCTGCAGGTAAAACGCGGCAAATCCGCCGTCTCCCTCCCATTCCCAGATACGGCCGTTTCGCTTTTCCACATGGTATTTGAAAATTTCCCTGATATCGGAGTAGGCCAGGGCAATTTGATTTTTCGGATATTTCCGTACCAACTCGGAGTTGTTCACGATATCGAGCGATATAAAGCTGAGATCATAGATATTGTTTTCCTGCAGTACCCCCCACCCGATGGTCCGCTTCATATCACTTTTTTCCACAAACATCTTGTATTCATCATCATAGATGAGGCCGGAGGACTCAAGCTCTTTTAAAATCTGGGGGAGGTAACGAACCGTTATTTTTCTTCCCATAAGACCGTTCTCATACACATCGATGAGGATCTCTACAAATTTTACCACCAGGTCCTCATTAATCATATCAATGGCAATCTGGCGGGCGGCATCGATGCTGGGTATGGGAATGTTCGGCGGAAAACCGCTGTTTTCATACAGGTCGTAATTCTGTATAACCTGTCGTGCAATGCGTAGCATGGTATGTACGGGCATGGAATGGGAAAGCGCATCGGTGATCAACCGCTGGAGCCGTGTGGAGGCCTTCATTGTAAATAATTCCTCATCATAATCATGTACAGCTACATTAATTCCAAATTGAATAGTATATTCTCTATATAATTATTATATAACATAGGCCCCCCCCCTTTGCAAGGAAATTTTGAAAAATACGGTTTAATACGGATGGGGGAATATTCGCTTTTGCTGAATTTGGTGCATCCCTCTTGACAGAAAACAGCTTGTGTATAAAGGTTGCCTCATATGAAATTCAGCTGCCGGATGCGCTCTTTACATCGTCCGAAAAAAAATGATCTCATGTTCTGTGTAAGGGATGATCTCTTGCTGACAATTAAAAGCAGCTGGGGAATCGGTTTCCCTGTGCGCGGTAAACTGGAGGAGCTGGGAATCAAACCGACCAGGGCGCATTACCTGGGAGATCTGGATACAATGCACTGCTATACGGTGGTGCTGCCCGATACCCGGGACATGGCTCTTGATGCGCAATTTTTCGGCCTGCGGCGCCTGTACAACCTTATCGATGAGGACTTGTTCGCCGTAGCGGTAAAAGCATATGGGATTGCCCGCTGGGATACGACAACGAGATACTGCGGCAGCTGCGGCACACCCATGAAAACGGTAACGGAAGAACACGCCAAGCTTTGCCCGAACTGCGGTTTACGGGTGTATCCCCGGATTGCGCCCGCCATTATCGTGGCGGTAACAAAAGGAGATTCCATTCTTTTGGCCCGTTCCACGCGTTTTAAGAATACAAAAATGTACAGTGTAATCGCCGGTTTTGTGGAACCGGGAGAAACACTTGAGGATTGTATCGAAAGGGAGGTGATGGAGGAGGTTGGGATCCGGATCAAGGATATCGCCTATTTTGCCAGCCAACCGTGGCCGTTTCCCGATTCATTAATGATTGCCTTTACGGCCCGCTATGCCTCCGGAAAGATTGCAATCGATAAAAAAGAGATTGTTCATGCCGCGTGGTTTCGCGCGGACCGGCTGCCGCCGATCCCCCCGCCGATGAGTGTGGCCCGCGCCTTAATCGACGGTTTTATCCAAAAATTCGGGTCCTAAGCCGAACAATTCCCGGCATTCATGAAACAGCGGGTCTTTTTTCAGGTTTTCCAGGAAGTACTTCTCGTAATATTCAATATCCTTTTTTAAGAGTGCGGTATGCAGGAGCAGGGTGTCCAACAACTCACTTTTGGCCGGGAAAAACAATCCAAACCCCAGTTTATCGGTGATGAGATCAGAGAGGGTGATGATGATGATCAGGTTCTTATATTGGGAGGTAATGTTCAGACTGTCATGCTCCAGGGCAACGTCAATAAAGGTCTCCGGAAAATTCCATTTTTTAAACAACTCGGCACCCAACTGCCGGTGGTTTACCCCGAAAAGCTCTTCCTCATATACTTCTATCCAATTATTGTTCTGTGAGCTTTTCTCCATAACCTGCGAGTACTTTTGCGGATCCACATTGAAGAGCATGGCCTGGCCGATGTTGTGCAGCAATCCGCAGATAAACGAGAGTTCGGAGATTTCAATTTTATTACTCTTGATCATTATGGTCTTGGCCATAAACGCGGTGATAATGGAATGCCTCCAGAACCCGCGGTAAAAATCCACATTCTCCGCTTTCTGAAAAAACCTGGCCGCAATAACCAACAGTACCAGGCTTTTTATATTTTTAAAGCCAAGCAGGGTTATGGCTTTCTGCAGACTTTCAATCTCCTTCTGACGGGCGTAGAGGGCGGAGTTGGCAATCTTCAATATTTTTGAGGTCAGGCCCGGGTCGATTTTAATGATATTTTCCAGCTCTTTAAACGAAATATCCAGGCCGTCCTCCGCCAGATTGATAACTTTGGTAGCTACCTCAGGCAGGACAGGCAGATCATTTGTATACTTCACTAAATTATTTTCCATTGTAACAAGTATACATAATTCTCTGTGAAGATCAATAATAAGTTCTTGCTTGCTAAATCCTGCCGGTTCATATATAGTAAAATAGAGATGAAACGCAAAAAACCGCTTGTAATTCTGGGGGAATTGAGTGTCTTTCTTGTAATTCTGGGGTTAATAAATTTTATTTTGGATTTTAATGATCCGGGATTTTTTAAGTTGTCCTTTAATCCGTATTTAATTCTGGCCCTGATTGCCGCTGTAATGTACGGCAAATATTATGGTTTTTTTGCGCTCAGCGTTTCACTGATTTTAATCACCATTCCGATTCCCGCCTACCGGTATTTTATCTACCACTATCACATTACCCTCAGCTACTGGCTGCGCTTGGGACATAAACTGGTTGTGCCGGGGTCACTGACGCTTATCGGGATCTTTGTGTTCGGACTGATAAGGGACAGCCTCATCCAGGACCTTGACCGGACAAAAAACATATTACAGACCATCACAAAAGAGAAGGGGATACTCTCCATGGAGGTTAAGGCACTCAAAGACGTAAACAGTGAATTGGAACAGAGAGTCTACAGCCAGGAAGATTCCACAATTATGCTATATTCTAAGATCCAGGAGCTTAACTCCCTGAATTTTCAAAAAAGCCTGGAGCTGCTGTTAAACATCACACAGACGTATACCGGTGCTACGATATGTTCTATCTGGGAACATAATCAGGAATTAAAGCGGCTCGAGTTGCGATTGAATTACGGCTGGGATATGGAGATGGACCGCAGCACCCGTATTCCGGTGGAAGACAGTATTGAAGGGTGGGTGCTGCGCAACAATATGATGTTTTCCGTCAAAATGGTGATGCAGTATGACAACCTGGCCAAAATGGATACGGGAAGAAATATCCTTACCGTTCCCATCACCGTTGGGCATAAGGTATGGGGGGTGTTTAACATTGCTGATATTCCTTTTGAAAAATATAATCTTTTTACGGAAAAGTATCTGTTAATGATAATGGCCCTTGTTTCACCCGCACTGGAAAAAGCAATGGAGTATGAAGCCTTTTCCATCCAAGAGAATGTGAATATGGTTACCGGTTTTCCTCCGTTCTCTCATTTTTATATCATTCTTGAACAGGAGCTTTCCCGGGTGAAGCTGGAGAAGGGGACCTTAAGCGTCATTATTATCGAGTTGGTGAATTACGATACGCTGCTGCACGAACTGAGTAAGGACGGTATATTTTCCCTGTTTGTATTATTATCAGAGAGGATAAAAGAGCTGTCGGACAACAAGGCCATGTTTTTCCATTATAAAAACGATAACCAAATCAGTTTTATTTTACCAAACCTTGATTATGACGGATGCTCTCTTTTTTGCCTGAACATACTGGAAATGATCAATCAAAGAGAGTGGGAAATGGATAAAAAAAAGGTATTACCGGAGATTGTAATAGGCTATACTTCCTTAAGTGAAGATAAACAGAGCGCCGAGGACCTCCTTTCTATTGCGGAAAACCTGTTGGAGATGCAGAAGGTATGAATAAGCGGGAACTGGACTTCCACCGTACCAGGCACGGAGGGTATGAGCCGTTTACTCCGCGTGCGGCCATCAAAGCATTTGAGAATGATATTGTACCCATCGAGTTCTTCATTTATAAAGGTGCCTCCGTTAAATCAATAGAAGAGAAGCCTTATGATTTCGAGGCTATTGACAGGATCCTTTCCAGAAAAAATACCGATTTTCAAATTAAGCGCTTTCTTGTCAATGTATTCGACGAGATGGTAAAGGACCAGGATGCGGAACGGGCCTTGTATGCGGCCGAAGGCATAAATACTATAGAATCACGTTATAATAAACGAATCGAAAAACTGAAAAAAAAATTAAAAAAACACGATAATCCCAATATAAAAGAGGAGCTGGCCGGTCTGTATTTTGAACTGGCCCTGGTGAATGAAAAACAGCAGGATATAAAAAAGTATTTCTTAAAAACAGCCTATACTTACCTGAAACAAATGCAAACCGGCACGACACTATCACTGAAAAATTTGGAACTGCTTATCAACATTTTGCTTGAATTCAAATTTTATAAAAAAGCCCTGCAGACAATAAAAAATTTGGACATTACCAATAATCCTCATCTCTTGCTGTTATTGGCCAAGGTGGAGTTTAAAAACAAGCATTATGCCAAGGTACATGAGGCCATGAGGGCATTGAATGAGTTCAAGGATAGTTTGGACGAAGAGACAATTAAATTTATAACCTATTGGACCGGGGAAAATGGCGAAACGGCTTAGCGTCTGTCTCATCCTTGAGGGCTCCTATCCCTATATCGTGGGCGGGGTTGCCGCCTGGGTACAGCAATTAATCCTTAATTTACCTGAATTGGATTTTGTTATATATACCATTTCTCCCAAAGAGCACCAAAAAATCAGATATACGTTGCCGGAAAATGTCATTTTACACCGGGATATTGTGATAAATAAAAAACACAAGTCGCTGCGTAAACCCAGGTCCAAAAGTAAACTGTTTGCTGAATTAAAGGAACTGCATACCCTGTTTCAGGCGCCGAGCCAGATAAATCTGCAAAAAATAATTCAATACCTGCCCGAAGAAAGTTATCTTTACCTGGACTCGATCAAGCATCCGGTGGGTTGGAACATGGTTACCCACAGTAACATGCAGCATAATCCCGCCTATCCCTTTGCCGATTACTTCTGGGCCTGGAAATCGGCCCACGATATGATATTTACCATGCTTGGTGCTTCCATCCCCGATGCTGATGTCTACCACGCGGTTTCGACGGGATATGCCGGATTGGCCGGCGCCGTGGCCAAGGTAAGAAAAAGCCGGCCGTTTATGCTTACCGAACACGGCCTTTACCATAAAGAGCGTGAGATGGAGATAAAGCGGGCGGCGTTTGTGCAGGGATACCAGCGGGACATGTGGATCAATATTTTTAACAATCTCAGCCGGATAAGTTATTATTACGCGGACCTGATTATTACCCTGTTTGAATACAACCGCAAAAAAGAGGTTGAGCTGGGCGCTCCCGAAGAAAAAACCATGATCATTCCCAATGGTATTGATATCGAGTTTTTTTCCCAGGTAAAGCGCACTTCCCGCAAGGGATTCCATGTGGGGCTTGTGGGCAGGATTGTCCCGATAAAAGATATAAAGACCTTCATCTATGTGGCAAAGATCGTTGCCACCGCCATCCCCGAATCCAAATTCTATGCCATCGGGCCGGTTGATGAAGATCCTGCGTATTTTGAGGATTGTAAACTGCTTGTGGAAAGCCTGCAGCTTACGGCGCATATTGAATTTGTGGGTAAGCAGGATGTGCGTGAATATTACAGCTTTTTAGATGTGGTGATGCTGACGAGTATTCGCGAGGCCCAACCCCTGGTAATCCTGGAGGCGTTTTGCTGCGGCGTACCCGTAGCATCCACCAAAGTCGGAAATGTATTGGAGCTGCTTGATTACGATGAACGATTTCTGGCGGCTCCCAAGGACGCGGAAAAACTGGCGCAGGCGGTGAAATTTATTTATAATAATCCCAAAAAGGTACATGAGTTTGTGGAGTTGAACAAACAGAAGGTGAGGAAATTCTTTGACCGAAAAAAAGTCTATCGGCGGTATGGTGAGATATACAACAATCTTAAAGGAAAGTAACTAATGGCCGGAATCGGGTTTGTATTAAGAAGAGTAATCAGACAGGGAGGATTTTTCTCGCTGGTAAAGGTTGCCCTGGCCGGTACCATTATCGTGGCGGGACCGTGGCTGCTTTCCATAGTCGGTATATTTTTCATCACCAAATATTCTTTCTATTTAATCGGTCAGTCCGTAGTCGTTTTTATGGGTGTGGTGATTTACAGCTACGCCTTTTCCCTTTTCCTGTTCGGGGGGATTCATTATATTTTCACGCGTCTTGTTGCCGATTACATGTATGTGAAAAAGAAGGAGAAAGCAGGGGAGGCCCTCCTCCTTTTTTCAACCGGGATAGTCATTCTGGCTTCCGCGGTCTCCCTCAGTGTACTTTTTATGCTTGACCTTTCTAAAATAACCTATCCCCTGCTTTTCCGGGTCAGTGGTGTTGTGTTCTTTGTTTCCATAAACCTCATCTGGCTGCTGATGATATTTATCTCTCTGTTAAAAAAATATTTTATGATATTCATTATTTATCTTTCGGGTATGGCATTGGCCTTCGGCAGTATTACCTTTTTGGCCGGGCATTTTTCGGTAAGCGGGGTGCTGCTTGGTTTTGCCGCCGGCCACCTTTTCATTGTGATCAGCCTTTACCTCCTGGCATTCAAAGAGTACCGGCCGCGCTCTTTCAGCATTCGTGAACATCTGCCCTACTTTGGAAAGTTCAAATTTCTCCTGCTGACCGGTATCCTCTATTACTGGGGTATGTGGATAGATAAGATGGTATTTTGGTTTGCCAAGGGCAGTCCCATAGCCAACACGTTTTTCAGGGTATATGACGTTTACGACATCCCCGTCTACATCGCCAATCTGACCATTATTCCCGGGCTCATCTATTTTATGATAATCACGGAAACCAGTTTTTATAAGCGCTTAACGGAATTTTTGAATAAATTCAATAAGAGTATCTATCATAAACTTCAGGCCATAAAATACCGGTTGATTGCCAATGTAAAAAACGGTTTGCGGGAGCAATGTTTTTTTCAGGGTATTTTTACCGTTATTCTCATTTTGTTCGCGCCGCTGCTTGTGGCCGCGGACAGCGGAAAGATATTTATCGGGGGTATTAAAAATATCCTGGTATTCCGCATCGCCCTGGGGGCAACCTTCTTCCAAATGCTTTTTTTAACCATCGTGATATTTCTGTTTTACCTGCAGCGTTTCAAGCTGGCCTTTTTTTCCACTTTGAGTTTTTTCCTGGTGAACTTTGCAGGCTCGCTGATTATTGTCCTCTGGGGAAATGAAAATACGCTGGGATTAAGTTACCTTGCCGCCGGGATTATCGGGTCGACGCTGGGGCTGCGGTTTTTATTCACTTCAGCCCACAAACTGGATAACGCGATATTTTTGATAGCAAGCGGTGCGAGTCTGGATAATCTCTAATTTTTTCTATCGCGGCCTATTCCTCATCCTCATGGTTGGTTAAGAGGATTCGCATTTCTTCTTCGGAAATGGTTTCCTGGTCGCCGTTTCCTTTTTTGGCGATGGATGAAAGGATATCCTCTATCTCCTGCATAAACTCGGCATGCCGGGTTTTCAAAGCGGAGAAACGGTTTGACTCTTCCTGCAGATGATGGGTGAAAGGGGTCGCCCGGTTGATTATATCATCCAAAAGCCTGATAAAATGACGATTCAGACGCAGCATGTTTTTTAGGATTGTATCACGGTTTATTTTTAACTGGCTTTTTTTTAAAGAAGTAAAAATCTGCCCGGTACATTTATGGATAAAATCAATTTCGGATACCACCTTATCCTTGAAATTAACCGGGTCAATTTCAAGTTTCAGACCGTCTGCAAGTTTTTTTACGATATGGGTGAGGTAAAAAATGTCATCTTCATAATTTATAATGTTTGTCATCGGTTTTCGCTATTGCATTTATCGGCAGAATAATGTCCCGAGGTTAATATTGTTCCAAGCGCCAAAAGGGAATATGGATTACAATCACGGATTACGCCGATTCAATGAAAAACACAGATTTATTAAAGGTAACAGCTTTACAATCAACATAATTTTTAAAAAAGGTGATAAAATCCGCATCTTTCTATTAGTTTGTGAAATCTGTGTGTTTCTTTCACCGGTTTCATCAGCGAGCAAGAATATGTAAATCCCGGCTAATATCCCTTGACATTCCACAAAATCTTCGCTAAGGTGTCCCTACCTCTTTATCCATTCGAGTTTTAAAAAATGGATCAAAAGACCGTGAGGAGGAAAGATGAGACAGTATGAAGCCACATTCATTCTCAACCCTGAGAATGAAGTATTTAATGAAACAAAAGACACAGTAACCAAAGAGCTGGAAAAAGCGGGTGTAAAGCTTGTTTCCACAACCGATATGGGAGAAAGAGACCAAAGGGCACTATGTGCTTTTTAACATTGAAGCTGATCCCGAAAGCCTGAAACCTCTGGACAAAACACTCAAGCTCAAGGCCGGCATACTCAAGTACCTCTTTGTGAAAAAGAATTAATCCGCAGGTTCTTTACTAAAAGGAGGCGTGTATTATGGCAGATATAAATCAGGTTGTACTGGTAGGCAGACTCACAAGAGATGCAGAATTGAAATATACGAATACCGGTACGGCGGTATGTAAACTGTCCCTGGCGGTAAACCGCAGAAGAAAAAGCAATGATGAATGGATAAACGAGGCAAGCTTTTTTGATGTGGTAATCTGGGGAAAAATGGGAGAGTCGCTGTCGCAATACCTGGTAAAAGGCAAGCAGATAGGTGTAGTCGGTGAACTCAGGCAGAATAAATGGGAGCAGGACGGACAACCCAGAAGCAGGGTTGAGATTGTTGCCAACAATATTCAATTGCTTGGAGGACGTTCCGACGGAGGCAGGAGTGACAGCGGAGCTGCCGGTGCGGACATTCCGTTTCCTGCCGCAAAAAAAGATGATTTTGAGGATGATATCCCGTTTTAACATTGAAAAGGAAGGAGCATATTAATGCCGGAAAATAATGAACTGGAACAAGATAAACCAGCCGAAAAAAATAATATAGTACAGAAACCCAACAGGGGCCCGCGTCCCGAGAGAAGCAACAGGGGCGAGAGAGGGGAATCCGACAAAGACAGGGATTATGATGACAAATATCGTTCCCGTCCGCGATCCCGGCCTTTTTTCCGTAAAAAAGTATGTAAGTTTTGTACCGGAAAGTATAAAATGGATTATAAGGACGTTCAGGTGCTGCGGCGCTTTACCTCTGAGAGGGGGAAAATACTTCCCCGCAGAATAACAGGTACGTGCGCCAAACACCAGAGACAGTTGTCCAGAACAATAAAACGGGCAAGAGTTTTGGCCCTGTTGCCGTTTGTATCCAAATAAACAACAACTGTTCTAAAAAAGGGAGTTAACATATATGAAGATAATAATCATGAAGGATGTTCCCCATCTGGGAGAAGAAGGTGATATCCGGGAAGTAGCGCGCGGATACGCAAGGAATTTTTTGTTTCCCAAAAAACTTGCCGTTCCATACAATGACCATAGTTTACATATCCTGGATCAGCGAAAGCACGCCATCGTCAAGCGGAAAGAGGAGAAGCGACAGGCGGCAAGCAGCCTGAAAGAGAAGCTGGAGCAGGAACAGCTTGAATTTGTCCATGCCGCGGGCGAGAACGGAAAACTGTTCGGTTCCATCACCAGCGGGCATCTGGCCGATGAGCTGGAGAAACGGGGCTATGATATTGAGAAAAAGCGGATAATCGTTCCCGATCACACCATTAAACAGGTTGGTGAATATAAAATAAAAATAAAACTCTATGAAAACGAAGAAGCGGAAATAAAAGTAGGCGTAAAGCCGCAGGAATAACGGTTTTATAAGGGACAATGGCAGAGAGCAGCCTGAAAGACAAGATACCGCCGCATAATGATGAGGCAGAAACAGCGACGATAGGGGCTTTACTGTTGGATCCTGAATCTATTGCGGTGGTACTCAGGTATCTGCGGGCCGATGATTTTTATAAAAGCGCGCATAAGAAAATCTACCAGGCCATATTGGATTTGTTCAGCCGCGGCGATGCCATCGATATTATCACCATTACCGAAGAGTTGAAAACCAAAGAATTACTTGATTCATGCGGTGGGGCGGCTTATATCTCGGGGCTTACCTCAGAGGTCCCGACCAGTGCGAATGTGGAATATTATGCCAAGATAGTCCAGGCCCTGAGCATCAGGCGGAAGCTGGCCCGGATTGCCGCCGGTATTATCGCCAATTCCTTTGAAGAATCAATGGACCCCCGAATCATCATTGAGGATGCCGAACGGGAAATCTTCAAGATTACCGAGAAGCAGGCCAGCGGCTCGTATTATATGGCAAAGGAGATTATTCCCAAGACCATAGAGGCCATCGAGCGCGGATACCACACCAAGGAGAGTTATACCGGAATTCCCAGCGGTTACGAGGAATTGGATGAGTATACCAGCGGGTTTCAAAACTCCGAGTTTATTGTCATCGGCGCGCGCCCTTCCGTGGGAAAGACCGCCTTTGCCTTGAGCATAGCGGCGAATATGGCCGTGCGGCAGGGGAGATCGGTGGGGTTTTTTACCCTGGAAATGTCGGGCATGGCATTGATCCAGCGCCTGTTGAGCAGTGAAGCACGCCTCAGCTCCTCCAAGCTGCGCAGCGGACTGCTGCGCCCCGCTGACTTCCACAGCATCACCGAAGCCGCCGGGAGGATTTATGAAGCGCCGCTTTATATCGAGGATACCCCCAATCTCAAACTACTTGACCTGCGCGCGCTGGCCCGGAGAATGAAGTTCCAGCATAATGTGGAAATAATCTTTATCGATTACATTACCCTGGTTGCGGCGGAAAATGCAGAACTCCCCAGGCATGAACAGATTGCCGAGATCAGCCGTTCTCTGAAAGCCCTGGCCCGGGAGCTTAATATTCCCGTTGTTGCGCTCTCGCAGGTAAAGCGGGAAACCGAAGGCAAAAAGCCCACCCTGGCTGATTTACGGGAATCGGGATCAATTGAACAGGACGCGGACGTTGTGGTATTTCTGCACCGGGAGCGTCAGATAGACCGGAAGGCAGATGAGTTTACCAGCGAATACGTCACCGATATCATTATCGCCAAACAGCGTAACGGTCCGGTCGGACTGTTGAAGCTGGCGTTTATCCCCAACTACACCCGTTTTGAATCGCTGTCAAAGGAAGTGGTCAATCGGTAACGGATCCCGAGTCTGCCGCTGTCCCGAAACAAGAATTGTCGATGAGAAACGCTTGCATTTCGCCATGCGGTATGCCATATTAATGGTAAGGAGTACAAGACAATGGGTTTAAAAGACAATTATGATTTTGAATACCTGGTGAATGAAACCGAACGCCTGGTGCTTGACGAACTGGAAAAGCAATTGAACCAGGATGATGAGATATGCAAATGCCAGGAATGTGTATTGGATATGACCGCCTATGCCCTGAACCACACCCCGGCAAATTACCGTGTTTCCCTTTTAGGAAAGCTTTATGCCGGTACTCCGGATGAAAAATACGAAGCGGAAATAAAAAAAGCGGTGACGCAGGCGATCAAAACCATTAAAAAAAATCCCTCCCACGATTAGTCCGCTAGACCCATGTATAGATTTTGTTGATGGAAATATACGGTGGGTATAAAAAAT
>Ga0307445_10001551_pt1 | contig 12919 bp, 8 predicted proteins | sample SalMarSW160330MG_FD_202147 | JGI IMG/M metagenome (GOLD analysis project Ga0307445, IMG submission 202147) | Salt marsh sediment microbial communities from the Plum Island Ecosystem LTER, Massachusetts, United States - SW1603-30 | ecosystem: Environmental > Aquatic > Marine > Intertidal zone >...
TTGGAAAATGATGGTTTACCTGTTTATTATAAGAGGTTTGATTATGTGCAATTAGACTTCAAACTTCAAAAAAATGGGAACCTAACCTATTTCTCCGGTTCTTCCGGTAAATATTATGAAATGAATAATTTTTATTCTATAGTTGATAGCTTTACATGCGGTAATGGTTATCAGCCAGATATGCATGAATTAATTATTTTATCTACTGGACATGCATTAACCATTGCGGATGACTATCAATATGTTAGAATGGATACCATTGTTGCAGGAGGTGATTCCAATGCAGTAGTTGAAGGGAATATTATACAGGAACTGGACCAAGATAAAAATGTTGTATTTCAGTGGAGAAGCTGGGATCATTACCAGATAACTGATGCAACGCCTGATATCGATTTAACCGCTGCCTTAATAGATTACGTGCATTGTAATGCTATCGAAGAAGATAATGATGGCAATTTATTGATTTCCTGCCGGCATATGGATGAAGTCACAAAGATTGACAGACAAACAGGAGATATAATCTGGCGGCTTGGAGGTGTGTATTGTAAAAATAATCAATTTACTTTTTTAAATGATTCAACTGGATTTTCTCATCAACATGATATAAGAAGGATACAGAATGGAAATATAACACTGTTCGATAACGGAAACCTTCATAATCCCGAATATTCAAGAGCATGTGAATACCAGTTAGATGAAGTGAATAAAACAGCAACTCTGGTTTGGCGATATCAAAACGACCCGATAACATACAATACTGCAATGGGCAGTGTTCAAAGATTACCCGAAGAGAATACATTGATTGGGTGGGGTTTTAACGATGGACCTCCTGGTGTGTCTGAAATACATCCGGATAATTCGAAGGCTTGGGCTATTTCACTTCCCGAAAATGTATATACTTACCGTGCATTTAAATACTTTTGGAGAACAAATTATTTAGTAACAGATCCTGATTCAATATCTTTTCTTAATGTTCAGGTAGGTAATAGTGATACCGCTAATTTTATTGTAACAAATAATTCTGATTCAACACTGTTAATAAATGATGTATACAGCTCGGATTCATCTTTTTCGCTTTTACAAACTCCTCCGTTTCAAATTCCATCTCATTCAAATATAAATTTGACAGTAAAATTTGAACCTGCGATAGAAGGTGAAGTAGAAGGCTGGTTACATTTAGCATCAAATAGATATACTGAATTGATTGCCCAAACAATTTTTATCAGAGGTACGACTGATTCGGTGTTTACTTATGTAGATAATCAAAATAGCATAAAAGAATTTAAACTCTCTCAGAATTACCCCAATCCATTCAATCCTTCAACTAACATCAAATACCAAATCCCCACTGCGGGAATGGTTTCGTTAAAAGTATATGACATCCTTGGAAGAGAAGTTGCGACTTTGGTTAATGAAGAAAAACCTGCCGGGAGCTATGAAGTTGAATTTTCAGCAACCGCTTTATCAAGCGGGATTTATTTTTATAATCTCCAAGCTGGTTCTTTCGTTGAAACCAAAAAGATGATCCTCTTGCGTTAAAATGAAGAATACAGAAAGTTAAGGAAATAACAAGCAAAATTTATTATCCGGTAAAATAAACCCAGATAATGCCAACCAGAATTATGAGAAGGACAGTTAATATGAAGTCCCTCCTTCGCCAGCTTTTGTCTTTAATATCAATTTCTTTTGTGGTTGTATGAATTGTAAGTCCTTCAACTTTCTGTACTGACGGCTGTGAAGTAATATAACTCACAACAACTAAGACTAAGGTACAGACAAGAAATAATAAAAAGGCAAAGTGAAGGAAATTGAGATCGGCATACTGATAAAAGAACCCGGTTAATGAATCCTTCATTAATTCAAGAATCAATCTTGCAATTCCCAAAACAAATCCGGTTAGTAATGCTGCAATTGCTCCTTGTGAGTTAACTCTTTTAGAGAGAACTCCGAGCAAAAATATTGCTGCAATGGGAGGAGAAATATAGGCCTGGACACTTTGCAGGTATTGATAAATCTGGCCGGAAATTAATTTCATCATCGGAATCCAAAGCAAACCGGAAATTACAAGAACTACTGTTGCAATTCTTCCAACCATTACTAATCTTTTCTCAGTTGCATTGGGCTGAAACTTTTTATAAATATCCCATGTAATTAAAGTTGAGCAGGAGTTAAACACAGATGAAAGCGAACTCATTAAAGCTGCAAGCAGTCCTGCAACTACAATTCCTTTAAGTCCAACCGGAAGCAAAGTTCCAACCAAAGTTGGTAAAGCATGATCTGGAGAATCTAATTTTATTGCACCGGTTTGTGTGAGTGCGTAAGCAATCACACCGGGAATAACAAAGATGAAAAGAGGCAGTAGCTTAAGGTATCCAGCGAAGATTGTTCCTCTTCTCGAATGATTTATATCTTTACCTGATAAAACTCTTTGAACGATAAACTGATCCGTACACCAATACCATACTCCAAGTATTGGTGCCCCGAAAAGAATTCCGGTCCATGGAAAATTTGGATCGCTCATTGGCTTCCAGAGACTAAAGAAACCAGAACCAGCATAATTGTAAAGATTATCTATTCCACCAAGTTTTATTAAACCAACTACGGTAACCGTAAGTGCCCCACCGATAAGAATAAACATTTGAACCATATCTGTGTACAGCACAGCACGAAGTCCGCCAAGCACAGTATAAATTCCGGTGATGATAACAACAATTAATGCGCCTGTCCAGAATTCAATTCCCATCAAAGATTCAAAAACAATTCCACCTGCAGCAATGGTTACAGAAATTTTTGTGAGTACATATCCGACAATTGAAATGACTGCAAGATACCAGCGTGCACCGGAAGAATATCTTCTCTCTAAAAATTCCGGCATCGTAAAAACACCGCTCTTCAAATAGAATGGAACAAAAAGCCAGCCAAGAATAAGAAGAATTAATGAGGCAAGAATTTCAAATTGACCAACTGCAACTCCGCTTGCAGCACCGGTTCCAGCTAAACCAACCAGATGTTCGCTGCCAATATTCGAAGCAAAAAGTGATGCGCCGATTATAAACCAGCCGACATTTCTTCCGGCAAGGAAGTAATCGGAGGAATCTTTGCTCTTTCTTTTCTTGCTGAATGAAGACCAGAAAGCAACAAGAAAAACTACTATGAAGTACGCTGCTATTAAAATCCAATCTAAATATTCAAGCATAACTTATCCTACAATCGTTAATTGTATTCTTCAGATTCCCGACGCACTTCGTTTGCGGGAATGACTTGAACCATGCAAGTAGTCATTCCGGCCCTGCCTGTCCGGCAGGCAGGTTGTCCGGAATCTGGGCTGAACAAAATATCAGATTCCTGATTTGCTTCACTCACGGGAATGACAGTTAAATTAGTTATCATCGCTTGCTGGGATAAAAGTAATTGCTGTTCCACCACCTGGTGCAAGTTTAAGTTTCAGCGTATCAGAACTAATTACATTTTTATTCTCAATTTTATATGCTGTTGGATTTTTATCCCAGTGAGAATCTTCAGCATCTTCATATAAAGTTGTTGTATAGCTTTTCCCCGCATCAAGAAAGTTTAATGAAACTTCTATTGTTCTTTCATTTTCATCTGTGATACTTCCGAGGAACCATTTGTCTGTATTTCGTTCCTTTCTTGCGATTGTGATGAAATCTCCAATCTCTCCATTAATAACAATTGATGTATCCCAATCAACACCAACATCTCTAATAAACTGAAACGTAGGATTACCCTCATAATTTTCTGGAAGATCTGCTGCCATTTGCAACGGGCTGTAAATTACGACATAAAGTGCAAGCTGTTGTGCAATTGTTGTGTTAACCTGGTTTTCTTTTTTGTATTTATCAAACTTAATATCAAATATTCCGGGAGTATAATCTATTGGTCCAGCAAGCATTCTGGTGAAAGGAATAATGGTCAAATGTTCAGGTGGATTTCCACCATCGGGAGACCAGGCATTAAATTCCTGTCCTCGCAATCCTTCGGCACTCATCAGGTTCGGATAAGTTCTTCGTAGACCTGTTGGTTTTATCGGTTCGTGCACATCAAGCATCAAATGATACTCGGCTGCTTTCTCCATTACTTTTCTGTAATGGTTAACCATCCATTGTCCATGATGAAATTCACCTTTCGGAATTATTTTTCCCACATAACCTGTTTTGACAGCGTGAATTCCTAGGCTTTTATATAGAGTGAATGCTGTGTCAATTTGTTTTTCATAAGTCTTAATAGCTGCCGATGTTTCGTTGTGCATAATGATAGATACATTTTTTTCTTTCGCATAACGGACAACTTCTTTTAAATCATAATCCGGGTATGGAGTCACATAATCAAAAATACCTTCCCGGTCTGCTGTGCCAATCCAGTTCTCCCAACCGGTATTCCAGCCTTCAATCAGCAAAGCACCAATTCCATTCTTCGAAGCAAATTCAATATATCGCTTCGCGTTTTCAGTAGTTGCGCCGTGTCTTCCACTTTTCATATCCCAGGTACTTTTACCAAGATGCATTTCCCACCAGATGCCCATATACTTTGTAGGCTTTATCCAAGATACATCTTTGAGAACATTTGGTTCATTTAAATTTAATATGGTTCTTGAACTAACCAGGTCCGTAGCTTTGTCGCTGATTAATATTAATCTCCACGGCGTTACAAAAGGTGTTTTAGTTTTTACTTTTATTCCGGAATCATTTCCAACAAGCTCGCTTTGAAATAGTAAATTTTCTTTATCAACTTTCAAAGTCATATCAGGATAGTTAGTAAGGTTTGCTTCAAGAATACTGATGTAAATTCCGTCATCAGTTTTCATTGTAACTGGTAAATTTATGGCATTCTCCGGAATATAAGTTTGCGCTAGTGCTTCATTACCTCTTTTTGATAAGGCATCTATTTCAGTAAAACGAGTTGTGTTAAATAGGTGCTCATAAATATCCCAATCACCCGGAGTCCACCAGCAGGTGTGGTTACCCGTTAGTTTGAACTGACTGTTCTCATCAAGAATGACAACATCATTTAAATTTTCTTGCTCGGGAAATTCAAACCTGAATCCGACACCATCGTTAAAAACTCTGAAAACAACAAGGCAAGTTCTTCCCTCTTTGCTTTTTTCTTTTAATTCAACTTTAAGTTCATTATAATTATTTCTGATGAATCTCTGTTCCCCCCATACAGTTTGCCAGGTTTCATCAAATGTGGAAGTCGTGGTATTAACAATTTCTAAATTTGCACCGAAAGATTTTTGACCCTGAAAGTCAAAACTGAAATACGATGTATCTATGACTCTTTTATTTGAAAAATTAACAATGTATCCGGCTTTACCAATGTCATTTATAAAAAAATTCACTTCGATTTTTTTATCGGGAGATAATACCTTTAACCGGTTATTATTTGTACCGCAGGAAAATGATATTAACAGGAATATTACTACAGCAATAATTTGTCTTGTCATGTTAAAAACGAATAAATGATTTGTAAATATAATATATCTGATTTTCAGTAATTATTTATATTGATTTTGTATAAAATTCATATCGATAATTATTACCACTCTGATTAGTAAATACTTAAGCCGGGCAAAAAATAATTGATTTTTTTTACTTGTTTGAAATAATCAAATAATTTAGTTTTGCTGGTTCTATTTTAAAAACAATAACCACCACACTAATTATTAAATAAAACTCAGGTGAAGAAAGTCTCTTCCCAGTTTATTTTTAGTAAAACCAAAACAAGGAGAATGAAAAATGTTTTCAACTAAAACAAGTATTCTTTTAATTGTGCTTTTAGTATCAAGCATTAATATTTTTTCGCAAGATGCCGAAGAAAAAAAGCTCGGATGGTTCTTTGAAGGAAAGTTAGCCGGTCTGTGGGCTGGAGGCAACTCAGAATCATTTACTCTTGGATTAGGAGCAACCCTAAAGCATATCTGGACAAATTCTGAATTAAGATTTGATGCGGGCGGGCTTCAGACTGAATCAAGCACAACATCCCGTACTGCAGTTGGAACAACTGAAGATTTTCAAATAAATGAAAATAAAAAAACAGAGAAGACCGCAGAAATTATATTTGTCCGAGGCAGGTATGATTACAACTTCACTGAAAATTTTTATGCTCTGGGCGGAATAGATTGGTTGAGAAACAGATTTGCGGGAATCGATAGTCGTACCCTGATAGCTGCAGGTGTTGGTAATAAATGGGCAGACAACGATAATGTGCGCTTCAAAACTGATTATAGTTTTACTTATTCTTTTCAGAAAGACGTTGTAGAAAATCCAATCACTAAAACTAACTTCCCCGGCGTGCGTTTCGCGTACGATTTTTGGTATAGCCTTACAGCTTCAACAGAGTTCGAAAGCATTTTTATTGCTGACTGGAACCTTGATAACACCAAGGATGCAAGAATAGACTTTACTAACTCTTTACCAATAAAAATAAGCGAAGTGTTCACATTAAAACCTTCACTTCAGTTACTCTGGAGAAATGAACCGTCTCTCACTCAAATTGATTTATCAGAAAATTTGAATGGGCCAATAATTGGAACTGTATTAACACCTCTTAAAAAGCTTGATTCCCTTTTCTCTTTAACGCTTGTAGTTAATCTATAATAAAAAACATTTTTAGTAAAACTAACCCACGGCATTAGTCGTGGGTTTTTTATTTAAGCATCTAAAAGCTTAAACCTGATTCTGAGAACTCCTTCATTAAAACTTGTCGAAATAATTTTAAAAATTCCTATCTCATTTGTCTTCGTTACATGCAACCCACTGCAAGGACAAGCATCATAATCACCTATTTTAATTATTCTGATTTTCTCTCCAGCATCATCGGGTAATTTTGACAAATTAAATAACTTATCCGCTTCCCCTTTTGAATAAAAATGTTCTGTAACTGACAAATCTTTGTTTATTACTTCATTTACCCGGTTTTCTATTTCTACAATTTCTAATTGAGTAAGATCCCGGCTAAAATGATAATCGCATTTCGATTTTTTCTTTTCTATATGATTGCTGAATGATCTACCACAATCAAACATCCTTACCATTGTTTGGTTTAGTATATGCTCAGCCGAATGCATTTGCGGATGATATTGTTTATTCGATTTTATTTCCATCAATTAATAAGATACTATCATTTTATTGAAAGTAACCAGAATAGTGTTCCATTTAGCAAAATAATTTTTTATACTGGCAACTTAAATTGAATTTAAAATACACAAAATGCCTGGAACAAAGATATGAAAAACAAAAGACCGCATATTTATTATTTCTTCACTGGGGTAGTCTCAGCATCTGCAATATTATTTGTATTTATTATACTTTATTTCATCAATAACACAGCTACGGCATCTAATCTAACGGGTGAAGATTTCCCGCAGGGATATAAAATAGTTTCTCCGGAAATACCCGATTACCTTGAGTTTGGCGGAGAAAGAATTCCTACAGAAAATTTTGAGGTTTACGAAAGGATGGATAGGGAATTTCTTGCCAACACATACTGGCATTCAGCTACAATTCTAGCAATAAAAAGAGCTAATCGCTGGTTTCCTGTCATAGAACCAATCTTGAAAAAAAATAACATCCCGGATGATTTTAAATATTTATCTATAGCAGAAAGTAATCTTGAAAATGTAGTTTCTCCGGCAGGTGCTACTGGCTTCTGGCAATTTATGAAGGCTGCAGGTGAAAAATATGGATTGGAAATTGATGATCTGGTTGATGAAAGATACAATGTTGAAAAATCGACCGAAGCCGCTTGCAAATACTTAAACGATTCATACGATATGTTTGGGAGCTGGATTTCTGCAGCAGCTTCTTATAACATGGGACAGGAAAACACAACTCTGCAACGAGAAAGACAAAAAGCAACTAACTATTTTAATCTTGTACTGAACTCAGAAACTTCGAGATTTGTTGCAAGGATAGTATCGCTTAAATACATACTTCAAAACCCTGAAAAGTACGGTTTTGATATTAAAGGAGAAGATTTATACAAGCCTCTTTCATATTATGAAACAACTCTTGACAGTTCCGTTACTAACTTTCCTGACTATGCAAAGAGTTACGGTATTAATTATTTTATTTTGAAGATGTACAATCCTTGGCTTCGCGATAATTACCTGAAAAATAAAAGTAGAAAAGTCTACACAATTAAATTACCAAAGGAAGGAAGTATTGAAATTATTAAAGAATAGTGGAGAATGACAGAACATGAAAATGAAGACTTATGAATTTTGGTTATTTCTGTTGGAAGTAAAAACCAACTTTAGTTAGATAGCACATCGATTGTACCATTAGCTGTTCCCGGGTGTAGCAATAGCACTAACGATGAAGAATCTCCATAAAAATTTACAATCCAATCAGCAGCATTGCTCACGCTAGTAGTATCTATTGACTTACTTGGTATTAAAAACATATCAGTTTTTGCATTTGGATTCGCAGTTCTAAAAGTTGTTACGTCATTCCTTGAGAACATTTTATTTAAGACTTCGGGACTATTGTCATAATTAGCCACTGGATCAATATGAATTGTTGAAAGCTTACCAAAAACTAATTCCAACACATTTTTCGCTTGCGCGTTTTTAATGAAAGAAAGCATACTATTAAAATTTATCGGCGATCTAATAGGCGAAGATTTGTAAACCGGAATATAAAATTCGTTTGATTGAATTGTATCTGATTGGACTGCATAGATAAAAGCGTTTTCGGTTGGCTTTTGTAAATCAACTTGTCCATCATTGTTAACATTAAAACCGTATATTGCCGCCAGTTGAGCATCACCCGCAAAGTCTGTCTTCGCAGTATTGAGCACCTCACCAACTTTAGATTTTGCAGTAATGACAGAATCACCAAACTCACTAATTAAATCTTCAGGATTACAGGCTGAAATTAAAAATATAATCAAAACGAAAAGTGCAATAATGTTTTTCACTAGAATATTCTCTTAAAACATTTAATTGATTTAAATTTTATGTTAATTCTAAATGTATAAAGATAAAATGCAATTAACTCGGTTCCCAATCAACCCCATCGCATGGAACATAATTTTCAGTTGGATGTTTATCATATTTAATACAAAGGACAGCTGAACGATCAAAACTTTTACAGCTTGAACAAAGTGTTGATTCTATGACCTTTTTATTCCGATGCTCAAACCATCTGTAGCTTACCGTGGCAGGATGAATGATTAGCACATAAATAGCAGCAATGCTAATCATCAACCAAAGTTGGAAGTCAACCTGAGATTTAATAACCCATAATCCTATGATTGTGATTGCTGCACGGATTATTGTCCAGAAAACCACTTCGCCCATAAAACTGTTCTATATAATAATAAACTGTAATTTGCTAAAATGATGCCAACTTAAAAAGACTAAAATCCACGAATAAAATACTAAATTTGAGATAGTTCCAAAGAGAGGTAAACTTGTAATTTTTACATTAATATATTAATATTAATGTCTACAAAATGAAAGCTTTGCAGAAAATGCTCTTTGTAAATATTTATATAAAAAGAAGATAGAGTGAGCGCGGGTGGGATCGAACCACCGACCCTCTGCTTAAAAGGCAGATGCTCTACCCCTGAGCTACGCGCCCTTGAAAATAAGAAATGCAAATATAGCAACGTGATAATTCTAATACAAAACATAGCTACTGACATATTAAATTGACAGGTGGTAAAAATGCCTTCTCCTAAAAATTCCAAAATTCTAGTCTGCGATGATGATGAAACCTTATGCTATCTTTTAAAGGAGCAATTGCTTGAAGAGGGTTTTGAAGTTGATACTGTATATGATGGGAAATATGCCATAGAATCAGTAAAAAGGACAAATTACGACATTCTTTTGCTGGACTTAAATATGAAAGAGGTCTCAGGTGAAGATGTGTTGAAATTTGTTAAGGATTACAGTGTTTCATTGCAGGTTATTATTCTCTCTGCACAAGGCGAAATGAGAAAAGCCATTGATTGTATTAAAGCCGGCGCTTACGATTTCATAACAAAACCTTACGAATTTGAAGATTTACTATTGACTGTAAGCAGAGCACTTGAACATAAAGAACTCCTGGTAAAAACTGAAATTCTTACCAAAGAGATAAGCAAAAAAGGTTCAGATACAATTATTGGGAACAGCGCTGAACTAAAAAGGGTCCTCAATCTCGCTAATAAAGCTGCGGTTTCTGACTCTAACATTCTTATTGAAGGAGAAACCGGAACCGGTAAAGAGCTTTTAGCAGAATATATCCATAAGCACTCAGCAAGAAAGGACAAACCTTTTGTAGTTATTAATTGTGCGTCCCTTCCTGATCAATTAATTGAAAGTGAACTATTCGGTCACGAAAAGGGGGCTTTCACAGATGCAAAAAACACTAAGCAAGGTTTAGTAGAGATTGCACATGGTGGTTCTCTTTTTCTGGATGAAATTGGAGAGCTTAGCCTTGCCCTTCAACCAAAACTTTTAAGATTTCTAGAGAACGGGGAATACAGGCGCATCGGAGGTATTACTACGCTAACATCAAACGTAAGAGTAATTGGTGCTACCAATAGAAACCTTCTTGAAGAAGCTGACAATAAAAATTTTCGTAAAGACTTATTGTTCAGATTAAATGTAATTACACTTACCATTCCTCCGTTAAGAGATAGGAGAGACGATATTCTACTTCTAGCAAATCATTTTATCAAAGAGAAATCACCTATAAGATCTCCCAAACATCTTTCTTCTGAAGCCGAAGAACTTCTTCTGGGATACTCATTTAACGGAAACATTAGAGAGCTTGACCACATTATTGAAAGAGCTCTCATATTCGCCGAAGGAGACGTCATTTATCCTGAAGATCTTAACCTTCCACAGTCATACCAGGTACAAACCCGAAAGCATTCAGAAATTGATGAAACAGAAGAAATCTTAAGTATGGAGGAATTGGAGCGCTGGCATATTAAAAAAGTGCTGGATAAAAACAGGTGGGATAGAACACAAACTGCTAATCAACTAGGCATCAGCCCAAAGACTCTGTATACAAAGATTAAAAAATATGAATTAAAACCCGTCTAACATTAAATGCCATCGAGCATATTTGCTAAATATTCACCCGAATCAATATTTGGTGAAAACTCTCCCATTGCTATTACAGATAGTAAACTCAGAATAATTTGGTATAATAAGAAATTTAAAGATAATTTTGATGAAAGTAGACTGAAAGGCAGAACACTGAGTGCGCTTTTAACTTCAGCAGGATTAGAAACACTAGATGAATCATTATATAAGAAAACCACTACCAAATTTTTACCAAAAATAAATAAGGAAATTCATATAACTCCTCTATTCACCGAGAGTAATAAAACCAAACCTGAAAATTACAAGCTTGAACTACTTGACTTAGAAAGTAAAGTTGCAACTACCACAAATGATTCAAACAATGATAATTTGGATTTTCGGAGCGGGCTTCAGGAAATTTTAACCCTTCTGGTGAAAGAAAATTCCATTGATAAGCTTTCCTCCGAAATATTACTAAAATCAATCAACTTAACTAAAGGCGATCTGGGAATAATTACTTATTTAAACGATGGCTCAGATATAAATTTCAAATTCTTCGATCCGAAAATTATAATCACCGATACGGCTGAAATTGAAAAGACTATAAGTGCTGATTATAAATTTATAACCAAGTGGCTTGCGCTGAATAAATCTTCACTAATTGCGGTAAACCAAAAAAATAATTTGGGTTACAATATTACTTCATCCCTTGGGTGCAAAGCTCTGGTAATTTCTCCTTGTATATTTGAGAACAACCTGATTGCAACTTTAATCGTTGGAAAAATTACCCGTGATTTTACAACCGATGAGATAAAACTATTAGAACAATTTGCAATACTTTTAACATTTGTAATAAGCAACATCAATACAAGAAATTTGAATACTGCTCTTGAAAACAGACTTCTACAAGCTCAAAAACTTGAGACTATCGGGAAACTTTCTAGCGGAATGGCACATGACTTCGGTAATCTTTTATCCAGTATTTTTGGAAGTGTTAATTTATTAAGGAAGAGAGTAGATCAAAAAGATTCGGTTCAAAAATTAATAGATAACATAGAAAATTGCTCGGTAAGAGCAAGAGATTTAACAAAAGGTTTGCTCTCATTTGGCAAACCAACACCCAAAAGAAAAGAACTTGTAAAACCACATCAGCTGTTAAACGAAATTTCAAAAATTGTAACTCAGACCTTCCCAAAAACAATAACCTTTACTGAAGAGATAGATGAAAATTTATACGACCTGGTAGGCAATGGAACAGAAATTTACCAGGTGCTTCTGAATTTATGCGTAAATGCCAAAGAGGCCACCGATGGTAAAGGACAAATAAAAATTGTTGCAAAGAACGTCAATATAAAAGAAGATAATATTGCCTACTTCCCACTTTTAAAGATAGGTAACTATGTAAGGTTTTCAGTCGAAGATAATGGAGTTGGTATTGAAGAAAAGTATCTTACAAAGATATTTGACCCATACTTCTCTACCAAGTCGAAAGATACAGGCTCCGGGTTGGGCTTATATGTATCTTACGGTATTATTAAAGCACATAATGGCTTTCTCGATGTAACCAGTAAATTAAAAGTGGGGACCACCTTTGATGTATATATCCCGGCTTTTGAACCTCCAAAAGAAAAGAAAGTAGAACCTGCTGAAAAAATTATTTTACTTGCCGACGATGAACCTATGCTTGGGGATCTTCTTGCTGAACTTCTTGAAACAAATGGTTTTTCAGTAATAAAAGTTGCTTCAGGAAAAGAAGTTTTAACTTTGCTAACTGAAGAGATCAAAGTTGACCTTGCAATAATTGATTATAATATGCCGGGATTATCAGGACTTGAGACGATAGCTGAAATAAGAAAATTGAATCTGGATATTCCTATTATT
>Ga0307445_10001554_pt1 | contig 12905 bp, 8 predicted proteins | sample SalMarSW160330MG_FD_202147 | JGI IMG/M metagenome (GOLD analysis project Ga0307445, IMG submission 202147) | Salt marsh sediment microbial communities from the Plum Island Ecosystem LTER, Massachusetts, United States - SW1603-30 | ecosystem: Environmental > Aquatic > Marine > Intertidal zone >...
TTGCGCTGATCTCCGGCGGGGCCATGGCGGTGGCGATCATCCCGGTCCTGACCGAAGCGATCGACCGCGACGGCCGGGAGACGGCGTGGGCGCTCTTCTCGCGCCTGGCGAACTGGGCGTTCCTGATCACTGCCTCGATGGCCGTGATCCTGGCGGTGTTTGCGGAGCCGTTCATCTCGCGCGTCGTGGTGCCGAACCTTGATCCCGAGTACCAGGCGCTTACCACCCGCCTGATGCGGCTGGACCTGCTGGCGCTATTAATTTTCTCGGTCAGCGGACTGGTGATGGGGAGCCTGCAGGCGTACAAACACTTCCTGCTGCCCGGCCTGGCGCCGATCCTCTATAACTGCGGGTTGATCTTCGGGGTGCTGGTTTTCGTGCCGCGGTTCGGGATTGCCGGGCTGGCGTATGGGACGATCTTGGGGGCGGCACTGCATCTGGCGATTCAGATTCCGGCGCTGGCGCGGTTCGGGTTCCGCTGGACTCCCTCGCTGGACTGGCGTTCCCCGGGTGTGATCAAAGCCGCCATGCTGATGGGGCCGCGGATCCTGACCGTGGCCGCGATCCAGACGATCTTCGTCGCCACCGACAATTTCGCCTCCGGGTTGGGCGAGGGCGCGATCACCGCGCTGGCCTACGGCTGGCTGATCCTGCAGGTGCCGGAGACGATCCTCGGATCCGCGCTCGGGACGGTCCTGCTGCCGACTCTTTCGGAGCTGGCCGACCGCGGGGCCATGGATGAACTGCGCCGGATGATACGCCGCGCCGCCGCATTGATACTGGCCATGACGCTGCCGGTGCTCGCCGCGGGGATCCCGCTGATGGGGATTGCGGTGCGGATGGTGTTCGAAGGGCGCGCGTTCACAGCGGAGGATTCGGCGATGGTGGCGGCCGCCGCGCGGATCTTCCTGCTCGGGCTGCCCGCCCACGCCTTGATCGAGACCGCCGTGCGTTCGTTCTACGCCCGGCAGGATGCGCGCACGCCCCTGTGGACGGCCTTTCTCACCGCGGCATTGTTCATCGCGCTGTGTTTTATTCTCACTCCCACGGCCGGATACCTCGGTGTGGCGATCGCCAACACATCCGCATATTCCTTCGAGGCGGTGCTGCTGATCATCCTGCTGAGGGGAAGGAAGATGGTTTAAACCCCTCACCCCGCCGGAAACACACCGGCTGCCCCTCTCCCGGCTTATGCTGGGAGAGAGGATGGGGGTGAGGGTGGTATGCGACAGCGAGGTATAGGTGCCATGAATTTTCCCCAAACCGTTTCCTTCACCATCACCAATGCCTGCAACCTGCGCTGCCGGATGTGCGGCCAATGGAGCGAAGAGGGCTATATGCGCCCGTCCCGGGAGTCGGACCGGGGCGCACCGTCCGCCGACAAATCCCGCGAACTTGGTCTGGCGGATTGGAAACGGCTGATCGACGAACTGGCCGACCACAATATTAAAAGTATGCTGCTCCGCGGCGGGGAGGTTTTTCTTTATCCGGACATCCTCCCCTTGCTGGAATACTTCCGCGCAAAGGAAATCTTCACCTCGATCGACACCAACGGCACGCGGCTTGCACAATACGCGGCGGACCTTGTCCGGATCGGGAATATGCACCTCACCGTCTCGGTGGACGGCCCGGAGGAGATCCATGATTCAGTGCGCGGGGTGAAAGGGGCCTTCCGTCAACTGCAAGACGGGCTGGCGCGGCTTGCGAAAGAGGAGAAGAAACAAGGAACCACGCTTTCCAAATCAATCACTTTTACCATCAGTCCTTATTCCTACAGGGGTTTGGGGCGGCTGCCGGACGTGGCCCGAAGCCTGGGAATCGGTTCGATCTGCATTGTGGCATATTATTTCGTTCCCCAGGCGGCCGGCGAAAAATACGGAGCCGAGCTGGAGGAAAACTTCGGGTGCAGGGCGTACTCCTGGCGTGGTTTCCATCACGAAGAGAGCGGGGTGGATGTGGATCTGTTCCTGGCCGAACTTCGCACCTACCGCGCCGCGCTGGACGGGATCACGGATTATCCGTACTTCCCCATGTCGGAGGGTGAATACCGAACATGGTTCAGCGATGCGGTTACGCCGATCGGATCCACAGCCTGCGCGAACGTGGAAAAACTGATCGATATCCAGCCGACCGGTGAGGCGAACTTCTGCGTGGATTTTCCGGATTTCGTGATAGGGAACGTACGCGAGTCGACCATAGCGGAATTATGGAACAGCCCGCGCGCCGAGGCCTTCCGCGCCTACCGCCGCAAGCAGCCGCTGGCTGTCTGCGCACGCTGCGGGGCGAAGTACATGGCGGAGATCCGGGGGGAAATCAAATAATCGGGGAAATCCGGGAACATAATTTCCCGTTGTTACCCTATAATAATCCGTGGAATGGAAGGTGGCGCGATGATCACCGGACACCGCGGGGCTTATCGCTGGATCGTTTGGAATTCCCAGTTTCTCGGGGAACTGGTTTCGGCCGTTCCGCAAATCGCCGTCGGTAAGTTCGTGATCATCACTTCGTTCGACAGCGGCCCCTTCGTGCCATCGGAAGAGATGACAAAGCGGGGCTGGGTGTTGAAATCCGGATTGGCGTACAGTCCGCAAATCGCCCGAGTGGAAGATCTTCCGCACGATCGCTATGACGAGTGGTATATATATCCTTCCCGTAAAGAAATCGATACGCCCGAGATATTCATCAATTACGGCGCTTTCCGGCTACGGTATTACGCCGCGGATATTGAACTGCACGGTCTGCTGGAGCGGTTTTGGCTTCAGATGGAACGGCTCCAGCCGGAAAGTTACCTGGCCGAGGGCGATTCGCTAATCTTCGCCACACGCGATGCGGGTTTGTACGAGCAAGCCCTGGGATGGAAGTTCCGGCTTTCGGAAAACCCGTGATGGCGTGAAGCCGATGGAACGGAAAGATTTTTGAAAACCAATCCCTTGCGATTTCGGTCGGCGGTTTTTGCGTTTGGGGTCCTTGTGGCGCTGGCGGTCTCCGGCTGCCAGCCGGAAACCGAAACAGCCGAAAGCATCAGCCTGGATTTCCCCAATGGTGAAACCCGCTTGCTCGTTCGCCGGGGAGGAGAAGCACGGCTTTTTTATGCCGCGCTTCCGGAATCCCTGATGCAAAAAAGTGCCGTGTTCGATTTCGAGGTGTTGATGGGGCAGCTCAAACCCCGGCTTCACGATGTGGTGACCGGAGACTTGGTCGCCGGCCGGCCTTTTGGGATTGTAACCGTGGATTACCGCAACCGCAGTTCCGGGGATTACTTCCTGTACGACGGTGAATTCGCCGAAGAATTATTCCTGACGGCCTGCCTCAGCCTCTCTTCAGACGCTCAGAAACATTCCTTGCTGTATGAGGTGATATGCAAAGACAGATTAACCCGGGCCGGGTATTCGGGATGACGATCCCGAACGCCGGATTGAAAGCCGTTCTCTTTGATCTCATGGGCGTGCTGCTGTTCCTGCGCGGCGACTATGCGGGGGAAAAAACCGTCGATGCGGTGGACGGCATGATCGGCGGGGTGGTGGACGATGACATGTTCCGGAAGGCCGCGATCGCCGCCCTGAAGATCGATGGCGGGGCATTCGATAGCATTCTATCGCGCATTCCCGGCAAATATGAAGCCTTTCCGCCGTTGTGGAAGCGGCTCCCCGATCTGCGGAAAAAATATAAATTGGGGATCATCAACAATGGGACCCGGCTCACTTTCCCGTATTTCGATGCAACATTTAAGATGTCGGAAACATTCGATGTCATCCTCTCCTCGGGTTCGGAAGGCGTGCGCAAGCCGGATCCGGAAATCTACCTGCGCGCCTGCGGGCGTTTGAATGTGGCGCCGGATCAGTGCCTGTTCATGGATGATTCGACCGCCAATATCGAAGGCGCCCGGCAGACGGGGATGCAGACCGTTTATTGGCCGGATCGTGATGAGGGTTTTCGGCGGTTTCAAGAGAGAATTAATTTGGATTGAATTGACGGCAACTCTATTACCACAAAGACTTGAAGACACTACGCAGGCGGGGAAAAAGGAAGGGTAATGTCATGACGGGTGACTGGAATGACGTCACTCTTCATCGATGGCCGTTGTTTCCGGCGGCGGTTCCGCGGTTGGCGGCTCCGGTGTGGGAGGTTCGGCCGTCGGCGTTTCCGGCGTGGCACTGGGCTGCACTCCGGGCGGCGGGGCTTCGGTCGTCTTCGCCGGAATAAACTTCATCGTCGCCGTGGGCGTATCGGTCGGTGTTGCGGTTGGCAGAGCCGTGGGAGTGATCCAGCCCGCGTCCGTTCCACCCAAACCGGCCCACAGCGCATAACGCGCTTCGCCCGCCCGGCCGATCGTGTTCCTGCCAGCCCAGGCATATTGCCCGCCGCCGAGTTGCAGGACGTCCCCGGCGTTCGCCACCAGGCAGGCCCCCTCCAGGCAGTCGACCTCCAGCCGTGATTCTCCCGGATCGTACGCCACGCCCATAACCGACCCGAGCACCTGTGCCCGCAGGTTTTCCGGCGCCTTAACGGAGCTGGAGAATCCGGATTGCAGCACGAGGACGATCAACAGCCGACCCTGCTCCAGTGTGAGGATGTTGTTTTGCGCACCGGAGCGCGGATCGGCGATTTGCGTCAGCACAACTTCGGAAAACCTGTCCAGATACACGCGGGAGGAATCCGGGAGGATGAACTGCACCGTCCCCTCCAACGTCTGAAGCGTGCCGCCGGGGTTAACCGGCAGCGGCGAATCCGCCCTAAGGGTCACCGGTACCCGGCCGGATTCTTTATACAACGCTTCCCCGCTGATCGGCCCGATCAGGATCGAAGCCTCGGCGGGGACGGGTGTTGGCGGCCGGGATGGGAGGAGTTGCGGGAGGAAAGTCACACCCGCTGCGGCCAGCGCCGCCAGCAGCGCCAAAATCACTCCCCAGCGCAAGATGGTTCTCAGCGCGCCGGTCCGCCCCGCCGGCTTTTGCAGGACGATCACCGACACGTTGTCGTTGGCGTTGCGCCCCATCGCCTTGCTCACCAGCGTCCGCGCCGCCTGCAATGGCGGATTACGGGAAAGGATGAGGTCGAATTCCCCGGTTTCGACGAAATGCCCGCGGCCATCCGGCCGTTCCTTGATCAAACCGTCACTGCACAAAATGAGGTGGTCGCCCGGCTTCAGCAGAGTTCCCTGCCGGGCCTTGGCGCCGGTTTCGGGTTCACGCGCATTCCAATAAACCCCCAGATCGACCTGGACATCCGGTTCGTTACCGATCGAACGCACCAGCGCGCCGGCATGCGGGTTGCGCGCTGCTTCCTCCGGGCGCAGTTTACCCAGGCGGATCATTTCTTCGCCGAAGGTATGATCCACGGTCAGTTGGATCACTTTGCCGCCGCGGACAAGGTAGGCGCGGCTGTCGCCCACTGACGCCAGATACAGCCGGTCACGGTGGACGATCGTCGCGACGGCGGTTGAGCCCATATCCCTTTTATGTTCTTCCCGCTGGGCTTCATCGTAGACCGCGCGGTTGGCTTTCTGCAGCGCGGCTTCCAGGATCTGCGGAAAATCCGCCCCGGTGGATTCGCGCACGAAATCCGTGACGCACTCGACCGTCAGGTATGAGGCCCGTTCGCCCGAAGAGGCGCCGCCGATCCCGTCGGCGACAATGGCCAGCGTAATCGGCTGGCCGCCGGCGGTGACAAGCGCTTCGGCGAAGTATGCGTCCTCCAGTGAACGCCGCTTGATCGACGCGCCGATATTCTGATCCATCCCGATCCGGATGGAACCTCGCTTGGCGTTGGATTTCGGAGCGGTTGAATCTCCCATGCGCTGATCCTGTTTTTCTAAAAAAGTCACATCTTACATTTCGTGCATCCCGCCCTCATCCGGCCTCCCGTCGCTACGCTCCGGGACAAGTTCGGACATCTTCTCCCAGCGCAAGCTGGGAGAAGGATGGGATGAGGGGGCTTATTCCCGGCTCATGCGGTTGGTGGCTTCGGTATCCGCCATCCCGCCGCCCGATCCGCCGCCGCCCCACCGGAATTGCAGCCGGACACCGCTGCGTTCGGGATTGGCGAGCTGGATTTCGTCTCCGTCCTTGAGCGGATTGCGGTCCATCGGAACCAGGCGCACACCGTTCAGGTATGTTCCGTTCGCGCTTTGATCGTCGCGCAGGAAATAGGCGCCGTCCTCCTCGAGGATGGTGCAGTGCAGGCGGCTGATCGGGCTGTCGGCCTGATTGGCCTGGAAGACCAGGTCGGCATGTTTCTTCGACCGGCCCATCGAAGTGGTCCCGAAGAGCTCAAAGGAGGACCGGCCGGTGCCGGTATTCCCGTCGAGATCCACCAGCATCGCTTTCGAAGCGCCGCTGCGGCCTTTGAAGCGGAGGGTCTCGCCCACTTCCTGTATAAATTCTGTCGCGGCGCCGACCGCCTGCCCGGCCGTGCCCGCCACCTGCTTTCGGAAGACCACCACCAGCACGACCGCGGCGACCGCGAGCAGGAAGGCAAGGATCGCCAGGATGTTATTCAGGGAGAGATCGAATGGGAGCAAGCCGGGAGATCCGGCCTCGATTCGAACGACGATCTGATCGCTCAGCCCGACCAGCCCCAGCTCATCCTCGATTTGAATCTGAAGCGTGACCGGGCCGGAGGCGGTTTCCCCGGTCGGATTCCACACGAACGTCAATTGGTCCGAAGGTCCGCTCAACACCGATTGCGGGTCCCCGTTCACCAGGAGGGTCGCCTGCTTGATCTGGCGCGGGTGGCTGTCCGGCCACGAGACCGACGCGGTGACGACGATGCCGGTCGCGGGCGTGGCCTGCGGATCCTCGGTCGGCGTGTAAGATTGCGGGCTTACCGTCTGATCTTCGCCCGGGGAGCGGATGACGGCGACCGGCGGTTCGACAGTGACCTCGTACTGCATCAGCGCGGGTTTTTCATTCTGCCCGTATTGCATGCTCACGGCGACCACCCTTGTGCCGCTTTCGGGGTTCGGCGAACGGTAGGTGAGGATGTATTGCGTGCGGATGCCGGTCAGCAGCGGCTTGAGGCCGGCAAGGCTCGGGGCACCCTCGGCGGTGTAATAAAAGAACCGCCCGCCGGTTTCCTCGGCCAGCTGCTCGAGGGTCTCCTGCTCGACCAGGGAATGGCGGATAAGGACGGTGTGCACGCGGATCCCCATCGCCTTGGCCTTTGCCACAACGCTGGCCATCGGGAATTTCTTATCGACCTCCATTTTCCCCGAAAAAACGACGATCGCCTGTGCCCGGCCCAGACCGGCGGAATTTTCCTTCGCGTAATAATCGAGTAGCGCACTCACGCCGCCGAGCGGGGCGGAGAGGTTGTATGTAATCGGAGGATTATATTGCGAAAGGATATTGGGAATTTGCGTGGCGGGCGTTTCCGGGTTGATCAGGACCTGGGAGCCGTTCGGTTCCTGGGCAATGACATAGAAGATGTCTTTTCCCGTGAGGAGGAGCGGATCCTGGGTTAGATCGGAGATGGCATCCTTCATTTCCTGCAGCCGGGTGGCGCCGGAGGCGCTGGTGCTAAAAAGCCCCGTTCCCGCATCCATGACGAAACCGATTTCCGCGCCCATCTCCTGTTGCTCGATCGCATACTCCACCGACCGGTTGTTCTCGGAAACGGAGAGACTCTCGCGGGAAGGGGCGGCGGATTCCAACCCGCCCGGTCCGAGCAGGAGAATCTGGACCCGGATTTCCGGGAAGGCGCTGGAATCGACTTTGATGATTTGCAGTGTGGCCGGTACGGCTTGTGAGCGGACGAGGTCAACCTGTAAAAAGAGTCCCAATGCCATGAGCAGAAAACAAACAGGGAACGTGCGAGAGACGAACCGCCGGAAAGGATTCATACATCCTCCAATGGTCAACTCACATGCGCGCCGATTTTGGAAGTCGTTGGGGGAGATGGGCGGCTTCGAGAGACGATACCCCGCACGGTATCCCCCTGCGACGGAGGTCATTATAAATCCGCCCGCGAGTGGATGCAAAGGGTGTGTCATTCCGAAGGGCCTTCAGGCCCCGAGGAATCGGCGATAAATGGAAGGGCAAAGAAAATATGTGCAAAAGCGTTCCTGATTCCTTCCTTCGCTTCGCTCAGGACAGGCAGGGGCTGAAGCCCTCTCGGGATGCCATACTGCGGGGAAGCTACACCCCGGCCGCGGCCGCCGAACCCTGAATTTGCTCGATGTGGAGCAGATCGTGGCGCGCGGAAAACCGCACCTGTTCGGCGAGGGTCGTCGGGCCGAAGAGTGCATGCCGGGCGGTGCGGGACCAATCCGCAGGACGCAAATCGCGCAGAAGCGCGATCGTGGCTTTGCGGGCCGCGGTGAAGTCGCGCAGGGCTTGCGGCCCGTCCTGGGCGCGGTATCTGCGCTCCTCCGCCCAGGAATCGGATTCAACGGGTATCAAGTATGGATTTTCTTCGGCGAGAATCTTCCGCAGCCGGGGTTGGGTGATCTCGCGCTCCACGTCACGCAAATGACAGGCGATCTCGACCGGACCCCAGCCCTCCTCCTGCGGGCAGCACGACCAGCGGCTCTCGCCGAAGGTGTGCAGGATCGCGCCGAGGTGGCCGGAAAGCAGCGGCGGCAGGGCGCAGGGCGAGGGATCCGCCGGAAGCAAAAACGCCGCTTCGCAATGATCGGATTCCAGCTCCCGGGCAAGCCGGCGCATCGTGCCCTGCCCACGCGCCGTTTCGGGATCCGCGACGGGTCCGAGGGTTACGCGGTAGGTGGCCAGGCCGAGTGCGCGCGCCGGTTTGAGATCCTCCGCCTCGTCGTTGCCGATGAACACCGCCTCGCCCGGCCGGGCGGCGATCCGGCCGAGCACCTCGGCCACAAATTCCGGGTGCGGCTTGGCGAAATGCATGCATTCGTAGGAGGGGATGAGGTCGAAGCAATACATATCCGGGGCGAGTCCGGCCCAATCCAGGCGATGCGCGATCGCCGCGAGCGGAAAGAGCGGATTGGTTGCGATGGCCACCTTCCAGCGCAGACCGCAGGCGAGCTCAACCGCCTGCACCGCCCGATCCATCGGCCGGGTCAGATCCTTAAGCGCGGGGAAGCGGTCCGCATAGAAACGGTCGAACACAGGGACAAGCGGTTCCCGCTCCATGCCGATCTTCGGGAAGAAGACCGCTTCGAAAGCCTGCTGGAGGGTGATTTCCGGATCGGTGTTTTCCTGCATGGCCCGGGTCCCGGACATTAACGCATCCTGCAGGCGCGCCGGATCGATCCGCGGGGCCATGAATTTTCCGAGCGCCTGGAGGTACGCGGGTAAAAACTTCTCGATGTCGTTTTCGAGAAGCGTATCGTCAAGATCGAAGAGGATGGCGGAGATCATGGTGGAGTAGGATGGACTCTATTGGATATCATCCCGAGGGGTCTTCAGACCCCGAGGGATCGGAAAAGCATTTCGTAAATGCCTGGTTTACTTTTACACACGCAACCGATTCCTCGTCGCCCAGAAGATCTCAGGACGCCTCGGAAAGACACGTTAACCTGCTCCGGCCATATATTTGTGCAAGTCCGGTTTCGCTGATCTGTTTGCTGCCGATCCCTCGAGGGCTGAAGCCCTTTCGGGATGACATCCTGCGGATGTCACTCCGGCGGAAAGATTTCGCGCAGGTCTTCATGGCACTCCCCGCAACCGATGTGCGGATCGAAATCCGAGCGGTTCGAGCGCCGGCAGTAAACCGATATGGTCACCCGGCGCCCCATGCCGAAAATCCCCGCGGATATTTTTCCGCGAAGCGTCATTTCCGGGCAGGCGTTGGCCAGCAAGATCCCCGGAACGGGGCAATCCCTGCATAGGGCGGATTTCCAGCCCACGCTGTTTCCCAGCAGACGGCATTCCTGGAGTTCACGGCCGCGCCGGAAATCCTCGTAATAATACGTGCATTCTTTACCGTATCGGGTGCGCATAGGTCAGGCGCGGGTGAGGTATTGGCCGGTGCGGGTATCGACCCGGATCGTATCGCCGTTTTCGACAAACAGGGGGACATTCACCTTCAAACCGGTTTCGGTGGTGACGCTCTTGGTCGCGCCGGTGGCGGTATCGCCCTTGACGCCCATCGCGGCTTCGACAATCTTGAGGTCGACCGAGGCCGGCAGCTCGATGTCGATCGGCTCCGATTCGTGGAAGGTGAGTTTTACTTCCTGCCCTTCCCGGAGATAGGGGGCGGTTTCGCCGATGACGACCGCGGAAATGGCCGTCTGCTCGTAGTTTTCCGAATCCATGAAGTGGAACAGATTGCCGTCGGAGTACAGGAACTGCGCCTGGTGATGGTCGAGGCGGATATCCTGCACCCGGTCGCCGGATTGGAAGGTTTTATCCAGGACATTCCCGTTGCGCAGGTCGCGCACTTTGGTGCGGATGGTGGCGTTGCCGCGGCCGGGTTTGTTATGGGAGTATTCGATCACCTTGAGCAGCCGGCCGTCGAGCTCGAAGGTAACACCCTTGCGAAGGTCGTTGACGTCGATCATAGCCTGATGCCTTTTCTAGTTCGAGATTGCCGAAGATGTCACCCCGAAGCCGAGCGCCCGCATTTCCTGCCGTGAACATCGGTCAGTATCCGATGTGCTTGACTTGCTGGAAGGGGGTGCGAGGCCGGAGGGTCGGGATTGGCGGGATTATACCGCAAGGGGCAGGGAGGAGGCGATCGCCCTTGAAGCATGAAAGCATGATCGCTATTTGAGTAATCAGGTGATTCTCGCGAGCCGAAACCGAGAAACCAGATTCCGAGGTATGGTGAGATAGTGGCTGGAGGGCAAATTATGCTTGCCCTCCAGCTTTGAAAAAGCAGGTCAATCGCTTGTTCGATAGTCTACGGGATAAATAACCCTTCCAGATCACCATGCAGGGCGGCGGGCAGCAGGTATGCTTCGCAGGTGTCCGGCTTGAGGATGAGGACCGTCGACTCATCGGAATTCGCCTTCCGCAGGCTTACGCCCAGCCAGCCGGAGCGGCTCCATTGAATCCCAACCACGCCCGCATTATCCAACACCAAGCGCGTGTCGGTGCCATCCGTGCGGACCAGGTACAGACTGCTGTTATCCCGGCCACGGTAAGCGATCCAATTCCCGTCCGGCGAGAGCTGGGGATTGAGGAATTTAGGAGTGCCATTCTCGATCGTGAACAGTTCCCGCGGCTCATGGCTTTCCAGGTTGTACGAGAACACCTTCCAGGCGGCGCCTCCCGTGAAGGGAATGGTGAAGTACAACTGTGCGCCATCCGGGGACCAACCGATTAGTGAGCCGTAGGCCAGATTGGAAATCCGGCGCGGCTGGGTGCCATCGGTGTTCACTACGAACACGCTGCTCTCCCCATTGTTTCCATGTCCGACATAAGCTATCCGCGTGCCATCCGTGGACCAGCGCAGGTTATACCCGGCTGCGCCCGGCAGTGCCTTATCGATTTGAGAATCCAGGTCAAAAATGTGGATTCCATTATCCAGGGCGGAATATGCCACCCGGCCACCATCCGGCGAGAGGGCACCCCAATTACCGGCCGAAGTTACAACCTGCTTCCGGATGCCGTCCAGGCCATACAGGACGAGCCCCCATCGATTATTTTCATCCAACTTTTCATACATCAGGGCCGTTCCGCCAGTCAGATTGGTCGGTGCCGGACCAAGCTGTGTGATTGCATTGGACGTCAGGCATACGCCGGATTGGGGTGTGGAGGTGGCGAACGGAGTATCGGGACTCCACTGCACCTGGAAGGATTTATCCTGGCGCACCAATGCCTGGAAATTTATGACGATATTAATTTTTCCATGGGGAAATTCAGAAGCGCCGGGTAAATCGGCATAGCATATATTTCGATCAAATTCTTCGGGGAATAGCTCCCCTCCCCCGCCTCCGCCGCAATTGGGGGAATATCCGGCGATATCCACGCTGATCGCATTGGCGCTTGCGCCCGGATCGGCTTTAAAGTGGAAGGAGTATCCCCGGGAGCTTGATTCTATCGATACCAGCCGGATGTTATATCCGCCCAGTTTGAAATCTTTGTTGACTGTCCAAACCATCCCGTCTTTGGGATTCAAACCGGCGTCGAATTCAAATTCCGCCTGCTCTTTCCCGCCCACCGGGCTGATGATTTTCCCCGCATAGGTGATGGTCACCGGGGGAACAAAATTCTTATCCAACAGGAAAAGCCATGTTACGTTGCCCGGCTGGGTGGGCGTCGGCAAGCTAAAATCATTTGAAGAGGATTGGGGAACATCCCGGCCATCCGCTCCGGTGATGGAGATCCGCTGAATAGCCCACCACGAGCCGGCAGGCAGGGAAGCATCCTGCGCTGCGTTGTAGCTGAATTCACCCATGAGCACAAATCGGTCGCCGATATCGAGTACTTTGAGAATCCTCAGGGGATTGATTTCGGCTGTGGGGGTGTTGGCCGGCACCAACGGGGTCTGGGATGGAAAGCTTTCAATTACCGGTATCACGGTCAGATCCGGCGGGGCGGGCACAAAGCGCAAAGGCAGTTTCCAATTTTCCGGAACCGTGCCGGGCAGGGTTTCGCCAATGCAAGGTATCACGAAAACAGCCTCGTTCACACCGGCTGGAATGGGCGGGAAGTCATGGTTGCGATCAAGCCGCGTACCATCCGGAAGCAGCAGGTAATCCGACTGGAAGCAACCATGTATTTCCTCGCGGTCAGGGTAGGCCGATCTTGGTACGCCAAAGATGCGATATTCAATGTGGGTCCTGTCCCCGGTCAGGACCGCCGAGGTTACGGTGATGGAAATCCCGTCGCGGGTGACGGTGACCGGCTCGGCCAACGTGCGGATGGGATAGCTTGGATCCACGATGCCCACGCCCGGGATATACCCGAAGAGTTGCAGTATGGCGGCGTAGACCCTCTGCGGACCAATCACCAGGGTGACGATGAGCATCAGGGAAAGAATCGCGA
>Ga0307445_10001555_pt1 | contig 12904 bp, 14 predicted proteins | sample SalMarSW160330MG_FD_202147 | JGI IMG/M metagenome (GOLD analysis project Ga0307445, IMG submission 202147) | Salt marsh sediment microbial communities from the Plum Island Ecosystem LTER, Massachusetts, United States - SW1603-30 | ecosystem: Environmental > Aquatic > Marine > Intertidal zone >...
CTCTACTTCCGCTAGTGACCCAAAGCGGACATCGCCACCCCCCGTGAGCTGGCAGCCGCGCGCAAGGTGGGTGGTTGATGACAAGTATTATACGTCTTCGGGGGTCTCAGCCGGCATGGACATGGCACTCGCCCTAATTGCAAATTTGAGTGGTGACGACAAAGCTCAACAAGTTGCAACTTTCACCGAATACCGATGGCACAGCGACGACGATCCCTTCTTCCACCATTACGATGTCGGTGACGTCGCCAGCGCTGCGACAACGTCCCTGACAACGGCAACAAAGCCCAGATAAACTGAGTCTCCTCCTCCTCTTGTTGTTATCAGCAAAAGTTCAAACACGAGGTCGGTGAAGCACATCGCTTTATCAATGACCCTTGTGTTTCAGCGACTTCGTCAACACGCCCTAAGCCCGATGCTTACGGCATGAGGCCTTGTGGCGCACACACAGGACCGCTAACCTCCTAGGGTCGCGGTGCGGAATGCTGATGCCAATCGTTTTTCGGGAAGGTCTCTATGGTATCTTTGAACGTTATTCGCTTAGTGCGTCTCGGAAAGGCAACGCTGATTGGCGCCTGCACTGCCGTGATCAGCTCGCTGGCGCTTGCGCCCGCACAAGCGCAATCCCCTCGCATAATTGTCCAATGCGTCCCGCCACTGGTGCCTAACGACGATGGAACGGATTGCGTGCATCCGCCAGCGCAGGCGAAAACCTGCCCTGATCCGACCTTGCTGCGGGAGGGCCGTTGCATGGAGCCGAACCGATATGATGTGTTTACGTGCGAAGGTTCGTTTCGACGGATGAGAGTTGCATACTACTTCACTAATGAGGTGGCGATTTTCATTGAAGGAAGCCCAAGGCTGTTGGCGGCCACTTCCAATGTTGGCGGACAGCCGGCAATTCTCAGCAATGACGGATCGGTCAGGATTGTTTTTATCCCAAACCCCGTTCCCAATAATCCGCGTATCATGTGGAGTTCAGTGTATCGCGGCAGTCAAAAAGTCGCTGAATGCAAAGGCACAATTCGCTAGACGGGCGGCGGCCCGACACTGAGAGTAGGAACACTCGACCCACGAGTCGTGAAGGTCATCGCGATCAATCCTTACGATTATGGACGCGGCTTGGGAATCGCCCGTGGCAATGGCTGGGCTAACCTTTAACCTCGCCAGGGTGCCAGTGCTCGGGGAAACCGTCATGCGCCTGCGCAACCAGTTCATTGAGCAGCGTATCCTCGAAGGTGGCGTCGCCACCCCCGAAGCGATCACACCAGGCTTCGGTGCGCAGGTCCTTGCTTCGGGATTGAGACCAGGTCACTATCGCGCCTTCCTTAATCTCATCCGGCATGCCTACAAGTGGGATGAGGCTAAGCAGCGCTATGGTGAAATTAAGATCCCGGTGCTTGTAATTTATGGCGACCATGACTGATGGCGACCATGACTGATCGCGCCCGGACGAGCGGCAAAGCACGGTCGAGTCAATTCCCGGTGCGAAAGTCGAGACGGTGTCCAACGGCGGGCACTTCCTCTCCCTAGATCAGCCCGAACGTCTCGCCAAGCTTGTCGAGTCCTTCGATTGGGGAGGCGAGTCGTTGCTAACCCCGAAAAGGGCAACTCAGCATTCAGGCTAGCTGACACGAGTCCGCTTTTGGCACGAAGCGGACATCTCGCGGGCTTAGCTCCAGGTCAGGTTTTTTGACCCTTGCCGGACCGTTCGGGCTTCCGGCCTCGGCACACATAGCCGCAAACCATCCGGACAGCTTTGGCCTAATTCTTCGCCAAACTCACGTGTCTCTCGCGCCAACTAGAAGAGCAGGAATGCCACCCCGAACAAAATCAGAATGAGCCCAAAATACGTGAGAGGAAAAATCCATCGGCACAGGTGATCTAAACGATGCGAGATGTCGTGCCTTCCATGCTTATCAAGCCCACCCACCACGAGATTGACGATGACCGTTCCGACCATCAGTAGGAAGCTGACATTCAAAAAGCCGTTTATCCACGTCGGGTAGGCGATCCGGGGCAATATATCATTCATCACGACTTGGTAGGCGACGGCGGTCAGAATCCCGATGAACGAGACGCTGATCCGATCGCCCAGCGAGGCCCTGTCCATCCAAAACACCGAGAATGAGAGCAATACGATTACGATGAGAGGGATAATGACCAAGCGGCTGACGTAAAAAGGCTTTCGTTGTACGTCGATGCTCGCGACAAACGCGGAGTCAACATCCCGACCGCCTGCATAGGATGCGGCGTGATCCCGTGTGGACATGCTGATTCCGGTGATGGTCCATTGAGGTACCCACACTCTGCCCGCGGAAACAGGGGCCTGCGAGTCCACCTCCAGTACAACCTCGCTGTCGTCGAAACCCAGGATTTCGAAAACGGCTTCTAGACGCTGTTTGTCGAACGGATAACGCCTCAAGTTGAATTCCGTCTTGGCAACGGCGGTCAGCTTCATCATCAGGGTCTGGGTACCGTCCGGCTGCACTCGGAGCACGACCCCTTGTTGTTCGATTGAATCGGAACTGTTGACGAGAACAACTTGGGGAAACCAACTCGGAGAGAGTTCGTTGAACTGATAGTCGCCCTGGTAAATCTTTTCGCCTACCCCCACCGCCGCAGGATCGAAGGCTTGTCTTTTGTCATACCACCTGAGCGTAAGAACGCCTGTGAACTCGAAAGTCTCGTTCTCTTCGCTGACTTCGTCGATGTCTTGGAATTCGAAGCTGGCTCGAACCACTAAGGGACCGTCCTCCTTCGGAGGCCCCAGGACAAAGGCGGCGCTCGGCGCCGTTTGAGGGAGCGCGTTCGCTGGCTCGGCGGCGGGCTGGGCGATAGCGATCCGTAGACCACACAAAACAACCACCGTCAGGACCACGGCTAGGCATACGTGCTTCGTCATTCTTCGTCACTTCTGGCTTGAACGTCGGGGGGAGAATGCCTCAGTCGAACGCGTCGAAGCTGCCTCGCACGTGGATAACGCCCATAGCCCCTCAAGTAGGTCCGGAACTTAAGAAGATCAGCGACTATCAGCTTTTGGACCCCAAGGAGATATCCTCCTAGGCCTGATCAACAGGGACGGTGGGTGGCATATTGCCGGGGCGGCATGCCGGTCCAGCGCTTGAAAGCGCGCGTGAAATGAGCCTGATCGGAATAGCCAAGCATGAACCCTATTTCTGTTGCCGTGCGTTCACCGGCCAGCACCAGTTGGATGGCTGCAGATCGGCGGATGTCGTCTACAAGCCCTTTGAACGAAAGATCCCAATCTCTGAGGCGCCGCTGTAGGGTCCTGACGCTTATATGCAGTTGTGCCGCCACGCAGGCGATGGTAACGCGCCCATGCGGAAGCAGTTCCTTGAGCAACTCCAAGAGCAACTTTGGGGGCGTTGGCTTGGTATCCAACGAGCGCCGTCCCCGAGGCGGCAACGGCCCCATTTGTGATTTTGTGACTGAACATGTAACCATCCCTGAAGTCCCAAGACCCGAACCGCGTTTCGGCAGCCTATCGCAGCGAGCGGCCCGATGCCCAGTTGTATCCGCTGCCAGATTCAAGATTTTTAGCGCACAGATAGTTGGCCTCCTGTGACAGTTGTCCGGCCAGTAGATGCCGTTCGCGGGTTTTCCGGATAAGAGAGAGCACTGCTTGTTGGGACAGTGACGGGGCCTTGGAGCGAGTTCTGATTAGTTCTCGCAAGCGCGAAGTCGAGCCCTGCATCGACCAGCGCGGAGTCTTCTGCAAGTGGGACGGCCTCGATGCATTACCGGTCCAATCCAATCCAATATTGTAACAAGAGGCTCGGTTGGCATAAGCTATTGTGACATCTGGAAAAACTGAGCCACTCTGGACAGAGTTGCTGAGTACCATAATTAGAAAAATTGCGATTTTGGCGCTAAGTGGCAAGTACTGAAGGCACATATCGATTTAGATGGGCATGGATCGCTGCTGGGCTCGTTGCCGATCAACAAACGAGATGAGGAAATGTAGCAATGTCGCAATCTCTAGATGCCAAGTCGCTACTGGAGCGGTTCGATATCTCGCCTGAGGACCTTGCTTTGCTGAAGCGGTGTGGCGAAGCTTTTGGCTCATCCGACAAGATTCAGGGCGTTATCAATCAGTTTTATGAATGGCTGGGCGATCAGCCCGAGTTCTCGATCTTTTTCAATAGCCAAGACACTGTCGACCGCGTCAAGAAACTTCAGAAGAACTATTGGGAGGAGTTCTTCAGCGGTGTCGTGGATCAGAAATATATCGATTATCGCGTTCGAATCGGCGAGATCCACGCGCAACGCGACATGCCCAATCTGATCTATTTTGCCGCCATGGCTCACTTCAACCAACTCTTCTCCGATGCCATCGTGGCGTGCGATTTTTCTCATGACGACACCAGTCGCGCTTTCACTGCTTTTGACAAACTCAGGTTGCTGGACATGCTTGTGACCAGCGATCAGATCGCCCAGTTTGCGCGGCGCCGCCTTATCGAGAGCGGCAAGACCATGCTGGAGATGTCGACGCCGGTTACATCGATCTGGGATGGCATCTTGCTCTTACCTTTGGTCGGCATCGTGGATTCGCAGCGCACGCAGGACATCATGGAGAAGAGTCTGTCGCGAATCGCCGAAGCGCGTGCTCGCGTGTTTGTCATGGATATTAGTGGTGTCGTCACCGTCGACACTGCGGTGGCGAACAACTTCATCCGGATCACCCAGGCCACCAGGCTTATGGGATGCGACTGCATTATTTCGGGCATTTCGCCCAATGTCGCCCGCACTTTGGTGGAGCTGGGCGCCAATGTGGGCGAAGTGCGGACCACGGCAACGTTGCGAGATGCCTTGCAGCTTGCGCTGGCGACAATTGATTCCACATTGCGTGACGGTCGCGCGCGTTCGCAAGGTTAGGCGCGTTCAGTAAAGCGCGTGTGGCTGAGGATTTCATGGGAGACAGACATTTCGTCATCACCCGGTTGAACCAGACTATGGTTGCGACCTTGGAGGGGGCGGTCGATGCGGGCGAGCTTGGAGACTTGGTCGACTCTTTGTCCGAGGCGCAGGCGCGGCAGAACGTCAACAGTGTCGTGCTGGACGTCTCCGCATGCGAGGTGATGGATCTCGATGAGTTTGCCGAATTGCAGAGGGCTGTCCGAACGGCTGAATGGCTTGGCTTGCGGTGTGTTGTGGCCGGCTTCAAGCCAGGAATCGTAGCCTATATCGTTTCGACTGGGGTAGAATTGGGAACGTTACGCACGGCGCTGGACCTGGAGCTCGCGCTGGGGGAGCTAAGCGCTGATTGCGATGAACGAGAGCCGGAACAGCAACCTGAACCAGAACAAGACGCCGAGTCTGGACTCGAACCGGACAGTTTTGGGTCGCTTTGATATTCAGGCGGAGGCCGATCTCCACATTGCCGTGCTGCACGTTCAACGAAATAAGCGGCTTGCGGAGTCATTTGGAACGACAGAAATCGCGATGCTCGCGACTGTGGCTTCCGAGCTTGGGCGCAACATTCTGAAGTACGGCGACGCCAAAGGCTACCTCCTCGTGACCTGGATAGACGATATGCCAAGCTATGGGAATGGCGTCGAAATCAAAGCCATCGATCGTGGACCCGGCTTCATCGACAAGCAGAGTGCGCTCTGCGATCACTATTCCACTTCGGGAACACTCGGCCTCGGCCTTCCAGGCGTTGCGCGCATCATGGATGCGCTTGAGATCGAATCTGAGCTTGGAGAAGGGGCCGTGGTAACGGCGACAATGTGGGTCCATCAACGTGACCGGAAGCATTGAGTTGGGCGAATACGTGCGACCTCAGAACGGAGAGACATTGTCGGGGGATGTCGTGCTCACGCAGCATGTGGACGCCGGCGTGCTCGCTGCGGTCATAGACGTACTTGGACACGGGCCGGAAGCGCATGAGGTTGGCGTCCGCCTTCGCAGTGAGCTGTCGCAGTGGGTGCGCGGGACGGCCCGTCCGGAGCCCGAAGGAGCGATGGAGCTGCTCCATGAAAGCGCTCAAGGCACCCGAGGCGCCGTTGCCGCCGTCGCCTGGCTCGACGCCGCGTCGCTTGAAGGCTGGGTCGCCGGCGTTGGCAACGTGCGCTGCCGAATATTCGGAGAAATGACGAAAACGATAGAGTTTGGCGATGGCGTGCTTGGCCAAAGAGTGCGCTCGCCCAGACCTCAAGCTTTGAGTCTGAAACCTGCGGATGTCCTCGTACTGTTCTCTGATGGCGTCACTGGCCGTTTCGGGCCCGAAGACTACCCAAGCCTCGGTCTTGATCCCGCTTCGACAATAGCCCTCAACGTCGTCCGCAGGTTCGGCAAGGGGTTGGACGACGCATCGTGCGCGATAATACGGTGCAAATGACTGAGATTGGTACACTTTCGGTCAGGGGAGGGCCGGCGGTTCTAGCGATCCGCAGGAAGCTTTTCGACATCGCAAACACGCTCGGCATAGGCCGTGTTCGCTGCGTGCGTCTTGCATCCGCTGTTTCGGATCACGCAAAGGCATTGGCGAAAATTGGTGCGGTTGAAATCGATGTGGGACTTAGCGGCACGGGAACGGCCGTGGAACTCTATGTGGGAGTTCTCGGTGAGAGGCGGAACGACAGGCGGTCTCTCGGTGTGGGGTTCGAGCGCATCGATGCCTTCGAGAAAGGTGGCCGCCGTGGTTGGCGCGGCTATTGCCGGACGGGGATAGGGGGTGGACTTCTAGTCTCCACACTCGACAAATGCCGAGCAATCATCGCCGAACAGAGTGTCGATGAACTGATCGAGGCTCTGAAAGTCAGTAATGAGGAAGCGCAGGCGGCCAAGGAGGTTGCCGAAGAAGCGACGCGGCTCAAGTCGGATTTTCTCGCCAACATGAGCCACGAGATTCGCACGCCAATGAACGCCATCATCGGCTTGTCCCATCTTGCGTTGAAGACCGATTTGCCGCCTCGTCAGCGCGACTACCTGATCAAAATCAAGAACTCGGGGCAACATCTGCTCGGTATCATCAATGACATTCTCGACTTCTCGAAGATCGAGGCAGGGAAGCTCGCCGTCGAAAGCATCCCATTCGAGTTGGATAGCGTTCTTGAGAACGTCGTCAATCTGATCTCGGAGAAGGCCGCAGCACAAGGGCTCGAGCTGATTTTCGATATCGACCCCGCGATTTCGGCTGGACTTGAGGGCGACCCGTTGCGGTTGGGGCAGGTCCTGATCAACTTCTGCAATAACGCTGTGAAATTTACAGACGAGGGCGAGATCGTAGTCCGGGTGAAGGTCATGAAGGACTGCACCGACGACCAGCTCGTCGAATTCTCTGTTACCGATACGGGGATTGGCCTGTCCGAAGCGCAAATGTCTCGCCTGTTCCAGGCCTTCGAACAGGCGGACACATCGACGACCAGGAAGTATGGCGGGACGGGCCTTGGGCTTGCGATCTCTAAGAAGTTAGTCGAGGCGATGGGCGGCCAGATCGGCGCGAGCAGCGAGTTGGGTCAAGGCAGCACGTTCTGGTTTACCTCCCGCCTTAAGAAGATTGCCGCGCGCCGCCGGATGTTGCGCAGAGATCTCCAAGGGCGACGTGCATTAATCATCGACGACAATTCGTCAGCACGAACGGTGCTCTCCAACCTATTGAATGGTATGTCTATTGCCGCCGACGAAGCGCCCTCCGGTCAGGAGGGCATTGAGATGGTTTATAGGGGCGCCGCGAGGGGAGAACCATACGACATCGTATATGTCGATTGGCAGATGCCGACGCTGGACGGGATAGAGACGTCCAAGCAGATCATGGCGCTGGAAGGCGTTTCGACACCGCGCCTTGTCATGGTCACGGCCTACGGACGCGAGGACGTTCTCAAGATTGCCGAGGATACAGGCGTGGATAGCGTCCTTGTTAAACCTGTCACGTCTTCGACGCTGTTGGACACGACGCTGTCCGTGCTTAGGGCCGACGACGATCATGGCGGCATTGAGGATGAGCAGACAGAAGCGCAATTCGACGTCTCTCACTTGAGCGGCGTTCGCGTGCTTTTGGTCGAGGACAACGAAATCAACCAGGAAGTTGCTCTCGGCCAGCTTGAGGATGCTGAGGTCGAGGTCGACGTCGCCGACAATGGTAAGATCGCGGTGAATATGGTTCGGTCGAAGGACTACGACATCGTCCTCATGGACATGCAAATGCCTGTCATGGATGGAATCGAAGCAACCCGGATTATCCGGGCCGACTCTCGTTTCGATCAGCTGCCCATTGTTGCCATGACCGCCAATGCCATGGCGGCTGATCGAGATAGGTGTCTTGAAGCGGGCATGAACGATCATATCGCGAAGCCTATTGATCCAGATCAGCTTTTTGGCGCGCTGAGCCGCTGGATTGGGCAATCGGGTAGTCGTGAATAAGGGTGTGGGGTCTAGACCAATGGACTTAGACTGTGGAGCGCTAGATGGCGCTGGCTTTGATAGCGCGGCCGGGCTGAAGATCGTCGGGGGGAAGGCAGATCGCTACGCCAAACTTTTAAAAAAGTTCGCCGATCGCCAGTCTGGCATCGTGAACGAGATTCGCGCAGCGCTCGATGCAGGGGATAACGCTACGGCGGAACGGGCGGCTCACTCGCTCAAGGGATCCGCGAGTACGCTTGGCGCCAATGCACTTGCTGAACGCGCGGCCGAAGCCGAAACCGCGATCAAGTCAGGCCAGGATGTAGACGAAGCGCTCGAAACCCTGTCAGAATCTCTGCGTATCACCGTATCAGCAATTCAGAATGCCGTTACTGAGTAATGTCCAACGGCGAGAAGCTCATACTGATAGTCGATGACACGCCTACCAATATCATGGTCGTGTCGGACGTTTTGAAGGATCAGTATCGCACCAAGATCGCCACGAATGGCGAGAAGACGCTTTCCCTCGCTTCAGGGCGGGATAAGCCCAATCTCATCTTGCTCGATGTGATGATGCCGGGCATGGACGGCTATGAAGTCTGCCGCCGGCTCAAAGCGAACCCTGAGACGGCGGAGATCCCGGTGATCTTTCTCACCGCGAAGACCGACTCCGGCGATGAGGAGAAGGGCTTTAAGGTTGGCGCCGTCGACTACATCCATAAGCCATTTTCGGCCCCGATTGTGATGGCGCGGGTGAGGACGCAGCTCGCCCTCCAGGAGGCGCTGACCGAAGCCCGTGAGGCGCGTACCCAGGCGGATCAGTTGCTGCATGCGCTCCTGCCGAAGAAGGCCGCCGACGAGATCCATAGCTTCGGCACCGTGATTCCACGCCGCTACGAAAATGTCGCGGTGCTGTTCTGTGACGTCACCAATTTCACCGCCTATTGCGACAAGCACGAGCCTGAGGACGTGGTGTCGCGCCTTGATGCGCTGTTCGTCATCTTCGAGCGGGTCACCGCGAAGCACGGTTTGGAAAAGATCAAGACCATCGGCGACTCGTTCATGGCGGTAGCGGGTCTGCTGCACGTGATGGAGGATCCGATCGGATCGGCGGTGCGCTGCGGACTGGAAATGGCCTCGACCCTGATCGACGCGCATCTCGGCTGGGAAGTGAGAGTGGGTGTGCATGCGGGCCCTGTGGTCGCGGGCGTTGTCGGCCAGGAGCGCTATCAATTCGACATCTGGGGCGATACCGTCAATGTCGCCGCCCGCATGGTGGGCATGAGCGCACCGGGAAGCGTGGCCGTTACCAAGGAGATCTTCGAGCAGGTTGTCTCAGACTTTGATGGTGAATCGCTCGGCCAACTCAACGTCAAAGGCAAAGGCGAGATCTCCATCTTCGGACTGCGCAGCCATAAAGAATGATCAGTCGCGCTGTGCCGTGCGCGCCTGAATGTCCGCTAATGACCCAAAGCGGACACATCCAGCACTGCTGATTGATGTGGTCAAGGCAGAGCACCGTCTGCGGAGGACGCCGGGCTCTCCCGTAACATTCCTACTCCATATTTGGCGCCGAATGGCAAGATTTGCGGTACTTAGTCGGACTACGCTTCCACCACTCCACCACTCCCCCGACCAGAGAGAAACAACATGAGAACGTTGGTTCTTATTGCCCAACTGCTGGTTAGCTCTTCCTTCGTAATGCCGGCGGCGGCGGAAACTTACAAGATGACAACCCCCATCGCGCCGGGCATCGCGACCCCGGACGAGGTCGAGACCTCGATCGGCACACTTAAGCTGCACGATGGCGTTCCGTCGGACGAAACCACCGAAGCAATCTACGACAATCTCGATCGGTCGCGGGCACTTCAGGCCTATCTGCTCGGTCTGCCGATTGTAAACCAAGTCGCCATGCGCAATGCCCTGCGCGAATACGGTCCGGATAACACGACCGACGTGATCTGGGAGAACCTCGTCGATTCGAAGACAGTTGAGCTGACGGCCAACGACAACACGGTCTACAGCTTCATCTGGCTCGATACGACCAAGGGCCCGCTGGTTGTCGAGATACCACCCAAGGTGCTCGGGCTGATTGACGACATGTGGTATCGCTGGGTGGCCGATGTCGGCATTACCGGCGCTGATGAAGGCAAGGGCGGCAAGTACCTCGTCCTGCCGCCTGGCTATAAGGGCGAGGTCCCCGATGGCTATTTCGTGGTCCGGTCCAGCACCTACGGCAACTGGATGCCGTTTCGCTCCTTCCTGGTGGATGGCTCGCCCAAGCCCGGTGTCGATCTCGTCAAGAAGCACCTCAAAATATATCGCCTCGGGGATGAGGGGAACGCGCAGCCAATCAAGTACGTCAATCTGTCCGGGGTCCCGTCGACGTTCGTGGCTCCGGCCGACTATTCGTTTTGGGCGCTGCTGAATGAAGCGATTCAGGAAGAACCGCCTGAGGGCTCCGACCCTACGACCCTCGGTCTGTTCGCTTCCATTGGCATCGAGAAAGGCAAGCCCTTCGCCCCTGATGAGCGGATGAAGAAGATCCTCGCTGATGCCGCCAAGATCGGCGCCGTCACAGCACGCACTATCGGCTACAAGATGCGCGACAAAAACGGGTTCATCTATCCGGACAGCTATTGGCGCAAACCCTTCTTCGGCGGCTACAAGTTCGAGGGGTCCCCGGGAGTTAGCAACCTCGACGGCGCGATCTTCTTCTACTTCCTCGCCACGGGTGTCACGCCGGCGATGGCCGAGAAGATGGTCGGCAAAGGCTCGCAGTACCCATGGACGGCCCTCGATGCCGACGGCAATCCCTTTGACGGCGCCAAGACCTACAAGCTGCATCTGCCGCCGCACATCCCGGCCAAGGATTTCTGGTCGGTCATTGTCTACGACACCCAGACGCGTTCCATGCTGCAAACCGACCAGCAGTTTCCGAGCGTGTCCAGCCAGGACAAGGACGTGAAGGTCAATGCTGACGGGTCGGTCGACGTATGGTTCGGCCCCAAGGCGCCGGAGGGTATGGAGCACAACTGGGTGCAGACCATTCCCGGCAAGGGCTGGTTCATGATCCTGCGCCTCTACGGCCCGCTCGAACCCTGGTTCAATCAGACGTGGCGCCCTGGAGAGATCGAGCCACAAGGCTGACTTGAGGCGTTTTTCACATACGCACTCGGAAGCCCCGCCCACTAGCGGTGCTAAGCTGCCTTTGAAGGGAAGCGCACCGGGCCCCGATCATTCGGCATCTCGGTCAACACGGGAGCATCGATGGCATGACGAGCATATCGCGAAAGTTCAGGGAACTAGTCGTAGCCGGGCTATCGGCACTAATGCTGACGCTGGTTGCTGGGATAACGACATCACCAAGTGCGGTGGCCGGCGAGGAAGAGGCCAAGGCTCTGCTGAAGGCTATGACTGACTACATGGCGCAGCAAAGAGCCATTTCGTTTGACTTTGATGCGATCCTTGAGGTCGTCACAAAAGACAAGCAGAAACTCGCGCTAGCGAGTTCAGGCACTGTCATACTTAACCGGCCTGACAAAATTCGGGCTTCCCGGTCAGGCGGCTTTGCTGACATCGAGACCGTCTTTGACGGAAACACGCTGACGGTGCTGGGCAAGAACGCGAATGTCTATACACAGGTCGAAATTCCGGGCTCCATCGATCATCTGGTCGACGAACTGAAGGACAAATACAACAGGCCCCTTCCAGCTGCGGACTTGCTTCTCACGAATGCTTACGACGAGTTGATGGCCAATGTGGTTGACGTGAAGGATCTTGGCATCGGCGTAATCGGCGGCACCGAATGCGATCACCTGGCTTTTCGAGAAAAGGAGGTTGATTGGCAAATCTGGATTGCCCAGGGGGATCGTCCCTATCCTTGTCGGTATACTATCACGTCAAAGCTCATTACCGGCGACCCGCAATATAGCGTTCAGGTTAGGGACTGGAAGACGAACGACGAGGTCGCGGCTGACAGCTTCAGCTTCGAGGCCCCGGCTGGCGCCAAGCAGGTGGACATCGCAGACCTGAAGAAGATGAAGGACATGGGCGAACTACCGAGCAACTTCGTCGTCATTGGAGGTGAAGAATGAGCGTGTCAAAGACAATTGGCTTGCTACTGCTGGTCAGCATGGTCGGATTTGGCGGACTCGCTCTTAGCGAGCGTTTCTTGGTTCCTGGTGTTCAAAGTCTCGTCTCGACGGCCGACGCTCGAATTGGCCGTCCCCTAACGCCGGTCAGCGTCGCTGGCGTGGCCCGACGGACCGTGCGTCGGTGCGCCGTTGGCGTGTATCGCTGCTAAGAACAGTGCGGCAGCGTGTGGCAGATTGCGGACGCGAGAGAGCGGCCGGTGAAGGCTCTAAAACGGCGAAATCTGAGATTTGGCTGGGGGACTAGGATTCGAACCTAGACTGGCGGAGTCAGAGTCCGCTGTCCTACCATTAGACGATCCCCCACCAGCTCCACCATGTGGACCTTGCGTGGCGGCCTTGCAAGCCGCGGGCAGACCTGACCTGCCCCTTCTAGCCGCTGG
>Ga0307445_10001557_pt1 | contig 12895 bp, 8 predicted proteins | sample SalMarSW160330MG_FD_202147 | JGI IMG/M metagenome (GOLD analysis project Ga0307445, IMG submission 202147) | Salt marsh sediment microbial communities from the Plum Island Ecosystem LTER, Massachusetts, United States - SW1603-30 | ecosystem: Environmental > Aquatic > Marine > Intertidal zone >...
GGTGCGCAAGGCGTTTTTCAAGATGTTTCGCGACGGGCTGATTTTCAGGGGAAAGCGTCTGGTGAACTGGGACACGTTCTTACATACCACGATTTCAGATGATGAAATGTATTATGAAAGTGTTGACGGTCATTTCTGGCACCTGCGCTACCCGGTAATCGAACCGAAACCGGGCGAACCGGACTACGTGGTTGTGGCCACCACCAGACCGGAAACCATGCTGGGTGATACCGCCGTGGCCGTACATCCCGATCCGGCGGGCTCCCTGAACGCGAAACTGTCCGGGCTGGAACAGGAGCTTTCCGGCAGCACCTCGGAGTCGCGCAAAAAAGAGCTTGCCGGTGAGATTGCGTCACTGAAACAAAGAAAGGAACATATTCTGCCCCTGCTTGTCACCTTACGGGATATGGCCGGGGCCGGGAAAAAAGTGATGCTGCCCCTGTTGGACCGCCCCATTCCCCTTATCTGTGACGAATGGGCCAAACCGGAGCTCGGTTCGGGCTGCGTCAAAATAACCCCCGCCCATGACTATAATGATTATGACGTCTGGCAGCGGCACCATGACGATATCGATATTATCAACATTCTGAATCCCGACGGAACGCTGAATGAGAATGCCGGCCCCTACTGCGGATTGGACCGGTTTGCCGCACGAGACAAGGTTGTGGCCGATCTGGAAAAGAGCAGCCGTCTCGATAAAATCGAGGATCGCGTGGTGGAGATAGGACACAGCGACCGCAGTAAAACCCCTGTGGAACCGTACCTGTCCGATCAGTGGTTTATCAAAATGTCCGATGTTCCGGGCGGTGTGGTTATGGGCCGGAATTCAACGAAACAACATACAAGCCCCGGCCTGGTGCAGGCGGCAATGGACGCGGTGACCCAAGGACGCGTAAAGATCCACCCGGAACGTTATACAAAAACCTACCTTGACTGGCTCGGTGAAAAGCGCGATTGGCCCATCTCCAGGCAGTTGTGGTGGGGGCACCGCATTCCCGTCTGGTCCAAACTGCTCGAGGGCGGTAACTTGGGCCGAGAACAGCTTTTTTCGGCGCTGCAGCAGGCTTTAAAACAGAAAGACGATGCACAAAACAGGGTACATATTCATCTTATCGAACTCTCGGGTGAGGTGTCCCATGCCATAAACCAACAAACACTCATGGAACAGAATACCCTTGAGTTTTCCGTACAGGGAGAGGTGCGCGTCGATGTCTGCCTGCTTGAGGATGACCCGGATCTGACCGGAATACTGGAAGAATACGGGTATACGCAGGACTCCGACGTACTTGATACCTGGTTCTCGTCGGCGCTGTGGCCGTTCTCAACCCTTGGTTGGCCCGACCCGGATACCGCACCCCTTGAACCGGAGCAGTCTTTCTTGGGAAGTAAGGACGACGCGCAAAACTGTCTGGACTATTACTATCCGGGAAGCTGCCTGGTGACCGCCCGGGACATCATCACTTTGTGGGTGGCCCGCATGGTGCTGGCCGGTCTGTACTGCCTGGGGGACATCCCTTTCTCTGACGTGTTTATCCATGCCAATATTCTTGACGGCAAGGGAGTGCGCATGAGTAAGTCAAAAGGCAACGGCATCGATCCGGTTGATATCATCGGGACCTACGGTACGGATGCCATGCGCTATGTGCTTTGTGATATGCAGACCGGGACCCAGGACATCCGCCTGCCGGTTACCGCGGTCTGCCCGGAATGCGGGTATCACAATGACCTGGGAATCACCATGCACGGGAAAAACATCTTCTGCTATGTCTGCGGCAAGAACAACGACGGCAGCCTGCGCCAGGGGGCATGCGGAAAAGAGTTCGACGTACTGGGAACATTGCCCGACCTGCCCCAGGCCACATTGATCAGCGAACGCTTCGAGAACGGCAGGGCTTTCTGTACAAAACTATGGAATTCCGCACGTTTTGCCTTTATGAACCTGGAAAATACACCCTGTGAAGAACTCTCGGTGAAGGATCTTTCACTGGAAGACCGGTGGATCCTTGACCGTCTCAGTTTTACCGTCAGGGAGACCGATCGCTGGCTGGCGGACTATAATCCCAGCTTTGCCCTGAACGCGATCCGCTCATTTTTCTGGCAGGAACTGTGCGACTGGTATCTTGAGTTATGCAAACCCCGGATGTATGAACAGGGAAAAACGGATGGTAAAATCGCCCAGCAGGTTCTGGCATTCTGCCTTGACCAGGTTTTGCGGCTGCTGCACCCGTTTATCCCCTTTATCACCGAGCATCTCTGGCAGATTTTGAACGAATACGCCCCCAAGCGCGGCTTGGGGAGCCTTGCCCCTTTGGAACTGCGGGAGTTGATTATACATGCTCCCTGGCCTGCAGCGTTTCCACAACTGGAGGATGAAGGGATTGTGTCCGACTTTTCCCGTTTTCAGGAGATCGTCAAGGCGATTCGCGAGGTCCGTTCCGATCGTGGGGTTCCGCCAAAAAAACAACTTTCGGTGACCATAAAGACGGACTCCGACTGGGAAAACAGCATAAAAGCGCACAGCGTCATCATCACCCGCCTGGCGGGGCTGGACCGGCTTATGCTTGACGGTAATGCAGAGCGAATTCCGGGTTCCGCCGCCAAAATCGCGGCCAACTGTGAAATATTCGTTCATGACGTGATAGACGAACGGGCGGAAATTGCCCGGTTGACTGAGTTACTGGAAAAAGCCGATAGAGAAATCGCCTTTTGCAGGAAGAAGCTGAACAATCCCCAGTTTACCGGCAAGGCCCCGCAGCAGATTGTCGAGCAGCAGAGAGAAAAACTGAAAGAGCACCTGGCAAACAGGGAGACGATCAACGCCAATCTCAAAGCACTGGGCGTGTAAACGGGCGCTATTCCCCATTTTTCTGTTCCATCTCCGGAAAGAGTTCAAGGGCGGGTGCCTCGCCGCTTTTTTCCGGTTCGTTGATCAGAATTTCGATTTTTCGCTCAATTTTGGACAGCTCTTTCTCCAGCGATTTGGCTAGCTTTATCCCTTCCTCAAACAGTTTGACGCTTGATTCCAGTTCCAGATCACCCTGTCTGATTTTTTCGCTTATCTGTTCAAGACGTTTAAGCCGGTTTTCAAAGTTCTCCATCAGTATACGTCTCCTTTACCTCCGCGTCCAGATGACTGTCGTAGAACCGAATGGAGAGTTCTTTCCCCCTCCCGGTATCCCCGGCCGAGCGGACGGTTTTATTTGTATTTTTATCGGATACAACAGCATACCCCCGCTGCAAAACAGCCAGGGGAGACTGTGCCTGTAATTCGTTTAACAACAAGGCAAGCCGGTGGCTGTGACCGGTAACATAATCCCGCATACCGTACAACAACTGCTCCTTGGCATCGTCAAGCCGCAGGTACAGGGGCTGAACAGCCGAACGGAAATTCCTTTCCTCATTTTCAATTGAAAACCGTTCCAGTGAAAGCCGCAGCCTTTCGGTCTGCTGCCTGGTCGTTTGCACAAGCATATCCTTTAATTCTGATATACGCAGCAGAATATCTTCCCGGGAGGCGGACACTATTTCCGCGGCCGCGGACGGGGTGGGGGCACGGACATCGGCTGCCAGGTCGGAGAGGGCGATATCGACCTCATGCCCCACCGCGGAGATGACCGGAATGCGAGAGTCGGCAACTGCTCGTACCACCTCCTCGTCGGAAAAGGCAAGCAGGTCCTCCAATGAACCGCCGCCGCGGCCCACAATAATCACGTCACCCAGGTTGTACTCGTTGGCGGTACGGATGCGCGAAGCGATAACAGGAGCGGCCTCATCGCCCTGTACGGGTGCGGGGAGAATGGTAAGATTGATCCCGGCATGCCTTCTGCGCAGAACCCGCATGATATCCCGCAGCGCGGCCCCGGTAGGGGAGGTAATGACCACAACGCGTGAGGGCAGCAGGGGCAGCGCTTTTTTTCTCTCCTCGGTAAAAAGCCCCTCCGCCGCCAGCCGGCGTTTACGCTCCTCGAGCATGATAAAGATGGCGCCCTCACCGGCCTGGGTCATCTCTTCACAAATAAGCTGATACGTACCCCGCTTTGCGTATACGGAAATACCGCCCCTGGCCCGAACCAGCATACCGTCGCGGGGCCTGAACCGCAGCCGTCCCAGACTGCCCTTGAACATGACCACCGAAATCACGGCATCCCGGTCCTTCAGGCTGAAATAGTAATGACCGGTACTGGACGGCCGGAAATTCGATATTTCCCCCTCAATACAAATATGCGGAATGGATTCTTCCAGCATGTTTTTTATCAGTGAGGTGATTTGTGAAACCGTAAAGTAGTTTTCATCGGGCTCCATAACTGGAGATTACACTTTTCATGTATAAAAGGCAATCCTCATCGCGACCTATACCTGACCCTGATGTAAAATCCAATACTTGACAGGCCGCAGACAATTTATAGAATAGAGGGAACTTATTTTCTACCTGATTGAGAGGAAGCTATGACTGAACTGATTAATGACGTACAGCCTTTTAAGGCCATGCACTACAATCCGCATAAAATCAAAGAGGTGGGATTATGCCTTTCCCAGCCTTATGATGTAATCTCCGCAGAACAGCAGGACGAGTATTATAAGCAGCACGAGTATAATGTAATCAGGCTGATTCTGAACAAGATTGAACCCGGAGATACGGAAACCAACAACCGCTATACCCGTGCCCGGGACCTGTTGAACGAATGGAAGCAGGCCGACCTTGTGCACGCGGCCGACCGGCCGTCTTTCTGGATTTATGAACAGGCGTTCGATATTCCTGAAATCGGTAGAAAAAAGGTAAAGGGTTTTATCGGCGCGGTCCGCCTGCAGGATTATGAAAACAAGCGCATTCTGCCTCATGAGAAGGTAATGAAAAAACCGGTTGAGGACCGGATTAAGCTGACCCAGGTCACCAATACCCAGTTCGAGTATATTTGGGGTATTTATCGCGATAAAGCCTACATTATCGACAACATTCTGGATAAATGCGAGGAGGACTCCCCAATTGTCGATTATCTGGAGAAGAAGATAAATGTGCGCCACCGCCTGTGGCGGCTTGTTGATCCCGAAAAGTGTGAGATTATCTCCAGGACGATGCAGCGCCTGAAAATCTACATTGCCGACGGCCATCACCGTTATCAGACCATGCTGAACATCCGGGACATGATGCGCAAGAAATACCCGGATGCCGGACCCAATGCGCCGTGGGAGTTCATCATGATGTTCCTGGTCAACACCGAGCACGAAGGACTCACCATCCTTCCCACCCACCGCATGCTGCACAGCCTGAACATCTCCAATCTTGCGGAGTTGAACAATAAAATTCAGGAGCATTTTCATGTCAAATCCTATCCCTTTACCCATGAGGATGAGGCCGAGGTCAGAAGACGCTGGCTGCGCGATCTAAACGCCGCGGAGAACGGAGAACACAAGTTCGGGGCCTATATCATGTCCATGAACCGCTACTACCTGGCCACGTTGAAGGATGCCGAAGCCTATGAAGAGATGTTTCAGATCGACAGTTCATCGGAATGGAAACGACTGGATGTGAATATTCTTAATACCCTTCTTCTGAACAAGATAGTGGGAATCACTGAAGAACAGCTTTCCCTGCAGACGAACATCGAATACACCAAGGATGTTGGCGAAGCCATAGAGAGTGTACGCAGCGGCAGAATGCAGGTGGCGTTGGTCCTCAATTCCACCCGCCTTGAAGACGTTATTATCATTGCGGATAATAATGAAAAAATGCCGCGGAAATCCACGCATTTTTATCCCAAGCCGATTTCCGGGCTTGTTTTTTACAGCCTGGATAACGGGGTCAGCTGAAGTTTTTCTTCAACTGATCAAAGTAATGCGCCGCTTCGTTTTCATCAACAATCTTTTCTTCTTCTGCGTGCTCAACAATGTCGGGAGGAAGCTCTTCAAGAAAAGGTGAGGGCAGAGACTCGCATACCTCTCCTTTTTTTCTGCGTGAACCGGCGGAGGTAATGAACAACTTCCGTTTGGAACGGGTTAACGCCACATAAAAAAGCCGGCGCTCCTCCTCATCGTCTTGCGCCTCACCCAATGAGCGGGAATGGGGAAAAATATCCTGTTCACAGGCTGCAATAAAAACCGTATCGAACTCCAGGCCCTTTGCCGCGTGTACGGTCATCAGGTTGATTTTCTGTACGGTTTCATCCTCCTTAAGATCGTCGCGGCTTAACAGGGTTATCCGGTTCAGATAGTCATAGAGAGAGGGATCAAGATTGTCAGGATCATTTTCATAATCCGCCAGAGAGCCGATCAGGCTTTCAATATTCATATACTTTCGTTTGGCAGCCGTATCTTTTTTATACTGGGTCAGCAGGTAGGCAAAATAATCGATACGGTCGACCAGTGATCGCAGGCCCGAGGCAAGTTTCTTTGGTACGCCCATCGCACTGCGAAAATGTTCGATAAGCTCCGTAAACTCATAAACCGCCTGGCGTATTTTTTTGGAAAAATGTTCTGCAGACTGCCCGGGTAGCGAACACATTGCCGAATAGAGCGAGCACGACTGTTCCTCCGCCAGGGCCAACAGGTGTAGTACCGCCTGCTTTCCGATACCCCGCTTGGGAAGATTGATAATCCGCAGCAGGTTGATGTTGTCATCGGGATTGGCGATAACCTTTAAATAGGAAATAATATCCTTTATTTCTTTACGCTGGTAAAAACTCTGTCCGCCGGCAACCGTATACGGTATGTTATGCAGCAGCAATGCCTCTTCCAATGGACGGGTCAGGTGGTTGGTACGCACCAAAATGCCGATGGCGTCATAGGTGATACTCTGCCTGATGGCCAGAGAACGGATGGTGCGGGCGATGTATTCACCTTCGCTTTTCTCGTCCGCAGCCATATAGATTGAAATGAGTTCGCCCTGCGGCAGACCGCTCCAGAGTATTTTTTGTTTACGCTTGGTATTATGCGCAATCAGGTTGTTGGCGGCTGTGAGGATGGTCTTTGTTGAGCGATAGTTCTGCTCCAGTTTGATTTCAAGGTATGAGGGGAAATCCTGTTCAAACTGAAACAGGTTTTCATAGTTAGCCCCTCGCCACGAGTAAATCGACTGATCATCATCCCCGACCACGCAGATATTTCCGTGGTTCTGCGCAATACACCTGATAAATTCATACTGACTGATTGAGGTGTCCTGAAACTCATCGATCATAATATAGCGGTATCTGTTGCGGTAGGTTTCCAGCACATCGGAAAATTCATGAAAAAGTTGCAGCGGAAGCACGATCAGGTCGTCAAAATCCAGGGCCTGATATGCTTTCAGGTGTTCATTATAATCATGAAACAGGCCCCGGTAAGCGCCGGCCTCATCATCCCACTGCCTGCGGGAGTGTTTGATTGCGGAAAACAAGTCGGAGATCACATACAAATCGAACGAGTCGGAGAACATCCCTTTTTCCACGGCAAGCTCACGAATGAGGGAAAGCTTGTCGGTCTGGTCATAAATGGTAAAATCATGACGATATCCCAGTTTTTTCCCCCACTCGCGCAATACCTTTACCCCAAAGGCATGAAAGGTGCATATTGTCAGTTGGTGTACTTTTCTTGCGGTAAGTTCCCTGATCCTTTTGGTCATTTCCCGCGCCGCCTTGTTGGTAAAGGTAACGGCAAGAATGGATTTCTGGGGAATCTTCTTTTGCAGCATGTGGGCGATCCGATAGGTGATCACCCTGGTTTTGCCGGACCCCGCACCGGCCAAAATAAGCAGGGGGCCGTTAATTGTTTCCACCGCCTTGCATTGATGAGGATTGAGTACTGCAGAGTAATTTACAGGCATAACGATCAGACGACTTTCTTGAAGAACAGGGTTAGGCCGAGCTGTACAGCGGTATAGACGATCGCCCCGGAGATACAGACGCCGAGGGCGATGGCGGCAAAGGATTTTTTCTTGTCCATACCCAGGATCCAGGCGCCCATGGCCCCGGTATAGGCCCCGGTGACGGGCAAAGGGATGGCCACAAAAAGCGCCAGACCCAGGTAGCCGTATTTGTCCACCTTGGCTTTCACTTTTTTTCGGGAACGCTCTATCAGCTTTTCGAATAATCGGGAGTATGCCTGCCGGCGCAGCAACAGCTTATGCAGGGTATGCAGAAAGATAAAAACAATCGGGGTCACCAGGATATTGAGTGCCACGCAGTAGAGATAGGCCAGCAGACCGGGCATGCCGCCGGCAAGGGCCAAAGGGAGTCCCCCCCGTAATTCGGAAATCGGAAGCAGGGTCCATAATGCGGTCCAGAGAAACAGGGAAACAGTCAAAACGCAGGTGTTCTCCTTTTAAGATATTGCTTTGATGTGTAAGAGCCTATCATACAAATATTTTACAAAGATGCAAGTACTTAAAAAGAGCTTTCACTTATTGACTTTTACCGGCAATCGAATTACAAAGGTAGGCGTGAACTTTTTCCGGAAAATATCCGCCAATAAAGCCGGCCTCATATTCTTGAGTATATGCTACGGTCTTATTTTGTTACTAGTGGTGCTGCAGTTTTTGGTACGCCTCACCCCGTGGCTGGGTGACACCCAGGCACCCCAGGTGGAAATAAGCGGACTGAACCATTCACTCAGTTTTAATGCCGCGGTGACATTTCAGGTTACGGCATATGACAAACAGTCTGCTGTAGGGCGAATCGGCGTTTTTCTGGACGGAAAACAGATTGACTCGTGGCACGGCCATTCACACAATGTAGCAAAGGAGTTTCGCTTTGATTCCTCCGGGCTTCACGAAGGAAGATATGTCCTTCACATAGAGGTGGCGGACACATCCCTTTTCACCCATACAAATTATACCCGGTATGAGATTCTAATCGACAGGACGCCCCCGTCACTTTTCATGTCCGACGGAAATCCGGTCGTCCGCCAGGGAAACACACTGGCTTTATTCGTGCAGGCCGGAGAGCGGTTGAAAGAGCTGTCCGGAAAACTTTTCGATAAGACGCTTCGTTTCTTCCCCAGGGGCAGCAACCATAAAAGTTACAGATGCCTGCTGGGCATTCCGGTACTGCAGGTGGCCAAACAATTTCCCCTGCACCTGACAGCGGTTGATCTTGCCGGGAACAGGAGTGAGCTCGATATTTCTGTGGATGTCGAGAAAACCGGTTTTCACAAGGAGGCCATCACGCTTACTCCCGGTAAAGCAGGTTTGTTTACCGATGTTAAGTCGATCAGGGAGGATGCCCGAAAAATAAACGCCGTTTTTACCACCTATTCCGCCGATCAACTCTGGCAGCAGTCGTTTGTCCAACCAACCACCGGACACATCAGCTCGCATTTCGGTGAGCAGCGGGTCTTTAACAGAAGGGTATACAGTGTCCACGGCGGTGTGGATATTGCCAACCGGGCCGGTACTCCTATATACGCGGCCAATACGGGTACGGTGGCACTGGCTGAAAAACTGCATTTATTCGGTAACGCGGTAATCATTGATCATGGTCAGGGCCTTCATACCATGTATGCCCACATGAGAAAACTTATGGTAACAGCGGGACGTAAAATAGTAAAAGGTCAGCTCATCGGTTATATGGGGGACACGGGGCTGACCACGGGACCGCATCTGCATTGGGAGATGCGGATCGGAAGGGTTGCCGTAAATCCTTTTCAATGGACCAAACGATCCTTCGATTTTCCATAGAGGGAATACCATGCTTAATGAACTTGTTTGCGGCGTGGATGAGGCGGGCAGAGGGCCATTGGCCGGTCCGGTGACCGCCGCCGCCGTAGTGCTTCCCGCAAAATTTCCTGTTCAATGCCTTAGAGACTCAAAGCAAATGTGTGAAAACCTCCGCAAGCAGGCCGCGTCTGTCATTAAAAAACAGGCCACGGCATGGGCGGTCGGTTGGACCTGGCCCGAGGAAATTGATAAATATAATATTCATTTTGCGGTGCTCCTGGCCATGGAAAGGGCACTGACGGCACTTTCCGTAACACCGGACATCGTCCTGGTTGACGGAAAGTTTACTCCCCGTGTCAAACTCCGCTGCAGGGCGGTGGTGAAAGGGGATACCTATATCCCCGCCATCCAGGCCGCCTCAATAATCGCCAAGACCGGGCGGGATTTATGGATGGAGCGTTATGCCAGAATTGAATCTCGTTATCTGTTCGAAAAGCACAAAGGATATCCCACCGCAGAACATAGACAAAAGCTTTTCCACTTCGGCATATGCCCTATTCACAGAAAATCATTTAAATTACAGAATAAGGTTTAGGCTTGTTTTGTTTTGACAAAATCCACGGCTTTTTGAAAACCGCCTAAAAAACTTTCCAGATCCTCATGGAAAACAATCAGCGAATGTCTCTCAAAATCATTCTCCCCGTTTTTCTTACTTTCTACGATGTTCAAGAATAGATCACCGTTTCTGTTTTCCTTTACGTTAAAAAAGTAGGTTCTGCGGCCGGATACCGCTCTTGAAGAAAAAATCTCTCCCCGTAAACCCATACTGTTTTGCCATCCTTTTGAAAATTGAGTATAATTTTGTATACTATATCCCAATTAATCCTCTTCTTCAACTACTTTATTCCTTTTAAATATTTAATTGACCTTATTCATAAAAACACCTATGATCTGGACCAACAGCTTATGAAAAAAAGGAAAAAACTCTCAAACAAGAGAAAACCGCAGAACACCGCAGAGCGCGTAGTTTCCACGGTAACAACCGTGTATAAAACCGTCGGCAGGGTAACCGGAACGGTCATCGGTAAAATATCATCGACATGGGAAGAATCTTCCGGGCTCAGGCAGGATGTCGGGAGGATCATCCGGCAGGGAAACAAACTCCTTTCCCCCTCGTGGCTGAAGCTGCCGGATTCGGTCATATTTTTCAGTGCCATCTTCCTTACCTCTTTTTTTGTCATTGCCTTTGAAACCATCCAGTTTCATGTTCTGCTGTACGCCACCAACTACCTGAACGCAACCTTTATTATTTCCATCGCCATGTTGGGAATTGCGACGGGGAGTATTCTGGGATTCTATCTGCATAAAATAAGAATCGAGATAATCATGGCTGTGGCCAGCCTCGGTCTGTTTTATTCTATCGTGTTGTCATATTATAACATACTCGATATCGGGTCGCTAAAGTACCCGTATTTTCTCATTCTGCCCTTTATTTTTGCCTCCATGATTATTGCGGTTATTTTCTCCAAACGGAATTCAAACAGCGTTTATTTCACCAATCTTATCTCATCGGCGTTGGGCATCATTTTCCCCATACTCATGGTCCCGATATTTAAAAGTGAAAACTGCCTGTTTATTTTGATGTTTGTTCCCATCCTTACCGTTTTTCTCTTGTGCTTAAAAATACCTCATCTGTTGATAAAGATTCCTGCGGTAATAATCTGTCTTATCTTTTTTTTCTGGCTGGGAGGATTCATCGGGGCTAACCTGGAAGTTCCCGCCGTCATTCCGGCCGCCGTTTTTGAAGATAAAATACTTGCGGAAATGGGACCGGATAACATACGCGATTATAAAAAGAATTACACCCTTGAGTTTTTCCGGCAAGTATATGAAAAACAGGAAGACGGCTCTTACCGGTTCATCTCAGACTCGTACGACAAAAAGCGTGCGGATTACTTCCTTCGTGTATTGGGATTCAGACCGCGTTTTGCCTTTTTCCCTTTTGCTTTTTTGGAAAAAGTAACTCCCATTGATTCGCCGGAGACAATACCAGCCGATGTCTTTGAATACGAGCTTGTACCGGAGATCGAAACAAAATATGACATGACCTTTGATAAAAACTACGACAAAGCCTTTTTAAAGCGTGTTTATACCAAGGATGAGAACGATGATATTTATCGGTTGAACTGTTCGGATTATGACAAACTGCGGGCAAAATACCTGTTGACTGCACTGGGGCATTTTGAATCATTCGATCTGAATTTCGATATAAAATATCACGGCTCGCTGCATGATTTATATAAAGCCTTTACAACGCCCCAGCGTATTATGCTTTCGGAAGACAACATGCTCGGAAGGATTGAATATACGGGTGATGATGACTATATGTTTATGTCCGTAGATGGGGTTATTCTGGACGGGATCGACAGTTATAACGGGGCGTATTATGATCCGCGTGTCCCGCGCATACCGAGTCAGCAAAGCCCGAAAGTGTTTATCGTCGGCCTTTCCGCCGACGGTATTGTAAAGTCATGCAAGCGATTGCCGGATGCCCGGGTAAGCGGTATAGAAATAAACCCGATTATCCTGCGTACCATGAGCGAGCACGCCCAGTTTGCTGATTTTGCCCACCGTCCCTACGATGATGTGGAGGTTTTTGAAGGGGAAGGGCGGTCATTCTTAGAGAACACCCATGAGCACTACGATATCATCTCGCTGATGAACATACATATGGAACATGGACCCATCTGCACCTTGAGTCCCGAACATTTTCATACGGTAGAAGGCACGAAACTGCTATTACATAAAATCACCGAAAGCGGATATGTTGTGTATGAAGAGATAATCGTTAACCGGCGTACCTATTTTTTCTTTTTGAAATTTCTTAATACCATTAAACAGGCAATGCGCGAAATGGGAATAACACATCCTGATGAGTGCATTCATGTGTTCAGTTGGGATTTCTCAAAGGGCGGGAACGCCTTTCGTACCCTTACGATAAAACGCACACCGTTTACCCGTGATGAGGTGCGCGAGTTCGACGGCTATATCAACCATCTGATCCAAACCGGTTATTATGATAATGTAAGACTCCTCTACTCACCATTTCGGCGGACGAATTCCGATTTGGAACGCTTTATTACGGGGAAAGACCAGACTGAACGTATTGAAATGCCGTCGGGTCTTCCGGCCGACACCTTCTTTACGTCCATCATAAAAAAAATACAGGACAGTGATGACGTCAGTTTTGTGCTGTCCAAATTCAACAGG
>Ga0307445_10001561_pt1 | contig 12888 bp, 10 predicted proteins | sample SalMarSW160330MG_FD_202147 | JGI IMG/M metagenome (GOLD analysis project Ga0307445, IMG submission 202147) | Salt marsh sediment microbial communities from the Plum Island Ecosystem LTER, Massachusetts, United States - SW1603-30 | ecosystem: Environmental > Aquatic > Marine > Intertidal zone >...
AGAATATTTCCGGTTAAAAAACATACACTCCCGGGAGAGTGTCCAGGAGTGTGGAGCACGTCCAGCGTGATGTTTCCGAATGAGATGATATTCCCGTCTTCAAGGAGCATATCTGCCTCGAGGGGCAGGTTATCTGCATCAGCGAGGTGCGCAGCTATTGGAACGTTCAATGCATCCTTTAGTTTTTGTAGAGCACCGGTGTGATCCATGTGCCTGTGTGTGATGAGAATACAAATCGGATTCGTTCCTTCCAGTCGATCCAATATTTTGTCAGCATCGCCCGGAGCATCTATCAACACGCTCTCTCCTGAAGATTCACAAGCTACAATATAAGCGTTCGTGCCGAATGGAGCGGTTTCAATCCGTTCTATTCGGAGGATGTTGTCTTTTTCCACAACTGTCATGATGACGTTCTCCTTGAAATGCTGTTTTCTTTTCTATAACATAACATTTATTCATGTCAAACCATCATAACCAATCGATAAGAGGGGAGAGAATATGAAAGTTATCGGTGCACTTGGAATTTTTTTGATTCTGGTATTTGTCCTTTCGAGCTGTGTGGCCGGTCCGAATAAGCTCGAGAAAACGCCTAACGAAGAAGGAAAAGTAGCCGGATTCTGGAAGGGATTGTGGCACGGATTGATTTCGCCGGTCACCTTCGTCATTTCAGTTTTTTCCAAATCCATTCGGTTTTACGAGGTCCACAATAACGGATCCTGGTACAATTTTGGTTTTGTGCTGGGTGCGGGACTTTTTCTGAGCGGCGGTATTTTAGGGAAAAAGGGCAGCAAAAAGAAAAAAAGGTGTTAGTGAGCCTCAGGACATGATCCTATAAGGGCAGCCCTCTCTCTGCCAACTGTTCTAAAAAAGCACGTTTTTTTTCATAAATATCCGGGAGTTTCCTCAACACTATAGCCTTGCCGCTCTGAACCGTCACTGCCGCAGAAGCCCTCCCGATAAACGGTTCGATCGAATGGGATACCACGACCACAGTCGCACCGGATTGGGTGTGATTTTCGATCCAGCAAAGGATTTCCTTTTGGATATGTCGATCCATGCCCTCCAGAGGTTCATCCAGCAAGATATGGGAAGGCGTTCCGACAAGGCAGGCGGCAAATACCGCCTGTCTTCGTTGTCCCATAGATAGTTCCCGGACAGTTCGATGAGCGAGGTGCTGAAGGCCGAAGAATTCCAGGGCCTTATTCCCTTCCCCCCGTGGTTGTTCCCGAAGACGGCACACTAGGTCCAGGATTTCTTTGATGGAGGCATAGGGGGTTAGATCGGGATGTTCGGGCATATAAGCCAGTCCCTTCCTAGCAGAAACTTCTTCCTTCCAGATGTCATATTCATCGATGGAAATATTACCTGCATCAGGGATTTCCACTCCAGCAGCCAATTTGAGGAGTGTGCTTTTTCCACACCCATTGGGGCCAAGGAGCAAACTGAGACCCGGGCGTAGCTCCAAGTCCACAGATTGGAGCACCTTTTCTTCCTTTTCATACGAAAACGAGACGTTCTGGAAACGGATCATCGTTCACTCCAGGATAAGGAATCGCCTGCTGCTAGGTGATGAATTTCGAGCCATCGACTGACCTTATGATGTTTTTCTGCTTCGATCGCTTTCTCGAGCGCCAGCGGAGTCAGCGCCAAAAATAACAAACAACTCCAGGGGAAAAGACAGAGGAGAAGGGAGGCAAAAGTACCGAGTAGCAATACTTTTCCCGATGCACCCATCGCAGATTCAGGCGCTTGGCGGATGGAATAGGCAGAATAAGCGGCAATAACAGGAAGACTCAAGACGACAGGAAGCATCGATTTAAGGTTCATGGCTCCCACGAGGAACACAAGAGGCAACGAATGAAGGCCAATGAAAGCAGTGTCCCAGATAATCCTAGTTTTGGCTGTCCAGGGCAAAGAACGTATCCAGGGCCAGGGAGGCCTCCTAGAAGCGAGCATTTTGAGGAAAATGGAACAAAATAGAACCAAACCCAAGGCTCCCCCAAAACGAATCACTTGTTCGGTAAGAAGGATTGAGGGTCGATTGTTCGTGATAAAAAGCTGTGCGGCTCCCAGGAATGGGAGGGATAGCAAATAGGGAACAAAGGGTCTAAGGCGCAGGGCTCGCCAGTTAATGGTTGCGACGAGAAATTTCCCTTTAAACGGTCTGTGAAACCGGGAATGTTTCTTATTCTGGACAAGGGGGCCGGCTAGACCATCTGCAACGATCAATAAAGGAATTCCTGCAATGAGAAGTATCCAGTTGTTGGAGGAAAATCCCAAGGCTGCCAGTATGGCCAATGACTTTGTTGCAAGTTTTCTTTTAACCGGCAGAACGCCCAAGGCACAAGAAACTCCCACTAAAGGCAAGCCTGCGAGGAAGGGAGCAGCCGACACCTGGTAGAGTTTTATACTCACAACCGCCAAACCAAGCAAGATGACCAATATGGGAATCTGTGCGATGGATATAGCGACGGCTGCCATTCGCCGGTGTGTTTTTCCCTCTGATGGGAGGTGGCGGACCCATCCAGCAAGGCCCAAGCATACGCGGCGGGAAGCAAAACTGGCAGTGACAATACAGATAAGCGTCGTTGTGCTACCGCTAAGTAAAAATCCACCATTCAGAATCTGGGCCATCATAAAGTTGAAAAGCTCGGGCCTCAGAAGGTAGTACAGGGCGAAAAAGATAGAGATGACGGGAATAAATATTCGCAGTGCAAGACGCGCGCCGACGTGTAAATGAAAAAAGAAAACGGCTTTTGCGGGGGAGTCACTCATTACGTTTTTCATCTCTCCTTTTATAGCAAGGGGAATTATTCCAGTCAATTCCGAGAAGAAGCCAGAACATTAATATTCCCTTGTTCATCTGCTTCGACATCCCAGATCCTGTAAAATAGGTAGTTATCGTCGGTTTCGCTTCCGAGAATCAAATCTTGCTCCATTTCTAGAGTGATTTCGCCAAGCAGAGGATCGGCAGGATTATGGATGATTTCAACCTTCTGTGAGCCTGGCAAAACAAGCCATAGGAAAAATAAAAGAGCGAATAGAGCAGACAAAATTCCTTTTTTTTTCACTTGCTTTCCTTTTCATTTTAAACGATTGGAGGAAAAAAGAGTTTCAAAAAAGAAAAAAATCAGTAAAATCAGAGAAGAACCGGAGGAATTCTATGGCAAGAATTAAGGTGAGTGTAGAAAAGATCGATGGTTATTGCAATCTTCCTGTCCAAGTAGGGGACTTTTTTTACGTCCAGGACTCCAAACTTTTTGTACCTGAGGGGCAGTATGTGTGCATCTGGGCTTTGCAGAGCATGATGCCGATCTTTCCTATCCTCAACGTTCGAGATAGCCTGGAAAAAGGGCATTGGGTAAAAACGGTGAAAAACTTCGTTTGTCCCGATCCTAAAGGACTGGTGCACTATCGCCTGGAAATAGAGGATTGATGGGGAGACAGATTTGATCCAGGTCGATCTGCACAAATGCACCGGTTGCAAAAAATGTGAGGTGGCCTGTGCATTTTTCCATACCGGAAAAACTGGGAACCGGTTGGCCCGGATCAAAGTCGCGAACCTTTACGAACTTGGGATCGATGGGCCTGTGGTCTGTCTACAATGTGAAGAAAAATATTGTTTAAAATGTCCGGAAAAGGCATTGGCCTTGGGCCCTTTGGGTCAGATCATCGTTTCTCCTACTGTGTGCAACCTGTGCGGTGTGTGTGAAAAGGCCTGCCCGATCGGGGCGATCGAAATTTTCAAAGATATCGTTTATGTCTGCGATCTCTGCGGAAGAAAGCCAAAGTGCGTTGATGCCTGCACAGAAGGAGCCATAACGTTTGCTGGAGGAAAGAATGGCCCCTCTCTGGAGACGATTAAAAAAGAAACAAACAAAATGAGTCCCAGTCAAAAACGAGAATATCACTTAAAAATATTGGGGGAAGGTCTCAGAAAAAAATGGAGTCGAAAACATGCTTGAATTCGGGTACGGCGGACGAATCCTCCGGATCGATCTTACCGAGAGGACATTTCAGATCGAATCCTTGGACCCATCCTGGGTGAAACCTGTCATAGGGGGGAGAGCGGCCAATTCAAAAAGATTATTCGAGGAACTCGACCCTCATTGTGATCCTTTGGGGGTGGATAATATCCTGATATTCGGTGTCGGTCCGCTTACCGGAACTTTTCTCACAGCTTCAGCCTACTACACCGTCACAGCAAAATCCCCTCTTACCGGAATATTGGGCGATTCTGCAGCAGGGGGACAGTTCGGTGCAGAAATGAAACTCACAGGATTCGATCAAATCATCATCACGGGCCAGGCTGATAACCTTATTTATCTTTTCGTCTCCGATACCGGCGTCAAATTTGTGGATTGTCCGGATTATAAAGGCAAAAAAATCCTTGAAACCACAGAGGCTATAAGAAAAGAACAGAGGGATGTGGACATCCAGGTGGCTGCCATCGGTCCAGCAGGAGAGAATTGCGTTTCCTTTGCCGCTATCGTATCCAGCGGAAACAGGGTGAACGGCCGGACAGGGATGGGGGCTGTGATGGGATCCAAAAACCTGAAAGCCTTGGCTGTCCGGGGTTCGAAACCTGTCGAGCTGGCAGATACACTCGCGTTTCTTGCCGAGAACCGGGAGATCGATCGAAAAATACTAGAACATCCTGAATACAAAAAACGCCACAACCTGGGCACCACGATGCTGATGACGGATCTGAACTCCATCGGAATTCTTCCGACCGATCATTTTCAGGAGGGAGTTTGCGGGTATGTGGACGAGATATCGGGGCAAAAATTGGCCAGTTCCCACAAGGTCAAGAATAAATCCTGTTTCAACTGCAATGTGCACTGTTCCCGTTATTATATGGTGAATGACGTGGAAGCAGAAGGACCCGAGTTCGAAACCCTGTGCGGATTTACATCCCGGATCGGAAATCGAAGCCTCCCTTTCGCACTGGAAATGAATGCATACCTGAACCAGATCGGGATGGATTCAATTTCGACGTCAGAGGTAATCGGCTGGATCATGGAGTGCCAGGAGAAGGGGCTTATCCATCCCAAGGACTTGGATGGGCTCAGCATGTCTTGGGGAGAGGAGGAAAAAATACGGCAGGTTGTGGACATGATCGCTTTCCGCCGGGGGATCGGGGATGAACTGGCGAAAGGCGCAAAAAAATTGTCTGGACGATTTAGTGAGGAAGCGCAAAAACTGGTCATGCACGTCAAGGGATTGGACATCATATGCGGAGATCCCCGGGGCATCAAAGCCTACGGTCTAACCTATGCCATCGCTTCCCGAGGCGCGGATCATCTTCGCGCCGAGCCCTATTTTGAGTTGACCAACAGGAAAGAAGAAGCCAAGAAACGTTTCGGTACAGAAAAGGCGGCCGATAGGCTGGCAGAAGAGGGAAAGGCGGCCTTGGTGAGTTACTCGGAAAAGATTGCGCTGCTCGCAGATTGTCTAACTATGTGCAAAAATATCGGGCTTTGCATGGATATTTTAAATTTAGAGAGAGTTTCTTCCTTGTTAAAGGCCGGAACCGGCTTGGATTATTCTCCGGAATATTTAGCCAAGATTTTGGCAGATGCCATCGATTTGGATCACGCTTTCAACAAACGCCTTGGGATGACCAGGAAGGATGATACCCTTCCGGACAGATTCGTGAATGAGCCCCTGGCCAAAGGGCCGACAAAGGGTGCGACCGTCGATATCCAAAAAATGGTGGACGAGTATTACAAAATCCACTCGTGGGAAGAATAACGTTTGAAAAGAGAAACGTTTACATCCAATTTCGGCCTGTTGATGACCATGATCGGTGTGGCGGTCGGGTTGGGGGCTGTCTGGCGGTTTCCGTACATGGTGGGGAAATTCGGGGGCGCTGCGTTTGTTGTATTTTATCTTGGGATTGTACTTTTCATCGGAATACCGGCTTTGATGGCCGAATGGATCCTCGGCCGGAATACCCAACGAGGCACTCTCGGCGCCTATGAATCGGGAGGTCTCCCGGGCGGGAAATACGTGGGCTATTTCCTATTTTTTATCGTGTTTTGGGCAACCGGATACTACTCCAATGCTTTGGGTTGGGTGGGATTTCATGCTATCGGCGTATTGGTCAATGCTTTTGGGGCAAGCTTGGACTCAGGGGCCATCCTTCCTCCCCAGCAGGGTTTTGATCTGACTTCTTTTCTCCTGCAGCTTATGATGACAGCTTTTGTGATATTCACTTGTGGATTGGTCCTCATGAAAGGGTTGCGCAGAGGGATTGAGAAAACCAGCAAATGGATAGTCCCAGCCCTGTTCGGGATCCTGGTCGTTTTGATCTTGCGCTCGGTTACTCTGTCTGGAGCGAAAAAGGGGATCGATTGGTTTATCGGCGGTTTCCGTTTCGCTGAGTTGACACCATCGGTGATGGCGGCAGCCCTGGGGATGGCTTTTTTTTCTATGTCTTTGGGTGGAACGTTTATGGTCATTTACGGGTCTTATCTAGAGAAAAAGTCGATCGTTCCGAAAAATGCCGTTTTTACAGGGATCGCCGCCTCCATGGCGGGCCTTCTTGCGGGATTTGCCATATTTCCAGCTGTTTTTGCCTTTGATTTAGAACCCAGTTCTGGACCCGGACTCATTTTTTCTACTCTTCCTAAAACCTTCGACTTGATGCCTGCAGGATGGATTTTCGGGATTTTGTTTTTTTTAGGTCTGTTCGGCGCAGCCTATCTGTCCGATGTGGCTGCTTTCGAAGTTTTGGTGGGGGGACTCCTGGATAATACAAGATGGGGGAGAAAAAAGGCCGTTTTTTTCGTGTGTGTTATCGTTTATTTCCTGGCCATCCCTCCAATGATCAATATGAAAGTTTTTGTGCCATGGGATTTGACATTCGGTTCGGGCATGCAGGCTCTGGGATCACTGTTTGCCGTTCTAGCTGCAGCCTGGTTCATAAAAAGATCTGAATTTTTAAAGGAACTCGACATAAGAAAGAGCTTTTTTCGAACGTTCCTTTACTGGTGGTTGAGGATTGTCGTTCCTATCGCTATCCTATTTGTGGGTGTCAATTGGGTACTCGAGTCAGTGTTCGATTTTAAAATTTTTAAATGATTTTTTTTGGTTAAAGGGGAAAAAATGAAAAAAACCATATGTCTTGTTTTGGGAGTTTTTGTTTTCATAGTAGGACTCGTAAATGTCGCCTTTCCTTCAAGCCAAACGGATGTTAACTTTTCTTTGAAGAATCTGGAGGTATTGGAGGGAACAATGCGGACACAGATGCAAGCCATGCTGGAGCGCAATGGTTTTGCCGTGATCCCTGGCTACGAGAAGGAAATCTATGATATCTATTTCGAAGCTAAAAAGTTAAACCAACCGATTTTTATCACAATAGATGTGGTGTTGCACACCTGTCACATATTCTTCGACTATCTTCTGAGAATTTTGGAGATAGAAAAGCTTTATTCGCGTGTGGTGGAACTTACAGATAGGATGATCGCGGTTTCTCAAGAACAATATAAACAGGCTAAGCTAGAGGATGTTAAGGAAGCGGCCAGGCTCAATATCGGTTTTTTTTCTGTGGCCAAAAAAATACTCTCACCCGGTTATGAGCCGGGATTCGGGCTGGCAAAATTGATCGACACAGAACTCCAAAATATAGATGCTCACAAGGGGTTGGAAGTCCGGGCGCTTTTGTCCTATATCGAAAACCCGAGTGTTTTTGATACCCCGTATGCCTACGAGGATTTCAGCCAGTATGTCCCCAGGGGTCATTACACGCGAAATGAGATCTTCAAGAAATATTTCAAGGTGATGATGTGGTATGGCCGGATCGATTTCAAGCTCAAACCAGGCGAATCTGTTGGTGCGGTTCTCCATGGAAAAATGATGACTCTCCAGGCTCTTCTGATAGCAGATGCTTTAATGAAGGATGAAAAGGCTTACCGAACATGGCAGATGATCTACGAACCCACGACTTATTTTGTCGGCAAAACAGACGATCTATCTGTGGATGATTACGTGAAACTCATCCCGGAAGTCTATGCCGCAGACGGCCCTGTGGGCAGATTCGGGGAAGAGGGGCAATTATCCGCATTCATCGAAACGGCCTTTAAACTCCGGCCTCCTCGAATCTTATCCGGGGCAGCCTTCGTCGAGCATGGGGAATTTGTATCCACGAACAAAGGTTTCCGTTTTATGGGACAGAGATTCATCCCGGACTCCTACATGTTTCAGGAACTAGTCTATGGGAAAAAGGGAGACAAAGTCATCCTTAAGTACACGGGAAAAGGGAAACCTTTCACGATGGAGGTAGTTCTCAAGGACGGTGCAGTGCGGGCCTTTTCCAAGGGATTGGATGTTATGGCTGTGCTAGGTTCGGAAAGAGCGCTTGCCATATTGGAACAAGAAGGCGACACTGAATACACAGATTATTATGACCAGTTGAACAAGCTCAAACAGGATTTTTCTGCTATGAGCCCGGATGAATGGAGGCAGAATCTTTACTGGAAGTGGCTGTTTTGTCTGCTCCCATTGTTGGAGGATATTAGGGAAGCACGAGTGCCCAGGTTCATGAAGAATGAGGTCTGGCTGGACAAGGAGCTCCAGACATCCCTTGGGTCATGGACAGAGCTGCGGCACGACACTATCCTTTATGCCAAGCAGAGCTACACGATGCTCGTGGGAGGACTTCCGCTAGAGCCTCGGCTAACATATGGATACGTGGAGCCCTATCCGGAAGTCTATCGGAGGATCCAGGAGATGATGGCGGATATGCGAACAAATCTTGCGGAGTTGGGGATACTCGTGCCTGGAATTCCAGAAAAGATTCGTGAATTTGAAGAAATTTTAGGTCGGTTGGCTGCCATTTCCGATAAGGAGCTGGCTGGAAAGGAACCTGACAAACAGGATTACGAACTTATCTGGAATATCGGAAGTGCGTTGTCTTCTCTCAAACAGTTTCCTCCACAAATCATGGCAAAAATCACTTCGGAAACAGACGAAAGGATGGACATCATCGCTGACGCTCACACGGACATGAATACCAGACAAGTTTTGGAGGAGGGGGTCGGCTTTCCTTTTGATATCTATGTGATTGTCGAAGATTCGAAGGGCTACAGGCTGTGCCGGGGTGGGGTGTTTTCCTATTATGAATTCAAGCACCCGATGGATGACCGCCTGACAGATGAGAAGTGGCAGGAGATGGGAAAACAGCGCCAGAGACCGGAACAGCCCCCTTGGACCAAAACCTTCATCACCAAGTTTTAAAAGGTTTGCCCTAAGCGCCACTGAGAATCTAGCCGTCACAATTCCTTCTTAATCCTTACTATTATAATGTGGTTGAAAAAAGACAAAAAAACATAAGGTTCAGAACTTTCTCGAATAAACAAAAGAAAATGAAGGATTGGAGATAGTTGAGTTTTCGTACTGAAGCCCAGCCTGCACAGACACATGCTTTCCTAGCTTTTTTTTCAGCGTCCCATTGTGTGTGGCTGTGCTTGCCTTTGGATTTTCGGGTCTGCACACAGTCCTCCCATGTAATCTTACATCTACAAAATTGTGTATAGATCCTTTAAAAGAGTATTCCATTTTTCTAACACCAGGGGATCTATTAATAAAAACCGTGGCTGTGAAATATTTATTCACACTCCCTGTTAATCCAAATCCAAAATTTTTATTTTCAACATTGCAATTCCCATACGGTACTACTTTTATGGATTCGCTGACTTTAATTGATCTGCTTGCAGAAAAAGCTGGTTTTTGATTGCTGTTGATCACCACATGAGCGTCAAAGCCTGCAATTTCTGCATCCCCTTTGAATGAGTGCAGCTTTTTCTGTGCATTGTAATTATACTGGACTTTCCATTTCTCAAAACTAATTTCTTTTGTAATCTGTGTCACTTTTCTTGTTTTTCCGAGTTTTACATCTAACCTTGTCTTCAGTTTCTTTTTTTCCAGGCGAATGTCTTGAGCGAATATAACTTTTTCATCTTTTGGAGCTCTGTAGACAAAATCAGGATCAATGTGTGTAAATTCAGGTTTTATTAAATTACAAGAGGTTTCTTCTTTTAGAGTTTTCCTCACCTCTCCTTGAATTCTTCTGAGAAACTCTTCATAGTGTTCTTTTTTCTTTCTCAACTGTTCCGTTTTAAGATTCTCCCCCTTTTTCTGTATATTCTTATTCTCACTCCACATATAAGAATTGAAAAAAACAGATAGAAAGAGGACACCACACACCTGTAATCTTCCTCTTCTATTCATCTTCAGCCATTCTATAAGCTTCAGTTGAGCACTCTCAAAGAAATTAGTCGGCCTTTGAGAGAATAAAACCCAAAAATTACTTAATTATAAGTACAATGACCACGGCTTCCTCCAAAGGAGATAGTTTCATAGCTCATGCATTTTTGCTATAACCTTTAGGGGTGAATTTTGGGGTGATATTTTGGGTTTGTGATTAATCCAAGTTGAATTTTTGTTTGCTGAGTTCCATCGGGCTTTCTTTTTTTCTTGAGAAGGGGCGCAAACGGAATTTATACGAGTACTTTTTCGGGAAAAGCGTGTATTTGTCGTGCGGCCTGGCTCCCCAGCTGTCATCTCCACCGACACCCATCTGCTTGTAGTCCAGGTTCCATGTGACCAGGTCTCTTTTTTCGAGGTCTATAGCGTGGCGTTGTTCCTTTCCCGGACCGTTTTCGAAATCGTCTATCCGATAATGGTTGGCGCTGACACTCAGCAAAGGCATCCCCACAACCAGGAGGCCGGCACCTTGATCATCTGTCAGAGCCACCCATCGCGCATCGGTTTTATTGCCACTTTCTTGCGGCCGGATGTAGGGATGGTGTTGGTCGATGACCTTACCTCGATAGAGGCCGACAGCTGCACTGGTCTTTCTGTCCCAGTAACTTTCGTGGGGGCCGCGTCCGTACCATTCCATGTTTTCGAATTCCCCCGGGAGAACCATCTGCATCCCGAATCGGGGAAGCTCCGGGAGGTCCTGGCTGCCTGGAGTGAACCTGTTTTCGATGAAAACATCCCCGCTTCCCAATACGATGAATCGGCTGTTATACCGGGAACCTGCTGCTTCGAGAACTGTGTCCACATCGATCTGAATCTGCGAAGATCCCGTCTTTTTGATGGAAACGTTTTCGATCCTTCGCTTTGTCCCGGCGTCGAGCCAAATTATGCATCTTTCCGGCATGTCGTTTCCGAAATCATTGTCGTTGGGCGCCCGCCAGAAGTTGGGCAACGGGCCCTGTTTGATCAATTCATTCCCGTTGAAAAGGAAGGAGGATATCGTCCCTTTTTCTTTGTCAAAGGTGAGAGTAAAGTTTTGTCCTTTGATAACGGCATGGCTTTCCGTCTGGTCCAGTTCGACCGGAGGAAGCTTGTCCAAATTGACATTTTCGGGCTCGGAATAAGCCGGGGATTTGAATTGGTCCCAGGCCACTTCGTGTCCTTCGGGAACTAGGTCTGTTTTGTGAGTGGTTGTCCAGCTCAAATTCAGGAAATATTCTGCACCGGGTTTGGGCTGGATTCTGGGAATAGGGATCCTTACCTCTTTAATGTCATGAGGAGCAACATCCATTTCGGGCATTTTTCCTTCAGCAATGATCTGGCCGTCTCCTTTCAATTCCCATTTCATGGCATAGTTGTTCAGGTTGGTGAAATCATAAAAATTGTGAATCCGAAACCGGCCTTGTTCCAGACTAACCGGTTCGGCCTTGATGTACTGATAAACTTTTTTAACCTCCCAGATATGGGGATGGATTTTTCTGTCGGGAAAGACCAACCCATTGATGCAGAAATTGTCATCGCTCGGCGTGCCGGGTGGGCCAAAATCTCCTCCAAATGCCCAGAATGGCGTCCCGCTTTTTGTCTTGGCCGACAAACCCTGATCCACCCAGTCCCAAATGAATCCTCCCTGAAGCCGTTTATACGCATAAATCACATCCCAATAATCTTGGAGGTTTCCCACGCTGTTTCCCATGGCATGGGCATATTCGCACAGGATAAGAGGCCGCGGATCATTTCCCTCTGCATATTCTTGGATTTCGTGAATCCTGTCGTACATCGGACAGAAAATATCCGTATAAGGTTCAAGCCCCACATCCTCGCTTTGCACGGGCCTTGACGGATCTCTCTTTTTGATCCATTCATACGTCGTCACAAAATTTTGGCCGAATCCGTTTTCATTCCCGAGCGACCATGTGATCACGCAGGGATGATTTTTGTCACGTTCCACCATCCGGATGGTCCGGTCCAGGATAGCCTGCCGCCATTCGGGTCGATCCGTGAGAGGTTTTTCCGGAGTGCTGGACTTCACCCCATGAGATTCGATGTTCGCCTCGTCAACCACATACAGCCCATACTTGTCACAAAGCTCATACCAAAGCGGTGTGTTGGGATAATGGCTTGTGCGAACGGCATTGATGTTGAACTGTTTCATCAACCGGATATCTTTGATCATCGAATCTTCCCGCACATACCGCCCTGTGAGAGGGTCATGTTCGTGGCGGTTGACACCTTTGATGGTAACCGGGACGCCGTTAACCTGGAGCTGGCCGTCCTTGATTTCGACCTTTCTGAATCCGACTTGGCATGTGACAACTTCTGTGGTCTGGCCCGAACTATCGCTCAGAGAAAGAAGCAGGGTGTATAGATTAGGGGTTTCGGCTGTCCACTTTTTCGGATTTTTGATATCGAGATCAAATACGATTGCGGACTCACCCTCTTCATTTATTGTGAAATCGTTCGTAACGGGAGAAACCAAGATCGATTGGTTTGCTGCATCCAATAAATCCGTCTGGATATGAAAATTTTCTATTTTTTGAGCCAGGTGATTCCGGACGTGGGCTGTTACCTTCAATGTTGCATCCTTGTAACCGGCGTCCAAGTCAGGTAGAGCAAAAAAATCCC
>Ga0307445_10001563_pt1 | contig 12884 bp, 7 predicted proteins | sample SalMarSW160330MG_FD_202147 | JGI IMG/M metagenome (GOLD analysis project Ga0307445, IMG submission 202147) | Salt marsh sediment microbial communities from the Plum Island Ecosystem LTER, Massachusetts, United States - SW1603-30 | ecosystem: Environmental > Aquatic > Marine > Intertidal zone >...
TCAATGAAACCCCTGTATCTTTTGCCACATTATCCGTTGATGCAAGATGCAGGTTATTGTTTGCATTGTTCGGGGAATAACTGACAAATGTCGGCGCGCTGGTCTTACCGTACGGCTCTTTGGCCGCAATCCAACTGGCGGCCTGGTAATTGGTGCCATTGTAGTAAATGTAAGGAGCTTTGGTGCGGTTGTAATAGATGTTGGCGTCAAATGAAAACGAAGCATCGGTAAAACCGGTGCTGGCCGCGATATAGATATTCTGATACTGCGACCCGTTGCCGCAGTTGTAGAAGATGTTGTTTTTTATTTCGTTGCCCGAACCGGTGGGGTTGCTATTGAATCCGTTGAAACGGATCGTCACAAAGCCGGTAGGGGTTCCATTGTCCATACCGATGTTGTCCACCATGGTGTTGTTGAGTATCTTGAAGTTGGTGATGGAAGTGATGGCGTTGCTGGAGGAGTTGTATAACCGGAAATATTCCGGATAGGGGTCTATTACCTGCACGATGTGGAAAAGATTGTTGTATATCCACACGTCATGCGGTGTGCTGTTGTTATAGCAGTCGTAGTCGATATGCGAATCCCCCACGTTGATGAACTCATTGCCATATATCTTGAGGTAGTTGCCTTGAAGTTGAAACATATCCGGGTGCTGCGACGAGGTATACACCGACGTGTTGCTGACCTTGAAGGTATTTCTGTAGGCGGACATCCCGCCGTAGCATTGGATGCCGTCAGGCCCGCCGTAGCTGCTTTGGCCCGGGGGCGGGGTGTTGTTGACTAAGGTCTCGATGTAATTATCATGTATCTCTATTTCATCCCAGGTGGTTCCGTCCGCTCCCACCGACAACGCCGCATCACCTCGAATTTGCGTAAAGTTTGAAAACCGTATTTCATTACCCGTGCCTGTAAAAGATACCGATATGCCGTTATTGCAATTGGTAACGTCTATATGATCGAAGATAATACCTGTATTATTATAACCAACGATGCAATGTGAAACCGTGCGATTTATAATATTGCGCAGGTTTTTGAAGGCGATGTGATTTTGTCCATCTACATTCCCCGTCAAAGTAATGTAGCTGTTATTAGCAAAGAAAATACCGTCTGCAGTCGCAGTGTCTCCTTTTGCATCATAATCGAACACTGCGGTCCCGTTATGGCTCGCGTTGGCCGAATCCACGGCAATGGTAATCGGATTGTCCGCGGCTCCGCTTACGCCGACTATGGACCATGACTCGGTATAAGTTTGTGTTCCTCCGGATGGCCCGCCGCTAATGTATATGACATCGCCTGCATGAACATTTGACCATACAATGTTGGAAAAATTCTTGAATGCGGCCGCCCAAGACTGACCGTTCCCCGAAGACGCCGCTGCATTATCAACATACCAGGAAGCTGCCTGAGCATCGCCAACAACAAATACTATTGCAGCGAGTGCAATTAATAATACTGTTGCTTTTCTTTTCATTTTTGTCTCCTTTGTTTATTGTCAAAGGTAAACGTCTTGGCATGCTCGACGGCAATCTGCTGCTGGCTCCAGGCCAGGCCCGACAGAACTACGATGGCCGCAACGCACAAACCTAATTCTGATGTGTGTTTCAACATGAGTATTTCCTTCAATTAGCATGACATATAACCGATTAATAGACGCCACAGATTCTCATATGTACTCCTGCATAATCTGCAGGTACTCGCGGCAGGTTTCTCTCATGTCGGGGTCGCCGGGATGCCGGTCCTGCTCGATGGAGGCGAAGCCGTTGAAGCCGACATGCTTGAGGGCCGTGACAATTGCCTTGATGTCCATTACGCCCCGGCCGAACGCCGGGAACTGTCGCATCAGGCCGTCGATATCGCGCATGTGTACGTTCATCAAGTGCCTCCCCACTTTATGGATGGCGACCGGAGGGTACTCTCGCTGGAGCAGCGTCCAACCCGCGTCAAGGTTGTAGCCCAGATCGTCGTCGCGAATCTGGTCCCACAGCCGCAGGAACGATGCCGCATCCGGGACCAAGCAATGCGTGTGCTGCTCGATGGAGAACTTCAGGCCGTGGGCTTTCGCCCGTGACAGGCAGGCTTTGGTAGTCTCCACGTATGCGTCCCATACTTGGTCCCAATCGAATCCCTCTGCGATGTCGATGTGATACTTCTGGCCTGGTTTGGGCTTGGCGATCTCGTAGTAGCGAGGCAGATACGCAGTCGGTCCTTTCAGCTCGCGAGCCCAGGGAGCTACGATATTGATGATAGGCGCGCCCAGCTTCTTCCCGATCCGGCAGCCCGCCTCGAAGTAGGCCAGTGCCTGCTTGCGAGCCGCTCGATTCGTGCTCGAGAGGTCCTCGACCACCGGCTGGAAAATGACGAACTGCGACACAAGCAATTTGTATTGCCGCAGCTTTTGGTTGAGCCGATCGATCCTGGCGTCCGTCCAAAACTCCTTGAGGTCTCTACGTGCCGTCACGATCAATTCGACGCCACCAAAGCCAAGCTCGCCGATGATATCCAGGGCCGGCTCGGGGTCCGCGGCGGGACCCAGACTGTGAAAACACCAGCTCAGGCAGCCAACTTTAGGTTTGCCCTGTGCGCGCGACTGCGGTTGCGCTGATGCCGTCGTCAACGGCAGCGCGGATGTCGCCAATGCGACATTTCGAAGGAATTGACGTCGATTCATAATTTTACTGTGCCTCCAAGTATAAATAAGTTTGTTGATATTGCCTTTCGGTTTTGATGGTCGTTGTTAGGGACTTGCCGTTCACCGTTCCGCCAAGGTCACCCGATGCGTTGAAACGCAACAACCTACTGGATATTACTCCATTCATATATGTGTATCCCATGGTCTGTCGGACACAAGTCTCGAAACATCATCCCACATTTTTCACCGCAGTGCAAGAGTCATGTAACTGTAATCTCTCGATTACTTGCCACATACTGCTGAGTGGCTTCTCTGATTTCTGCTGCTGAAGTGTCATCTTGCGTTATCATTTTAAGACTCCTGAAGAAGTCGGTTCATATTTGCAGTGTCATAGCGAGAAAGAAACGCTCAACCAAGTCCCGAAATAAAAATTTTCTTCCTCAGCAGCAGTTGTCCGATTCGGCCAACGCAAGTAAGTTGAAAATCAGTATAGACTGTGGTATTATTAACAGTGTGGCGTGCAAGAGTACCGATTATGAAGTAAAATAGCAAATTTCGGATTATAGGGCTTGAATTATACAGGAGTATCTCAGGAAAAGTGTCAAAGCGCGCAGAAATGCCGTTTATGAAGTTATATGGGAAATGTTCGTTAAGAATAGGAGCAGCCCTGATGACAATGCGAAAATCACTTCTGAGCTTTCTGGTAATTGCCGCTTGTTTCTCGTTCGTGTCGGCCGAACAAGCCGACGTAAAACCCGTTCCTCAGCTTGACCGAGCCAAGCTTCCTGGAAAGCAGGTCAAGGTCGCGGCGATTTGCATCGGCTTCGGCGGAGAGCGCGAGGCCAAGCTAAAAGAGGCCATCGACCAGCTTCATACCGCCGGCCGGAACGGCGTCGATATCGCCTGCCTGCCCGAAGAATTCGCCGGCACCAACGCCGAAACCATTCCCGGACCAACGACAAACGCCGTCGCCGAACTGGCTAAACTGTACAATATATACGTCGTCTGTCCCATTCGCGAACGGGCCGGCGACAAGCAATACAACACCGCCGTCCTGATAGACCGCAAGGGTGAGGTCGCTGGCTACTATCGCAAGGTCTTTGTGTTCTGGGGCGAAGGCCTCAACCTTAGCACCGAGGGCGTCAAAGCCTTCGAGACTGATTTCGGACGTGTAAGCATCCTGACTTGCTTCGATTTGAACTATCCCGAACTCTGGCAGAAGTGCGACGAACTGGACGTCGATATCGTCTTTTGGCCGAGCGCCTACGGCGGCGGCTCCCCCCTCAACGCCATGGCAATCCTCTATCATTACTACATTGTTCCCGTCGGCGCCGGTAACATCATCGACATCACCGGCAAGACCTCACCCCGCATCGAAAAGCCCCGACCAAAGCAGTTCATCGCCACGCTCGACCTCGACCGCGCCTTCGCCCACCACGACTTCAACCGCGAAAAGGTCAAGAAGATGCTCGAAGAGCATGCCGGCGAGATAGAAGTCGAGCGAAATCTTAGCGAAGAAGACCTCGCCCCGTGGTGGCTCTTCAAGGCGTCCAAACCGGGCGTCAGCGTGCGAAAGCTTCTGAAAGAATACAAAATCGAAACCCTGAGAGAATACCAGCACCGCAGCAGAAAACAAATCAACCAGGCCCGAAAAGAGGGCAGGAGAATATGAAACGTTCCGACATGTCCCAGTGCGTTATTCCGGTTCGAGATGTCCCGTTTCGTCGGTCCGTTCCGATGTATCACGCTGGATTATTCCGGCTAATATGAGGAGAATCCCATGAATCGTTGGCTGTTTCCGGTAGGGCTCGCTCTACTTCTGTGTACTGCGTCTCTCCAAGCTCAGGAGGGCTCTCGGCGAGGCAAAATCAAGAAGATCGACTTGGAACGTAGGATCCTGAGCTTGGCGGTGGACGGTAAGGATGAGGAGTTTCAACTGGTGGAGGATACCCGGCTTCTCGGGGCATCCGGCAGGAACCTCCGGGAGCGGTTACAGGGCATCAAGGAGGGAGCCGAGATCTTTTTCAAGGCAACGAAGCGGGATGGCCACTCCATCGTCGTCGCCCTGAAGCCAGTCATCGGGTCGTACGGCGCCACGCTGGCCCCGAAGATGCCTGTCGGGGCTGTCGTCGTGCCGGCTGCGGAGGGTGCCCTCGCGAAGGCGATCAACTCGCACGGTAACGACACTGTCTTCTATTTGAAGTCCGGCGTACACACTGGAAACGGCGAAATGCGACCAAAGACGGGATCAGTGTTCGTCGGCGAAACGGGGGCGATCCTCGACGGCGGAAATGCAACGGCAAAGTGTTTCATCCATGACGTCGGCGTGATTCCCTACACGGCCTCCGCACCGCGGTACGTGGTCACCTTGCGGAATCTCGTGGTCAGGAACTACTCCTCCGCCGATCAGGAATGCGCGGTCATGGTCCAAGACTCGGGCCAGGGGTGGCCGCGTGCGCTATCCGACCCGGCCGATCGCAACGGCTGGCTGCTCGAGCACTGCACGTTCACCTCGAACCGAGCGGGCGGGGCGTGCCTCGGGTCGGCTTCGACCGCCCAAGGCTGCCTTTTTGCGGATAACGGCCAGATCGGGGTCAAGGCCTGTGGGCGCAACGTGCGGCTCCTAACTTGCCGCTCTACGCGTAACAACGTGGATCGCAAATTCAACTACATGTGGGAAGCCGGCGGTACCAAGTTCTGGGGCGTGAAGGATATGCTCGTGGACGGCGGCGAGTACGATCACAACGGCGGTTTTGGCCTGTGGTTCGATTACGTGTGGGATGGAAACGTCGTCAAAAACGCGAGCTTCCACCACAACTTGCGGCCCGGGATCTCGATCGAGATGGCAGCGGGCGTTGAGGTCACCGGCTGCACGTTCAGCCGCGACGACCTTGATGGACTCAGCGGCGAGATTCCTGCTGCGTTTCGACCCTGGGATAAGTCGCCGAAGTCCGGCCCGGATCTGTGGAGCGGCGAAATCATGCTCTTCAACGCCTGCGCCGCCGGGACGTACGTCGACCCGGTCACAAAGGTCTCCTACTCCTTTTCCTCCAAGACCTGGATACACGGCAATACGATCATCGATGGCGGCGGGGGAATCTTGTGCCAGTATCAGGATCGAGGCGGTATCAACCCCGCCAACCAGGGGAAGGGGAGCAAAAACGCCCCGGTAGCCGGGTTGGTCGGGATCGTAGTCGAAAACAACACGATTGCCTGTAGCGCCGGTCGCGCGGCGACCATTACGACGCTCCCAAATCGCGATTACAAGGACGCCTCCGGGTCTTGGGGGCCAATCCCAGTGACCCAAGCGGAGGCTCAATACCAAGGCCCTCTCTTTCGCCTCAACCGCTACTCCGGAAGCGTCATCTTCCGCGTACCCAAGGCAGCCGTGGCAGGCGGGAGCAACAACATTTGGGAATGGAATGACCGGGCGGATATCGATTTGGCGAAATGGCGTTCACTAGGGAAGCTTTGACGGCCGGGCGTGATGCCTCTCATGGAAGCCGCCCTGAAGCCGACGAGACAAAGAGCAGCAGCCCCGTTGAAGTTTCGGGATAACACAACCACAAAGGAGACCGACATGGGGATCCGAAACCACCGCAACCGAGCCGGGACAACTACATCAGCGTGGCTTTCTGGTATCAAGACGAACCGCACCGGACGTTCAGACTGCTACCCTTCGCGGAACGCGTGGCCCCGAGCGAGGCGATCCCCTGCGAAAAGTCGCCTTAGAGTGGTCTGAGACCGCCAGCCTGTACACCCCATCGGACGCTCCATCTAAGTCCCTCGGCCACGCCGGCTACCAGAAGATTATATAAATAGCGACATAGGCGGCGGCAACCATGGCCCACCAGAGAAGAAGGTTCTTGTACCATGGATTGGAACCGACTTTCTCCCCGGTCGGCAGAAAGAGCATGTGTCGCTTCCAGATCCATTGACTTACCCTGGCTGGCTCGGGGGCCGTTCGCATGTAACTCATTGCCACATGGAATGCGACAATAGGAATCAGGAGTATACCCGCAAGGACGAATGAGTTGACATCGAAATGCAGAAATTTCAGTGTGGCCGGCAACAGCGTCATGGGTATGCACAACAGCAGAGTGGCAGTGGCAGAAAAGTTATTCGAACGGGGCCACAATAGAGCCGAGACAAAAACCACGATAATAGGCACGGCCATGAAGAACCAGCATTCCTGGAAATAGCCAAACAGCGTTTCCCATTGGCCGACGACAGGGGTCCAGGACACTCCGACCACCAGAACCGCTGCAGCGGTGTAACGGCCGACGCGTATCATCTCGCGCTCGGTAGCGGATGGCTTCCAAAGGCGCTGGTAGAAGTCGATGGTCAGGACGGTCGAACATGAGTTGACCAGTGAATCGATGGTGGACATGATCGCGCCGATCAGGCAGGCAAAGACCAGTCCTCGGATTCCGTATCCCAAGGGGCCGATCAGGTGGCTGACAAGTCGTGGATAGGCCTGATCTGGGTTTTCCATGTTCGGGAACAGCCGATAGGCAATAATACCGGGGAAGCAAACGGCAAGGGTCAGGAATATTCCAAGGAACCCGGCGAAGATGACGCCGGCGCGAGCGTCCCACTCGCTCCTGGCGCCGAGGACCCGCTGATTGATATATTGGTTTGTGGCATAGTACCAAAGATGCGTCGAAACAGTTAGCACGAGTATGCCGGTCCAGGGCAGTTCGGGGTGGTCGGCCGAGAGGATTAGATGTGCACGGTCGCCTGTACCGCGCATTGCCTCCCAGCCTCCGACTTCGTGCAGGCCGAGAAAGAAGACGAGCAGACCGCCGCCCAGGAGCAGGATTGCCTGAAAAAGGTCGGTCCAGACAACCGAAGCCAGCCCGCCGGCAACGGTGTACGCCCCGGCGACAACCGCCAACGCGATTATGGCCAGCCAGAGGTTCACGCCGAAGATAGCATGCAGGGCCAGGCCGCCTGCGAACAGAACGCCGGCTAAGTTGATGAAGATGTAGGAGAGGATAGTGATGACTGCGAAGGTAAATCGGCTTGATGGTCCGAAGCGGTGTTCCAGCCATTCGGGCATCGTGCTGATGCGTTTTCGCAGGTAGAACGGCACGAAGAAGACTATCATCACCGTCATGGCCGGGAAGACGCTCCACTCCCAGTTCGCCACGGCGATGCCGTAACGGTAGGCGAATCCGACTTCGCCAATAAATTGCTCGGTCGAGACGCTCGAAGCAATCAACGACATACCAATAGCGAACCAGGGCAATGTATTGCCGGCCAGGAAGTAGTGTTTGGATGTTTTTTTCTCCCGGCGGGCAACCCAGAAGCCGATGAGGACGATTACACCCATGTACAGGATGAACACCGCGTAATCAAGATTGTTCAGTTTCATCGAGACTCTCTTGCAAAGACGAAAACACTAATTGGTCACAGTATCAACGACGGCGTCTCCGATGGCTTGTATCATTTGGCGTTCTTGTTCGGTTGTAAGCCGCGAAGGGATGGTGATGATGACTGAGCGCTCAAAGAGGTCGTCGCTCGTCGGGCATGCTCCCTTGCCGTATTCAAAGACGCTGTCTGCATTTTGCGATAGCGACCATGGGTTGCCTGCCGGCGAGAGCGAAACTTTTTCTACCAGTGAGCGGATATTGTGATAGATATGCAAGCCGTACTCCGACAGGTGGAAGACATTTTCAATACCTCCATTCGTAAGATGCTGCGTAATACGGACGGCATGCGATTCTTTATCGAATGTGAGTATGAGAAATGGGCCGGTATCACCATCGGGGTCATTGAGTCTGCGAAATGAGAACCCTTTGTTCTTTGCGAGTTTATCTTTGATGTGCTGCTTGGAGGCCTTCATGTGTGCGACGACCTGAGGCAGCTTGTGGAGCTGCACGTTGGCGACGGCACCGGCCAGCTCTCCCATCCGTCGGCCCTGTCCCCAAAAGTAAACCTCGCCGGTTTCGTCGGGGAGGCCTTGTTTCCAGGGAACGCCGAGGTCATGCGCGGCCACGAGGCGGGTATAAAGTCTCTCATCGTCGGTGACAAGGAGTCCGCCTTCACCGGCCGTAACATTCTTATTGATTTGGAGACTGTACATCCCAACCTTACCGAATGTGCCGACCTTTCGCCCCTTGAAAGAGCCGCCGTTGCATTGCGCGCAGTCCTCCAGCACAGGGATATTGTATCTCTCGGCGACTCGCATTATCGCGTCCATGTCGCATGGTGTGCCCGCCATGTGTACGGCGGCGATGAGCTTTGTGCGTTCGGTGATATTCTTCTCTAAATCACCTGCATCCATATTGAAACTGTCGTCCACCTCGCACAGGACCGGGATGGCATTGTTTTGAATCACGGCCGTTACAGTAGCCACCCACATGAATGCGGGAATAATTACCTCTGTTCCCGGGCCGATCCCCAGCGCAGACATTGCCGTAAACAGGGCACCGGTGCCGCTATTGACTGCCAGCGCGTGGCGAACGCCGTAAAACGTGCATGCATATTCTTCCAATTGATTGACGTGGGTTGGAGATTGGGGGCCATAGTATCTGAACAAAGCGCCTTTGCGCACCACATCAGTGACTGCCTCTTCCTCCTGCCTACTCAACCAGTTAATGCCGGGAAATCCGCTCGGCCACTTTTTTCCCATAGTAAGCTCCATTATCGGCAGGATTAATTGTCTTATCAAGGATGTTTGTTCTTCCACTCTTGCCTGCCAGGATCAGTCTGAAACGTTAAAAGTGCCCTGCAAAACAATTTCATCGCTGCTGTGACCAATCATCACCTTGAATTCTCCGGGTTCCACTACTCTCTTGAGATGACGATTAACCAAAGACAGATGTTTGGGCCCCAATTCAAACTGAACTCTGCCGGACTCACCCGGTCCCAGCCGGATTTTCCTGAAACCTTTCAACTCTTTGACAGGTGTCGAAACGGTACTGATAGGATCGTTGATGTAAAGTTGTACAACATCCGCCCCGGCACGCCGGCCGGTATTTGTGATAGTGACACCAATATGAACCCTGCCGCCGGGGCTGGTTTCGCCTGGAGTGATTTCCAGGTTGCTGTACTTAAAGGTAGTGTAACTGAGTCCATGACCAAAGGCGTAAAGTGGGGTCGGGGCCATATCGACGTAAGGTCTTCCCCACGCGTTTTCGAGCCAGTATTTCCTGGATGGAGGATAATTGTAATAGACCGGCAGTTGTCCTGCGTGTCTTGGAATTGTGATGGGAAGATGTCCGCTCGGATTGTAGTCTCCGAACAAAACATCGGCCACTGCGGCGCCTCCTTTTTCTCCCGGACACCATGCTTCGACAATCGCAGGGACATGTTCGGCAATCCATCGCGTCGCCAGGGGCCGTCCATTGACAAGAACAACAATCGTCGGTGTTCCGGTGTTATAGACTGCCTTGACCAATTCCTGCTGCATTCCGGTCAATTCCAAAGTCGCGGCGTCATACCCTTCACCGACGGTTCCTTTCTTGCCCGGTGTGCGCCATTCATTTTCACCGACAACAACGATTGCTACGTCGGATTGGCCGGCAGCCTGACTTGCTTGTTTGAGCTCGTTCAGGTCATCACCAATAACATTACACCCCTGAACATAGCTGACGCGTGCGTTCTTGCCGACCTTTGATTTTATGCCTTCGAGGATGGTCATAATATCCTGTGTCACGTTTATCGATGTGTAGTCCCCGAGCATATTCCTTTCGTGGTTGGCATTCGGGCCTATTACCGCAATCGACTTAATGTCTTTGCTCAAAGGCAGCAATTCGTTCTCATTCTTCAATAATACAATACCTTCCCTTGCGACTTGATATGCCACATCCTGATGCTCCTCTGTGTGAACAATTTTTTCCGCCCGCTGCACATCGACAAACGGTTTCTCAAATAAACCCAACCTGAATTTCTGCCTGAGAATTCGTCGCACCGCGCGATCAATGAGGTCCTCGGAAACCAGCCCTTCCCGAACGCTCTGCGCAAGCGGTTTCAAATAGGCGTCTTCATAAGAAATTCCTACATCGACGCCGGCGTTCAACGCGATGATTCCCGCCTCCTTTTGATTTTTGGCAACGCCTTCATACACCAGCGTGCTCAAACCATCGCCTTCGCACAGGACCAGCCCTTCGAAGCCGAATTCGCGCCGAAGAATGTCTGTGAGAATATATGAAGAACCGTGAGTCGCAACGCCGTCGATGGCCGGATATGTTGCCATGACTCCCAATGCCCCGCCTTCCTTGATTGCCGTCTCCCACGGCGGCAGAAAGACGCTGCGCAACGTCCGTTCTGAAATCTCCATTGCCCCTCGTTCGAGTCCGCCAAAAGGCTGGCTTTGCCCGGGATAATGACAGAATCCGGCAACGCATTTATCCGAGGCCGAGATATCGTTTCCTTGTACCGCCTTTACAATCGCTCCGGCGATGCAGGACACTAAATAGGGGTCTTCGCCATAAGCCTCCTGGTTTCTCCCCAAGCGAGGGTCGCGTATCGGTTCAATGACCAGCGTGAAGAGTTGGTGAATCCCGACGGCTCGGCCTTCTCTTGCTGCAATCGTATATATCTTCTCCACCAAATCAGGATTCCACGTGCTTCCAATTGCCAGGCCTTCGGGGAAGATTGTTGCATCAGCGCACATCAACCCATGCGTCCCTTCTTCTGTTTGCAGAAGTGGAATCTTCAGACGAGTCTTTTGGGTCGCAATTCTTTGCAGCGTATTGAAGAAGCTCGCCTGTTGGCTGGTTCCTTTGTCAAGAACGTGGTTGGCCAATGTAAAAAAGCCTCCGCCGGGCCCAAGGTCCTCCCGCAACGAACCCTGCGTAAATCTCTTTGCAACCTCGAGGCTTTCCTCGTGGCTCTTGCCAAAGACTCTTAGATATGAACACGGCATGTTCATTTGCCCTATCTTTTCCTCAAGTGTCATTCGCTGCAGCAAGTCGTCAACCCGCTGCTCGATAGGTTTCGATGAATCCAGATAGCTCGGCTGCTGAGCATTCGATAGAACTGCAGGGCATGCGACCAGTACAAGAATGAACGTCCCTCTTAGGAACAACAGATTTGCGTGCTTCTGTTGACTGCCCTGAGCTCGTCCAGCCAACTGACATTTCCAAATTGACTTCATATGCGTTACTCCTGTTTTTTCGGTGGTGAGAAGCGTTTAATAGGGGGCCGGCAAAATCGCCGAATTGGGGGCCACCTAAAACGTATAGATAGTAGCGTCCGGTTGGACGCCGTCAAGAGAAATTCTCCTCCGCCACCTGAAACAGCTGCCGGAGCGTCTCGCAGTCAAATCGGGCAGGCGCGGTGATGCAGCGGCTATTGGTTAGCAGAAGTTCGTATGCGAAGGCAGGTCGACCGCCTGAGACCTGGACATCGATAAAGCTGTCCTTCTGCCTCGAAATAAGGTGCGGTGCGTCGGACGGTTACCGATTGACAGCCGCTCTCAGGGGGTGTACCATAATCTGTATCGATAAGTTATGTGGGCATTCAATATCCTCTATTGTAGGGAGCCATAGCTATATGAAACACCAAACACTTATCTGCTTCATTGCAATCCAAATCTTTGTTCGCACACCCGCGCTGCTGGGCGTCGGGCCCACAATCGCTGGCGCCATTGACGATGTCGCTCTTGAGCATGTTCGGGCAGGGACGTACATGGTTGACCAGGCGGCCCCTGGCGCGGCCGACACAAACCCGGGAACCGAGCAGATGCCCTTCAAGACCGTGCAACACGCCGCCGATGTGGCCAAGCCCGGCGACACCATCTGCGTCATGGCAGGTAAGTATGACGAACGGGTCAGGGTGAAAACCGGCGGCACGGAGGGCAGGCCTGTCGCCTTCGTGGCGATGCCCCGGCGCTCGGTGACCATGGGCGGCTTCGACCTGGAGGGCAGTTACATCCGCGTAGAGGGCTTCGAGATCACGGCCGACAAGCCGGCCACGGCTGTCCAACTGCGCGCAAGCCACTGCGAAATCCTGGACAACTACATCCACGACATGATGGTCGCGGTCAACGGGACGGTCGGCAAGCCGAGCGCCGATGGCAACACCCGCGACTATTCCGCAGTGACGCACAACCGAATCGCCTATAACAAGGTTTACCGCAGCGAATACGGCTTCATCCTGGGCGGCGAGGACTGGCTGGTGGAGAACAACGAAGTCAGCCGTCTCTTTATGTACGCATCAGGCAAAGGGTACGACGACTGCGATTATACGCGGTTCTTTGGCAAGGGCTGTATCCAGCGATACAACTACTACCATGGCACGCTAA
>Ga0307445_10001569_pt1 | contig 12867 bp, 10 predicted proteins | sample SalMarSW160330MG_FD_202147 | JGI IMG/M metagenome (GOLD analysis project Ga0307445, IMG submission 202147) | Salt marsh sediment microbial communities from the Plum Island Ecosystem LTER, Massachusetts, United States - SW1603-30 | ecosystem: Environmental > Aquatic > Marine > Intertidal zone >...
CCAGATGTACCATTTACCGTGTTTTTTATCGTTCCGATATCCTGCCTCGGCTATTTTTATACCGGCATCGTTCCAGGTGATCCACCTTCCGTCGAACATGCCGTTCCTGTAAGACCTCTGCTCATGAAGCTGTCCGTTCTCAAAGAACTGAAAATAATCCCCGTCAAGCCGGCCATCCTTGAAATTCATAATAACCCGTGGCTTGCCGCTGTCGTAATTTTCAGTGTAGGTCCCATTGTATAAGACATGGTTTTCGGTGTAGAAGAGACCGTGCTCATCTTCAACGATCTGTCCAGTGCCAAGCTGCATAATGGCAAGCAGTGCGATAATAATGTATGGTCCTTTCATTATTTCCAGCTAAAAAAATTCCAATTTCGGTCCCCAAAAATAAGAAAAGCCTTCAAGGTCTGTACCAATTCAATGTTAGTTTTATGTTAATAATACTGAAGATCAATGAACTATCAGGAAATGATCTGCGGGTTCAATGATTTCTCCAATGATCGTGGCATCGTGGCAGCCGGACTCCCGGATCCTGGACAGGTAGTCTTCGGCCTCCGCCCCGGGCATCGAGATCAGCAGTCCCCCGCTTGTCTGTGCATCCGCAAGGATTATCCGCCGGTCCATCGCCAGGTTACCTTCCCACCTGACGTAAGCCCCTGCAAAATCAAGGTTTTGTCTGGTACCGCCGGGGACCATGCCAGATTTTATGGACTCATCCACACCCGGGAACACGGGTACCCGGTCTGAATAAACCCGTGCGCTCACCCGGCTGGCCCTTGCCATTTCGAGCAGATGTCCCAGCAGTCCGAAGCCCGTTACGTCGGTTACTGCATGGATGGTAAATTTTGGGAAAATATCTGCAGGGACCCTGTTGAGGCTGGTCATGGAACGGATCAGGGAATCCATCCATTCGGCCCGGATGCGGTCCCTTTTCATGGCAGTGGAAAGGATTCCCGTGCCGAGGGGTTTGGTGAGAACCAGCTGATCTCCGGGCATGGCACCTGAATTGCGAAGAACCCTGCCGGGGTGAACTATGCCATTGACGACCATGCCGTATTTAAGCTCATTATCTTCGATGGTATGTCCCCCCAGGATATAGATACCCGCTTCACCGGCAACGGAGCCGGCCCCTTCCAGGATCCTGTGCAGTATGTCAAGCGGGAGTCTGTGAACCGGGAAGGCAACGATGTTAAGGGCAAAAAGCGGCCTTGCGCCCATGGCGTAAAGATCACTCAGGGCATTCGCCGCGGCGATCCGGCCGAAGGTATACGGGTCATCGACCACGGGTGTGAAAAAATCCACGCTTTGCACCCAGGCTGTTTCCTCATTGATTTTCCAGACGGTGGCATCGTCCGAATCCCGGGCATCCACCAGGATGGACTCGTGCTCAGGGACGGGCATCCTGCTCAGCACTTTTTCCAGGTCCTGCGGCCTCATCTTGCATGCACAACCGAGTCCGTGTGTAAAACTCGTCAGCCGTATGTCCCCGTTCCCAACTGTCTTATTCGTTGCCATTTCCCGGGCAGTCATCAGTGAACCTGCGGTTTGTGCGATCTGCCGGGCAGCTTCCCTGACTTCTTCCAGGGTGGTCATTTTGCCGGTTGACAGGCGAATGGTTCCAAGTGCAAGATCCGGTTCCTGGCCTATGGCAAGAAGCACATGGGAAATGTCCGTGCCTTCGGCATGGCAGGCGGCGCCTGCGGAAGCGGCTATTCCAGGCATTCCGGAAAGTAACAGGTTGGAATCCACCCCGGGAAAGCTCAGGCTGAGCGTATTGGGAAGGCTGTTTTCGGGATCCCCGTTCCTTATCACCCCAGGCAATGCGCCGGCGATCTCCTCATAAAGGGCATCCCTTGTAAGCTGCATGGCCTGCTGGTTCCGGTCAAGGTCCCGGCCGGCCAGTTCACAGGCTTTCCCGAAGCCGGCGATCAGCAGTACATTTTCGGTACCGGCCCTCCGGTTCATTTCATGTGACGCCCCGTGGATCAGCTTTTCCAGCTTAAGTCCATCCCGTATATACAGGGCCCCGATGCCCTTGGGACCGTAGAGTTTATGCCCGGCCAGGGAAAGCAGGTCCACCCCGAGGTCCCCCACGTGAACCGGTATCTTGCCTGCACTCTGGGCTGCATCGGTATGAAAGGGGATACTGTGTTTTTTTGCCATCCGGCTGATCTCCTCGATAGGCTGGATGGTCCCGATCTCATTGTTTGCATGCATTACGGTGATGAGCACGGTGTCCTTGCGTATGGCCTTCCTGAGTTCCTCGATATTGATGCGTCCGAGCCTGTCAACGGGGACATAGCTGACTTCGAAGCCTTCCGTTTCCAGGAACCGGCATGCCTCCAGGGTAGCGGGGTGCTCAATGGCGGAGGTTACGATATGCCTTCCCCTGCTCCGGTTCTGTCCGGCAATTCCCTTTATCGCATAATTGTTGGATTCGGTTCCGCCGCTGGTAAAAACGATTTCGTCCGGCCTGCACTGTAAAAGTCCCGCCACCTGCGACCTGGCATTTTCCACGATCCTCCTGGCGTCGTACCCGTAGCTGTGTACCGATGAGGGATTCCCGAAAAAACCGGTAAGGATGGGCTGCATTACAGCTACTACCTCCGCGTCAAGCGGGGTGGTGGCATTATAATCCAGATAAATGGCTTCCATTTCCAAACGATCCTCCTATGAATCGATCCTTTTTTAAATCGATCCCCCTAAAAAACGGTCATTTTATCCGTCATGAGCGGTTCCAGGACCGGGTCCAGTTCGTCGGTCCACCCGATCAGGTATTTCGTATAGTCACTGATATTAAGCTTGTTAAGATCCTTGCCGTAGGGATCCTGCATGACTTCATCGGGATAAAGTCCCGCCAGCGTTTTTACGTTCCGTTCATTGCGTCTTAGCAGGGTAGGGTACATGTCGGCAGCACCGTACAGGTGCAGGAAGTTATGGGCGATCTCAGCAGGATACTTGTAACTGACGATCACATATTCAACGTCGTCGTTGCTGAATGTGTTTACGGGAATGGAAATATCCGATTTGTAATAATTGTTTACCAGGTAAAACAACGCAACGCTTTCGACCTTGTTCTCATCCCGGAGGAATGCTACAAGCCTTTCCTTGTTCCGTGGCGCCTGAATTTCCGGTATGCCGTCCTTTTCCCTCAGGGTAACGGATTCCCCGGCTATCTTGGCTACGCCGTCTGACCATCTTTTCAGGTTTTCACGGACCTGGACCGAGTTGGGTTTGGTGACCGATTCCTCCACTGTGGCGCCGGGAAGATTCCGTGTGATGGTAGTATATTCCGGCCCGATGTAAAAATCGGCAATGATGTTCAGCGGAATCTTGTTTTCCCTTGCCTGCAGGTGAAGCCAGTTGATGGCCGCCCGGATGGAATCGATGGTGGACTGAATATCGAATTCGGTCCACGGCGTGGTGTATTTGCTGTCAATGAACATGAAATATAGCAGGACATCCCCTTTAAGATCCTTGCAGACATTCCTGTAGCGGGCTTCGCGGTAATCGACCTGGCTGATCTTAAAGGAAGAAGGCAGGATCAGGAACATCATCAGCACCAGCAGGATCAGCTTTCTTGTCACTTTCATAAATCCAAAGTTTTCAGGAAGCATAAAAATACGAAAGTCAGGTTTAAACGAAAACATCATTTTTAAACATCGGCGAACCGCCCGGCCGGCAAAACGTCTCAGAGATAACGGTCCGGCATGTCAGTTTGTTTTCAGGGCGCTGTTTTTCCCTTCAAGAAAAAATCTGCAGACCCTGGTCAGGCCGCATTCGCCGCACTTCGGTTTTCGGGCCTGGCATACGTACCTTCCGTGCAGGATCAGCCAGTGATGTGCACGGGGGATGAGATCCGGGGGGAATACCCGGTAAAGCTGGTTTTCGGCCTGCAGGGGGGTCCTCGCATTTCGGGTAAGGCCGATCCGGGCCGAAACCCTGAATACGTGGGTGTCGACCGGCATGACGGGCATTTTATGGATTACCGCTGCGATGACGTTGGCAGATTTTCTTCCCACTCCAGGCAGCTTCTGCAGGCTGTTCACATCGCGGGGCACCACGCCCCTGAATTCCTCCGTCAGGACTTTTGCCATTCCCCGAAGATGCCTGGCCTTGTTATTCGGATAGGAGCAGCTCCGTATCAGCTCGAAAACTTCTTCCTGTGTCGCCCGGGCAAGCTGTTCGGGTCCCGGATACTTCCGGAACAGGGCCGGTGTGATCATATTGACCCGCTTGTCTGTACACTGGGCGGAAAGGATTACCGAAACGATCAGTTCGTAGGGGTCTTCATAGCTGAGTTCCGTTTCCGGTTCAGGCATATGCTCGCTGAAGTAATCGATGACGGCTTTTATCCTCTCTTTCCTGTTGATATTTTTACCCGACATTTGTATTTATTAAAAAGAATCCTTACGTTTACGCTCGAATTAAGTGGGATGAAAAGGATTTTTGAATATAGCTATTTTTATTTCATCTGACCCGCACGGGCATTTGAATGAATGGCATATTCAGAAGTCCCGCTTTCCCGGGACTTTTTTGTTGGAATGAGCCCGAACGTATTTGCATATTATTTCTTTTATTTTTTCTGGACAAGATCCGGACCGGGAAAACTGTGAAAAATTAAAACACTTGAACAATATCCCGGTCTGCGAAGGCCGGGTTTTTTTTTATCTCAGCAATGACAAAGAGAATTGTAATACAGGGCGGGTACGGCGCTTTTCATGAGATTGCCGCACACCGCTATTTCGAGAACGAATCGATCGAGATCCTGCCGAAGGATACCTTCAAGGATCTGATGGCTGCCCTGAAAAAGGACAAGGCCGATCATGGGATCATGGCCATCGAAAATTCCGTGGCTGGGAGCATCCTCCCGAATTACAGCCTGCTGAAAGAATCCCCGATGAAGATCATCGGGGAGATCTATATGCGCATCAGGCAGAATCTTGTTGCGTTACCGGGACAGAAAATCTCCGACATCAGAGAGGTATTTTCGCATCCCATGGCGATCCTTCAATGCGAGGTCTTTTTCGAGCAGTACGATGGGATCAAGCTGATCGAAAGCCTGGATACCGCTCTGAGTGCAAAAAAGATCAGAGATGAAAACCTGATGGGCACCGGGGCGATCGCCTCCAGCCTGGCCGCCGAAAAATACGAGCTGGAGATCATCGCCTCGGGAATTGAAACAAACAAGAAAAATTATACCCGGTTCCTGATCCTGGGAAACGGCCGGCATGGAGTTGCCTCCCCGGAAGAGGTCAACAAGGCATCCATCCATTTTGCCCTTTCTCACAGGATAGGGGGACTTTCGAAGGTTCTTTCCATACTGTCCTACTACGAGATCAACCTTTCGAAGATACAGTCCATGCCGATTATCGGGGGGGACTGGGAATATCAGTTTTACGTGGATGTGGAATTCACCGAGTACGATCTCTATGTTCAGTCCCTCAACGCAATCAAGCCTTTCACGCGGGACCTGGGCATACTCGGGGAATACAAGAGAGGAAAATCAATCATTAACGTTTAATTATTATCCGACATGATACTGGAACTGGATTTACACCCCCTGTCGGATCGGAGCGATGTCATCAAGCGCCCTGTGATCATCGCCGGTCCATGCAGCGCGGAATCGGAAGAACAGGTAATGACAGCCGCAAGGGAGCTCGCTGCCATGGGAGTTAAGATATTCCGAGCCGGGATCTGGAAACCGCGCACCCGGCCGAGTGCCTTCGAAGGCGTAGGATCCGTGGGACTTCCATGGTTGAAACGCGTCAAGGAGGAAACCGGCATGCTGACGGCCACTGAAGTGGCCAATGTCAAACACGTTTACGAGGCACTGAAATATGGCATTGACATCATCTGGATCGGCGCCAGGACGACCGCCAATCCCTTCGCCGTCCAGGAGATCGCGGATACGATCAGCGGGATGGACATTCCCGTTATGGTCAAGAATCCGGTGAATCCTGACGTCGATCTCTGGATCGGGGCCATCGAGCGGCTCTACGGAGCGGGCATCAGAAGGATCGTGGCCATCCACCGGGGTTTTTCCGTTTTCGCCAGGTCCGAATTCAGGAATCACCCGCACTGGCAGATCCCGATCGAGCTCAAGCGGCGAATCCCCAACCTTCCCCTGATCACCGATCCAAGCCATATCTGCGGCAGCAGGGAGCGCCTCTACGAGATTTCCCAGGAGGCAATGGACCTGAATTTTGACGGGATCATCATTGAGTCCCACCCGGACCCCGACAATGCCTGGAGCGATCCCAAGCAGCAGCTCAAACCCGCCGACCTGAAAAAGTTGCTGGACCGGATCGTCATCCGGAAAACGGAAGTGGACAACGGCCTGGCCCTGACCATCGGGGAACTTCGTGCGGATATCGATAAACTCGATGACCAGATTATTGATATCTTTGAACAGCGGATGCAGATCGCCGATAAGATAGGGGAATACAAAAGGGACAACAACGTAGCCATTCTTCAGTCCAAGCGATGGGACAGCATACTGAACAAACGGCTTGAAATGGGACTTCTTAAGGGACTGAGCAATGAATTCATAACCCGGGTGTTCCGTGCCATCCACCAGGAATCCATTAATCACCAGGCCAGGATCATGAACATTGAACCGGAAGACCACGAATCCTGACGGATACAGGCCCCCCAAGATGAAGGAGATCAGCTTACATACCCCGGAAAAAACATCGAGGATACTGGTGGGGGAATCCCTCGCCAATGTCGGCAATTACCTGCCCGACCGGCCACTGGTAATTATTACGGATGAGAATGTAGACGGGATTTATTCGGATGCTTTTCCAGGGGGACTCAAAATCGTTGTGGAACCGGGAGAATCATCCAAGACCCTGGAAACGGCGTCATCGATCTATGACCGGCTCATCAGCCGGGAAATAGACCGGCAGTCCTTCGTGCTCGGTATCGGGGGCGGAATTGTCTGTGACCTTGCGGGATTCGTTGCTTCCACCTACCTGAGGGGACTCCCATTCGGATTTGTTTCCACAACACTGCTTGCCCAGGTCGATGCCAGCATAGGGGGTAAGAACGGGGTGAATTTCAGAGGCTATAAGAACATGATCGGGATCATCCGCCAGCCCGATTTCGTGCTGTGCGATCTGGAGATGCTCAAAACCCTTGAACCCGGGGAATTCCGCATGGGATTCGCCGAGGTGGTGAAATACGGCGCCATCCTGAACCCCGGACTGTTCCGGTTCCTTGAAATGAACCATAAGCAAGCCCTGGAAAGAAAGGCAGACGTCCTGGAAGAGATCGTTACCGTATGTGCCGCGGCTAAATGCGAGATTGTCTCCGGCGACGAAAAAGAATCAGGGGAACGAAAGAAACTGAATTTCGGACATACCTTTGCCCATGCATTCGAAAAGTTAAGCGGCATCCCGCACGGGGAAGCGGTGAGCATCGGGATGGTCCTTGCCTCCGGCCTTTCCGGGCGCCTGGGAATGATCACCGGAAAGGAGGTGGACAGGATACGGAACCTCCTTCATGGCTTTGGACTGCCGGTAAATTTCAGGGGTTCCTGTGCGGAAGCCTTCGAGGTAATGAAGCGGGATAAGAAAAGGGGAGGGGACGCCATCAGCCTGATCCTGCTTGAAGACATAGGGAAAGCAGTGATACGCGAAGTGAAATTAAAACAACTGAAAAACTGGATCGATGATCTGTGTTAGCCTGTCAAATATGGGATTCGAGGAATGCATGGAACTGGCGAGGGAAGAAGCCTTTGTCGAATTCCGTTTCGACCTGCTTGACCTGAGCCCGGAACAGGTCTCCCGGTTGGTGAGTACAGCGGGGCGGTCCATCGCGACCTTCCGTCCCGGGACCGGAGATCCGGACAGGCGGATCCAGACCATGCTCGCCGCACTCGAAGCCGGAGCCTCTTACGTCGATATCGAACTCGATGCCGAATCGCGCTACCGCAGGGAACTGATCCGGGCGGCCAGGTCCCTCGGCAGGGACGTTATCATCTCATTTCACGATTTTGAAGGCACGCCCGGATTCGACAGGCTGAAAAAGATCGCAGCCTCCTGCCGGAAGGCCGGTGCGGATGTAGTCAAGATCGCCTGCCAGGTGAACGGTACGGAAGACCTGCAATCGCTAATGGGACTTTACCGGGAAAGCGGACGAAAGGTGGTGATCGGGATGGGTGAGAAAGGGATTATTACCAGGATTACCGCGCCGTTCATGGGGGCGGAGTTTACCTATGCATCTCCGGCCAAAGGACGGGAAACGGCTCCCGGGCAGATAGACAGCATAAGACTTGCGACCATCATTACCGAGATCCGCTCTTTTGGTACCACGGAAAACGAACCATAAACTGAAATCAGATGAACAGTTTCGGCAGAATTTTCAGAATCAGCATTTTCGGGGAATCCCATGGTCCGGGTGTGGGGATCCTCATTGACGGATGTCCCGCCGGGATCCCTCTTACACCGGATGATTTTAATGCCGACCTTTCCCGCAGGAAAAGCGGTGCAAAAGGGACTACACCGAGAACGGAGGAGGACCTGCCCGGCCTTTTAAGCGGGGTATTCAATGACATGACCACGGGTGCTCCCCTGTGCATTCAGTTCGAAAACCGGAATGTCCGTTCATCCGACTATTCAAGGCTGAAGGACATCCCCCGGCCAGGCCATGCCGATTATGTGGCCACCCGGAAGTTTGGGGGATTCCAGGATTACCGGGGGGGTGGACATTTCTCCGGGAGGCTTACACTGGGACTTGTGGCCGCCGGTGTGGTGGCAAAGAAATTGCTCGGGGACATGGAGATCTCGGCCATACTTGTGGAAGCAGGTGGCAGCAGCGACATCGAAAAGGCAGTGGAAAAGGCTGTTGAGATGAATGATTCGATCGGGGGATTGGTTGAATGTACCATCCGGAATGTTCCCGTAGGCCTGGGTGAACCTTTTTTTGATTCCATCGAATCCGCCCTCAGCCATATTGTTTTCGCGATCCCCGCCATGAAAGGGATCGAATTCGGATCCGGATTCGCAGCGGCAAAAATGTATGGCTCAGAGCATAATGACAAAATAATCGACCAATCCGGCCGGACTGAAACAAACTATGCAGGCGGGATCAACGGGGGAATTTCAAACGGGAACGACATCGTTTTCCGGGCAGCGGTCAAACCCGCCTCCAGCACATCCCGGTCCCAGCGGACCATCAACATGCAATCCGGGGAAATGGAAGACCTGGTGATTGAGGGACGGCATGATAAGTGCATTGCACTGAGGGTACCCCCGGTGCTGGAAGCTGCCGCGGCCATCGTGATGGCCGATTTCATGCTCCTGGAAAACAGGGTTGAAAGAATCAGCGGCTGAACCAGTGCCGGTCTGTCCCGGTACAGTTAAAACAATTGCAATGAATATACAGAAAATTATGATCCTGGGAGCCGGTAAGATGGGCTCATGGCTGGTTGAATCGCTCTGCCTGGATTACGAAGTTGGGGTATTTGACCTGGAAAAAACCCGTCTGAAATACTTTTTCAATTCTCACAAGTTCCTCACTTACGAAGAGATCCGTGATTTTCAGCCTGACCTGCTGATCAATGCGGTGAGCCTGAATCATACCATAAAGGTTTTCAGGGAAATCGATCCCTACCTGCCGGAGCGGTGCATCATTGCCGATATTACTTCTGTTAAGAATGGTCTCCAGGAATACTACCATGAATCCGGAAGAAGATTCGTTTCCACACATCCGATGTTCGGTCCCACTTTCGCCAACATCAAGGACCTGAGCAATGAGAATGCGATCATCATCAGCGAGTCCGACGATGAGGGCAAGGATTTTTTCAGGGTCTTCTACCGTTCCCTTAACCTGAATATCTATGAGTACAGCTTCAGTGATCACGACGAAACCATAGCCTACAGCCTGTCGGTGCCCTTTTCCTCATCGCTTGTTTTCGCCGCCTGCATGAAGAAGCAGGAAGCTCCAGGAACCACTTTCCGGAAACACCTGGATGTGGCACGCGGGGTTCTTTCAGAGGATGATTACCTTCTCTCGGAGATCCTTTTTAACCGTTTTACGATCGACCAGGTGGAAAAAATAAGGACCCAGCTGGCAAGGTTGATCGAGATCGTAAGGGAAAGGGATTTTGATGCCCTGAAGGAATTCTTCGACGCCCTGAGGCGGAACATCGAACTTCCCGTCCGGGGAGTGGATCAGGTCCAGGACTGAATTAAATCATGGAGAGGACCGGGTCCGGGAAGTTATAAGGTCCGGAAATGAATCAATTCATGCGAAGACCGGGTCAGGGAGTTGATACAGTCAGCGCCTGATTCCTGAAATACCAGAAGCTGGAATGACCGGGGTTGATTCGCGATCATTTTTTTACTAAATTGAAAACTTGATTGAATCTTCTGCCACGGTACCATAAAAGTTACCGTGCGGTTGAGTATTTATTAACAAATAAACCCCCTGACCATGAAATACACAGGCAAAACCCTGCTTCTGGCACTCTGCCTTCTGGTATCGCTGCCGGCCTGGACACAGGTCGACCTGCTTAAAAAAGCCAGGCAGAAAACCGAGAAAAGGACCTCAAAGGAGGTCGATAAAAAACTCGACAAAAGCCTCGACCAACTTTTCGGAACGGATAAAAAGAAGTCATCTGAAGAAAACACCGAGAAGGAGGCCACCGGGCAACCGGAGGAAATGAAGACGGAAACTGCAGCTCCGGCTTCAACAACAGCCACAGGTTCAAATACTGAAAATCCCTCCGGAGTGCTGAACTGGGCAAAATATGATTTCGTACCCGGTGACCAGGTGATCTTTGAGGATAACCTGGTCGGGGAAGAAAACGGTGAATTCCCTTCACGCTGGGACCTTCAAAGCGGCACTGCGGAGGTGGCGGAAGTGGACGGAGAGAATGTCATATTCCTCCGTGGCGGAGCTCCCTGCATCGTACCCTACATGGAAAACACCAGCCAGGATTACCTGCCGGATGTCTTTACCATAGAGTATGACATTTATTTCGGTTACGACTATGCTACTATATATTTGTATGACAGGAAGAACCAGAGACCGGAATCAGGATCCAGCCAGTGGGACCTCCAGGTTGCCTATGATAAGATGTCGATCGGGAGTTTTTCCAGTACCTATCCAAAAAAGGTTGAACATAAAAGATGGGGCCATGTTGCAATTGCCTACACAGATGGGAAATTCAAAGCATACCTTGATGACACCCGCCTGATCAATATCCCCAGGATGGAGGTGAATCCCATGGGAATATCCCTGTATAGTTACCATGCATCGGATAGATATCCGATCTATATCAAGAACATACGGATCGCCAAGGGAGGGGTAAAATTCTATGACCGGGTTGTGCAGGACGGAAAGATCGTGGCAAACGGCATCCGGTTCGACGTGGGTAAGGCGAGCATCCGGCCGGAATCCATGGGTATTATAAACGAAGTTGTCGCATTGATGAATGATCATCCTGAACTGAAATTCAGCGTGGAAGGGCATACCGACAGTGATGGGGATGAGTCGTTGAATATGGAGCTCTCACAGAAGCGTGCAGAAAGTGTGATGGATGAGATGATAAAGCTTGGGATATCGAAGGACAGGCTCCAGGCCAAAGGATGGGGGGAATCAAAGCCGGTTGCCCCTAATGCTTCGCCGGAGGACAAGGCCAATAACCGCAGGGTCGAATTTGTAAAACTATAAACCGGCTGGGGAATACCTGATCATGAGTACGTGACGGGTCTTTTCAGTGATCCTGAAGCCGTCGTCAATCCGGCGGCCAATGACCCATATGATCTTCTGGCCGCTTGCAAGCAGCCAGACATTTTCCTTATCAGGCAGGGATAGTTTTTCATCGATCAGAAAATCACTGATTTTTTTTGTTCCCTTCATCCCGAAAGGCCGGAAGTAGTCTCCCTGCTGCCAGTGTCTCAGGATCAGGGGAAAATCAAGCTTATCAAGATCAAGACACGCAACTTCCGGATTCCCGGGAATCAGGAGCTTCGGGGTGTTCTCGACAATGACCCATTCCAGCCCGATGGGATCCAGTATCTGTCCCTCTTCCAGCTCCAGGTAATATTTCCTGTTCTCTTCTTCTTTCAGGGGGGTCAGTATCAATTCATCACGGTCCCTGACGAGCCTGTGGGTGGGGGAAAAGAACTGCCTGCCCGGATGTCCCCCGAGCGATTTTCCGATGTCCTCGATGGCAGCGGATCCAAAATTAAAATCGGAGAGGATTTCGTAGAGGACCGTATTTTTTGAAGGATGCTGTTCCAGGTCGCGGATCCTGACGAGGATCCGTCCTTCCTTTTCCAGCATCAGGCTCTTTTTAAGGTTTTCCATTTCATTGCTGAATATCCTTTCCGTCTCGGAAAGTTTGAAAATGGTATCCATCAGTGATTTCCGGAAGGCAGGATTCTGCTCTTCGAGCATCGGTATGAGTTTGTGCCTGATCCTGTTGCGCAGGTACTTATCGGAGGCATTGGACGAATCTTCACGGTATTCAAGTCCTTTCCTGTCGGCATAGGTGGTAATGATTTCTCTTGAAGCGAAAAGCAGGGGACGGATCACCCTGCCGGCCTTCGGAGGAATACCGGTCAATCCCCTGATACCAGTTCCCCTGGAAAGATTTATAAAGAAGGTTTCCATAACATCATCCTGGTTATGGGCGGTCGCAATCAGATCATACCCGTGGGATGCCCTGATCTCCTCGAACCATGCGTAACGCAGGTTTCTTGCGGCCATCTGGATGGAAATCCGCTCCTGGTCCGCAACCTGCTCCGTCTGGAATTTGTTTATGTGGAATTCCAATGAATAACGGTCGGCGAGTGAGTGTGCAAATGCCTCATCTTCATCGGATTCATGTCCCCGGAGCCCGAAGTTGCAATG
>Ga0307445_10001570_pt1 | contig 12865 bp, 14 predicted proteins | sample SalMarSW160330MG_FD_202147 | JGI IMG/M metagenome (GOLD analysis project Ga0307445, IMG submission 202147) | Salt marsh sediment microbial communities from the Plum Island Ecosystem LTER, Massachusetts, United States - SW1603-30 | ecosystem: Environmental > Aquatic > Marine > Intertidal zone >...
AACCTGCCTGCTCCAAGCCCATGCCTTACACGATCGGTCTCGCCGCATCAAAAATCAGCTGCCAGCGCGGCGGGAGAACCATCTTTCGGGATCTGAGCTTCCGCCTGGCCCCGGGCCAGGCGCTTCTCGTCACCGGGCCTAACGGCGCGGGCAAGACGAGCCTGTTGCGGCAGATCGCCGGACTGCTTCCGCTCGACGCGGGCGATGTGCGCCTCACCGGCGAAGCGCCGGACGTCACCTGTCCCGAGCTTTGCCACTATGTCGGCCATGCCGATGCGGTCAAGCCGCGGCTCAGCGTCAGCGAGAATGTCGCCTTCTGGGGCGCCTTTCTCAGTGAGCAGCGCGCCGATCTCAAAGCCGCACTTGGCGCGTTCGGGCTCGGACCGTTGGCTAATGTTTCTGCGGGGTTGCTCTCGGCGGGACAGAGACGGCGGCTTGCGCTCGCGCGGCTCTTCGCCGCTCCGCGTCCGATCTGGCTGCTGGACGAACCGCAATCCTCGCTCGATGCGGCCTCCATCAAACTGCTCGAGGCCGCTGTCGACAACCACCTCGAAGAAGGCGGCATCGCCATGGTGGCGACCCACGCGAAGCTCGGCGGGAAAAAAATCGCCAGGCGGCTCGCGCTCGGCAAGGGGCGCGTCTCGTGAGCGCGAGCCTCGCCCTGCTTGCCCGCGACCTGAAGCTCGCCTTTCGCGAAGGCGGCGCCATCGGCACCGCGCTCGGGTTCTATCTCGTGGTCATCGCCATCGCCCCGCTTGGCCTCGGGCCCGATCTCAATCTTCTGGCCCGCATTGCGCCCGGCCTATTGTGGGTGGCGCTCCTGCTCGCCGCGCTGCTCTCGGCCGGCCGCATCTTTCACAACGATTACGAGGACGGCACGCTCGATATCCTCACATGCGGTCCTCTGCCGCTGTCGCTCGTCGCCGCGATCAAGAGTCTGGCCCATTGGATCACGACCGGCGTACCGCTTGCTTTGCTTGCGCCTCTGCTCGGGCTTCTGCTCAACCTGCCGCAGCAGGCGAGCCCGTTTCTCGTCCTCGCCATGCTGGCGGGCACGCCTGCTGTGAGTTTTATCGCCGCGATCGGGGCGAGCCTCACGCTCGGCCTTAAGCGCAGCGGACTTCTTCTCGCGCTACTGGTCCTGCCGCTCTACGTGCCGGTATTGATCTTCGGCGTAGCGACGGCTTCGGCCGCCATCACCGGCCCAGCCTCGCCCTGGCCGCCCTTTCTCATGCTGTGCGCGTTCAGCCTGGCAAGCATCGTGCTCGCCCCGCTCGCTGCGTCTGCGGCGCTTCGTATCGCGCTCCGCTAGGCCAATTGCACAGCAGGACCAAACCCTCTAGATCAAGCCCGATGCCGAGCCTTGCAAATCCCACGCGTTTCCTGACCCTCGTCGCTGCCGTCGTTCCGTGGCTCACGGCGCTGACCGCGATCCTTTTCGCCACCGGGCTCTATCTCGCTTTTTTCGTGGCGCCGCCCGACTACCAGCAGGGCGAGACGGTGCGGATCATGTTCATTCATGTCCCGGCGGCTTGGCTCGCCATGTTCGGCTACATGCTGATTGCGGTGGCAAGCCTCGGCACGCTGATCTGGCGTCATCCCTTGGCCGACGTCGCCGCCAAGACCGCGGTTCCGATCGGCGCCACCTTCGCCTTCATCACGCTCGTGACCGGCTCGTTATGGGGCAAGCCGATGTGGGGAACCTATTGGGTGTGGGACGCGCGCCTGACCTCGATGCTCGTGCTGTTCCTGCTCTATCTCGGCTTGGCCGCGCTATGGCAGGCAATCGAAGAGCCGGGCCGGGCCGGACGCGCCGCCGCTATTCTGGCGCTGGTCGGCGTCATCAACATTCCGATCATCAAGTTCTCGGTCGATTGGTGGAACACACTGCACCAGCCGGCAAGCGTGGTCCGCCTGGGCGGGCCGACCATCGACCCCTCGATGCTAATCCCGCTTGCCGTGATGGCCATCGCCTTCACAGTGCTGTTCGTGGTCTTGCATCTCATTGCCATGCGAGCGGAAATTCTGCGCCGGCGGGTGCATGCGATGCAGAAGACGCAAGTCGAGCATGCCGCCTTGGCTGGAGCGTAAGGCCGGCCATGCCCGATCTCGGACCGCATGCAGGCTTCATCCTTGCCGCCTACGGCGTCACCTTGGTTGCTATTGTGGGGCTCGCCTTGGCCATCGTCGCCGATGACCGTAAACAGCAGCGTTTGCTTGCCGATCTCGAACGGAAGGGCATCAGGCGGCGCTCCGCAGGTGCCGCCAAGCCCGCCAGGCCAGCGCGAAAGAAGCGGTCATGACCGAGGAAGCGCGCGCCTCATCGTTCCGGCGGTTTGGACCTACTCTGCCGTTTCTGATCTTCGCGGTGCTTGCCGGCCTGTTCTGGTACGCGCTGCATAGCGGCGATCCGTCGCTCCTTCCCTCGCCGCTGGTCGGCAAGAAGGTGCCGGACTTCGCGCTTCCGTCCCTCGAAGGGCTGAGCGCCGAAGGCGATCAGGTCCCGGGCTTCGCCTCTTCCGATCTCGCCAGCGGCGAGCCCACCATCGTCAATGTTTTCGCGTCCTGGTGCACCGAATGTCAGGTCGAACATCCGCTCCTGCTCACACTCGGTCAGCAGCCCGGCGTCAGGCTTTACGGCATCGATTACAAAGACGATCCGGTCGCGGCGCGGCGCTTTCTCGGCCGCCACGGCAATCCTTACGAGCGGGTCGGCGCCGACAGATCGGGGCGCGTCGCCATCGATTTCGGCGTGTATGGCGTGCCGGAAACCTATGTCGTGACGGGTGAAGGCAAGATCGCTTACCGCCATGTCGGCCCTCTGACCGAGCAAGCGGTCAGGGATAGGATCCTACCGCTCCTTCAAGAGCCGGCGGGTGGACCGCAGGACTAACGGCTTTCCTTCGCGTTTGCCTCGACGATCGAGGCGAGCGCATTGAGGAAGTCCTGCCGTTTGCCGGGCGGAAGGCTGGCGAGCAGGCGCTGGTCGGCAGCAGCAGCAGCAGATCGGGCTTGGAGGAGCACTTTCTCCCCTTGAGGGCTGAGCTTGACGGAATAGGCTCTGGCGTCCTCCTTGGTACGGCGTCGCGTGACCCACCCTCTTTTCGAAAGCCGCGCGACAAGATTGGCCATGGTCGACCGGTCAATGCCGGTGCGTTCGACCAGATCGATCTGGCTCAGCCCTTCTTGGTCGGCGATCACCGTCAGCACGGCGAACTGACGCGGTGTCAATTCGCCGATGCGCGCGTCAGCCGAGAAAATCTCCGTGGCGCTTTGGTTGGCCCGGTGAAGCAAATGCGTCACCGAGCGCTCGAGGCGACTTGCGCCTCTTGCGATTGTTCCTCGTGGCGAAGTTCGCGCTACAAGTAGATTTGTGAGCACAGGACACCTCTTCCCGGAAAGCTCAATTCGGAGATGGTTCTTTTTGCCTTACGTGTGTGTAACGAAGATGTAAGCTGAAACGATGGGTCGGGCCAATTCCCGTTTCTTTGCCACTTCTTCCCGTGTGACTTGCTTCGGCGTCGATTTCCGGCGCGTTCGGCCAAATTTTAGGGTGCACAATTTTTCATCTGCGACAGCGCGGCACAGTCTTATTGGTCTTCCTTCGCGGCCGAGGCGACGATCAAAGCGAGGGCATCGATGAAGTCCTGCCGCTTGCCCGCCGGAAGACTGGCGAGCAGACGCTGGTCGGTTGCGGCGGCGCCGGGTTGGGCCTGGCGGAGCACTCTCGTACCTTGAGGGCTCAGCTTGACCGAGTAGGCTCTGGCGTCTTCTCTGGTCCGGCGGCGATTGACCAGCCCACGCCTCAATAACCGTGCAATAAGATCGGCCATGGTCGAGCGGTCGATGCCGGTGCGTTCGACCAGATCGGTCTGGCTCAGCCCTTCCTTATCGCCGATCGCAGTCAGAACGGCGAGTTGACGCGGCGTCAGTCCGCCCGTGCGTGTATCAGCCGAGAAAAGTTCCGTAGCGCATTGGCTGGCACGGTGAAGCAGATGCGTCGCCGACCGGTCCAGATCCTTTGCTCCCTTCAAATTCATGGCTCGCGCCCTCATTACAAAGTTTTAATATTTATGGACCGACAGACGAAGGAATTCGCAAATGTCCGTAGGCTGACCTGAGATATCGTAGCGGCCTAGTTGCAATTCAATTGCAATTACGAAGATTTAAGATTCGGGGCAGGCAGTAAGAATATCGGAGGACTCCATAACTACCGAAATTTGCTTGGGGTCCCTCAGTTTTCGTTACATTTTCTCTTTTTCGCTCTCATCGAATGTTTGTGACGGCAGGCCATAACGCTGCAACAGCGGGACCTGCAGGAACGCGAATAGCAAAGTCAGAGGCAGGAAGCCGAACACCTTGAAGCTGACCCACGTGTCGGTCGAAAAATTGCGCCAAATCAATTCGTTAACGACCGCCATGGCGGCGAAGAAGACGATCCACCGGACCGTGAGTTTGCCCCAACCCTCTTCCGTCAGCGTGAAGGCCGAGCCGAACAGAATCTCAAGCACGGGTTTCTTCAACAGCAGCCCGGCCGCGAGCAGGCCCGCGAACATCGAATAGACGATGGTCGGCTTAAGTTTGATGAAAGTGTCGTCGTGGAAAAAAACCGTGAGTCCGCCGAACACAAGCACGATGACGCCGCTGACAAGCAGCATGATGGGAATTTTGCGGTGGAGCAGGCGGGCGGCCGCGAGCGAAATGAGAGTCGCGACCATGAACGCCGCCGTGCCGGCATAGATTCCTCCGATTGCGTTGCCGGCAAAAAACACGATCAGAGGTCCAAGCTCGATGGCGAGCTTCGACCAGGTTCCTTGTTCCGTGGTGCCGGCCGCCTGCCGCGCCGGGATCCTCTTCTCAGGCTGCGGCTTCATTCTCGCCATTCGCCCCCGCGATCGCCCGCGCGAAGTCTTGCGCGTCGAACGGCTTGAGATCGTCCAGGCCCTCGCCAATGCCGATCGCATTGATGGGAAGTTTGAAGCGCTCGGCGATGGCAACAAGGATCCCGCCCCGCGCCGTTCCGTCGAGCTTGGTGACCGCGAGGCCGGTGACACCGGCGATCTCCTTGAAGATCTCGACCTGGGCGAGCGCGTTTTGCCCGGTGGTCGCATCGAGCACCAGGACCACCTCGTGCGGCGCGGTGTCATCGATCTTCTTCAACACCCGCACGATCTTGGCGAGCTCGGCCATGAGATCGGACTTGTTCTGCAATCGCCCGGCGGTATCGATCAGGAGCGCGTCAACTCCTTCGGCGCGGGCGCGCTCCAGCGCCTCGAAGGCGACACCCGCCGGATCGGCGCCCACCTCTTTGGCCACCACCTCGGCGCCGACCCGTTCGCCCCAGACTTTGAGCTGGTCAATCGCCGCGGCGCGGAACGTATCGGCCGCCGCCAACATGACCTTCAGGCCTCGACCCTTATATTGATGAGCCATCTTGGCCGCCGTGGTGGTCTTGCCGGTTCCGTTCACGCCGACCACGAGGATCACGCGCGGTTTCGGGCCGTGGGACAGATCGCTTTCTTGCGCCAAGGGCGCAAGCACGCTCGCGATCTCGGCGGCGACAACCTCACGCACGGCCTCGGGCGTCAGCCCCTTGTCGTAGCGGCCCTTTGCCAGGCGCTCGCGAATGCGCCCCGCCATGGCCACCCCAAGATCGGCCTTGATCAAGACCTCCTCGATGCGGTCGAGCGTCTCCTCGTCGAGCTTGCGCTTGGTGAGCGCGCCGGCGAGATTGTCGGAGAGGGAACCGGTCGTGCGCGAGAGCCCTTGGCGAAGCTGGTCGAACCAGCTCCGTTTCGGCTCGGGCTGAGCCGCAGTCTCATCACCGCTCATGATCGCACCGCGATCAGCGCTGCGCCATTATCGCCGGCAACCACCGCTTCAAGCAGCGTGCCCGCCCCCTCCCCGGTTTCGATGCACACCGGGGTGAAGTCCGCCGAACGTCCGGTCAGCTCGTTCTCCATCAGCACGCTAATGCGGCGCCCCTTGGCGGCTTCGAGATGGGCTTTCAGCGCCGCGACGCCCTTGTCGCGCAACGCACGCGCGCGTCCGGCGACGACGGTGCCATGAAGCTGAGGCATGCGCGCGGCCGGCGTTCCCTCGCGCGCCGAATAGGGGAAAACATGCAGGAAGGTCAGCCCGCAATCGTCAACCAGGCTGAGTGAGTTGGAAAACATGGAGTCCGTCTCGGTGGGGAATCCGGCGATGAGATCGGCGCCGAACACTATGTCGGGACGAAGGCGGCGCACCGCGTCGCAGAAACGGACCGAGTCGGCGCGGGAATGCCGCCGCTTCATGCGCTTCAGCGTGAGATCGTCGCCCGCTTGCAGCGACAGATGCAGATGCGGCATCAGGCGTTCTTCTTCTGCGATTGCCGCAAGCAACGCCGCGTCGGCTTCAACCGAGTCGATCGAGGAGAGCCTGAGCCGCGGAAGCTCGGGCACGAGCTTGAGCACGGCGCGCACAAGCTTGCCGAGTGTCATGTCGCCGGGGAGGTCCTTGCCGTAAGCCGTGATGTCGACGCCGGTCAGCACGATCTCGGCATATCCTTGTTCGGCGAGGCGCCTGACTTGCGCCACCACTTCGCCGGCAGGCACAGAGCGCGAGGGACCGCGCCCGAAGGGAATGACGCAGAAGGTGCAGCGATGATCGCAGCCGTTCTGAATTTGCACGTAGGCGCGGGCGCGGCCGCCGAAGCCCTCGATCAGATGCGACGCCGTCTCACGCACCGACATGATGTCGTTGACCACGACGCGCTCGCTCCCTTCGAGACCGAAACGCGCGAATGTCTTGGCGTCGAGCTTTTCCTGATTGCCGATCACGTGATCGACCTCGTCCATGGCGGCGAAGCGCCCCGGATCGATTTGCGCGGCGCAGCCGGTCACGACGATCTTGGCGCCGGGCCGCTCGCGGCGGGCTTTGCGGATCGCTTGCCGTGCCTGACGCACGGCTTCGGCCGTCACCGCGCAGGTGTTGACGATCACCGCCTCTGAGAGCCCGGCAGTGCCGGCATGAGCGCGCATGACCTCGGACTCATAGGCGTTGAGCCTGCACCCGAACGTGATGATATCGATATCAGGCATTGGCGGCTTCTAACATGAAACGGCACTCAAGTCAGACCCCGAGGGCTGGACTCGCCTTGCGCCTTAACGTCTCACACGCGCTCCGCCCGAAGCAGCGCGGCGGGCAGCGTGCCCTCATAGTCGAGGGCGTAAGGACCGGTCATCTGGATATGACCGTCCTCCTCACGCCATTCGATCAAAAGATCGCCGCCCGGCAGGCTGACCGTCACTTTGCGGCCGGCACGCTCTGCCCGCGCTGCCGCGACGCCGGCAGCACAGGCCGCCGTACCGCAGGCCCGCGTTAATCCGGCGCCGCGCTCCCAGGTGCGCAGCTTCAAGTGCGTAGGATCGCGCACTTCGACAAGGGAAATGTTAGCGCGTTCGGGAAAGAGCGGATGATGTTCGAGCGTGGGCCCAAGCCGGGCGAGGTCGTGTGCCTCGACGTCGTCGACGAAAAACAGACAATGCGGATTGCCGACATTGACCATCGACGCCGGCCCGAGCGTCTCGTCCCCGATCGCGTCCATCGCGACGCACCGTGTATCGTCGACCGGCTCGGCCAGCGGGATCTCGTTCCAGGCCAAGCGGGGCGCCCCCATGTCGATGGTCACGCTGCCATCGGTGTTGGCCGAGGCGCCGATCACGCCGCTTTCGGTCTCGATGGTGATATTCGGCGTTTCCCGCTCATCGGCGATCAGCGCCGCCACGCAGCGTGCCGCATTGCCGCAATTGCCGACTTCTCCGCCATCGGCGTTCCAAACGCGCATGAACACATCCGCCTTGCGCGAGCGCTCGAGCGCAATGATCTGGTCGCAGCCAATGCCGTCTTTGCGGTTCGCGATGGCCTTGAGAGCGTCGGTCGAAAGCGGGAGCGCACGCGCACGCGCATCGAGCACGACAAAATCGTTGCCGAGCCCGTTCATCTTGCGGAACTGTATCGCCTGAGCCTGCATATCTGCCGCTATATAGGACGCGTTGCCCCGCTTCTGCCAGCGTCACGCGGCGTTTGCGTGAACAACAAGAAGGCGATCAGCGCGAGAGCGGCGAAAGCGCCCCCGGCGAGGAAGGTGGCCTTGGCCCCGATCCCGTCCCACAACAGGCCGGCCAGCACGCTCGCGGCAAGGCTCGCAAGCCCCGAGATCAGCCCGAACAGCCCGAAGGCCGTGCCGCGCAGGCGCTCAGGCGCCGCCGCCGCGATCAAGGCGGCAAGCACGCCCTGAGTGAGGCCCATATGCAGGCCCCATAGGCCGATACCGATGAACACGGAAGGAAGCGATGGGGCGTAGGCCAGGACCAGATCGGCGGCGATCAGCACGACGAGGCCAAGAAGAAGCAGCACCCGGCCGTCAATCCTGTCTTGAAGCCTCCCGGCCGGATAGGCGCTTGCGGCAAAGACGACGCTCATCACCGCGACGACCGCCGGGGTCCAGGCGAGGGCCAGCCCCGCGTCGTTCGCGCGGATGACGAGGAACGCTTCGCTGAATCGCGCCAAGGCAAAAATTGCGCCGGCGAAAGCGACAAACCAATAGGCACGGCCAAGCGCGCTGATCTCGCTTGCCTTCAACGGCGCACGCGTCTTCTTCCGCGCGCGCCGGGGCTCCTTCACGCCGAAGACAAGGACGGCGACGGCCAGCACCGCGGGGATCACCGCGAACCACAACACAGTGCGAATGTTGTCGTTGAAGAGATACATCAAGCCGATCGCCGCGGCCGGCCCCAGGACAGCGCCAACCGTGTCGAGCGACTGGCGCAAGCCAAAGGCTGCGCCCCGGATACCGGGAGGCGTCACGTCGGCGACCAGCGCATCGCGCGGCGCGCCGCGAAGCCCTTTACCGATCCGATCGAGGAAACGCGCCACCAGCACGAGCCCAATGGAATTGGCGAGCGGGAAGAGCGGCTTGGTGGCTGCGGCGAGGCCATAGCCCATCACGGCCAGAGCCTTGCGCCGGCCCAGCACGTCAGACAGCCAGCCGGAAAAGACGCGCGAAATGTGCGCCGTCGCTTCGGCGATTCCTTCGATGGTGCCGAGCGCGGTCGCGCTGGCGCCGAGCGTAACGACGAGAAAAACCGGGAGCAGCCCGTGGATCAGCTCAGAAGACGTGTCCATGAGCAGAGAGGTGAAGCCGAGCGCCCACACCGCGCGCGGTAGGCTCCGCCGATCAGGCAGTTTTGCTTTCACAGATCGTGCTCGCTCTCAGACGTTCCTTCGCCTCTGTGATATAGGGACGGCGGGCCCACCGCACCGATCAACGCAACACCGCACCGATATGACGTCCGTTCCCCATGACCCCGTCAACGCGCTCGTTCCCCATACTTTGACCGAGCCGCTTGCTGGAAACAGCCACGGTCCGCTCGCCGGGCTCACGTTTATGGTGAAGGACCTGTTTGCCATCGCCGGCCGGAAGGCCGGCAACGGCAATCCGAATTTTTACGAGCATGCCGCTCCGGCGTCGGAGACCGCGCCAGTCATCCTGCGTCTGCTTGAGGCGGGAGCTTCGTGCACCGGCATCACCATCTGCGATGAGTTCTTCTACAGCGTGCTCGGCTGGAACGCTCATTACGAACAGCCGGTCAACTCGCGCGCGCCTAAGCACGTCACCGGAGGGTCGTCGTGCGGCGCCGCCGCCGCGGTTGCAGGCGCGCTTTGCGACTTCGCGCTCGGCAGCGACACCGGCGGCTCGATCCGCGTGCCTGCGTCTTTCTGCGGGCTGTACGGTCTCAGGCCAAGCTTCGGCCGCATCGCGATGGACGGTGCCACAGCGATGGCGCCAAGTTACGACACGATCGGCTTCCTCACACGCGAGGCCGAGTTGTTCCGCAAAGTTGGGCGGGTGCTGCTCGAAGGAGAACGCATCGAGGCCAAGACGAAGCGTTTGATCCTCGCTCAAGACCTGTTCAACCATGCCGAAGCGAGCGCCGATCAGGCGCTGTGGCGCGTTCTCGAAAATCTGAGTTCAGAGCTGCCGCCACTTGAGCAGGAAGACGTGGCGGGCGAAGCGCTTGACGGTTGGCGCAATGCGTTTCGCATCATCCAAGGCTTCGAGATTCAATCGACGCTGCTTCCCTTCATCCAGTCTCACAATGCCAATCTCGGGCCCGGCATCAAGGAACGCTTCGCGGCAGCGGCGGAAATCACCTCTGCCGAGGCCCAAGCTGCCCGCGCTTTACGCAGTGAGATCGCCGAGCGCCTCAACGCCTTGGCCAAGCCCGGGACCCTGATCGTGCTGCCGACCACGCCGACCCTGCCGCCCGAGCGCGGCATCCCCGATGGCGCCTCTTTCGCCGAGTTCCGTACCGAGACTCTCGGCTATACCTGCCTGGCCGGTCATTCCGGTTTGCCGCAGATTTCGCTGCCCGCTACGGAAGCGGCCGGCTGCCCGATCGGGCTGTCGTTCATCGGCTGGAAGGGGGGCGATGAGGCGCTGCTCGACCTCGCCGTTCGGCTCGCCCCTCATTTCGGGTCTGGCGCTTGACTCAAGCCCCCGTCTCGCCGACATTCCCCGCGAAATTCAAGGCCGCTCCGTAACACGAGCCGCCGCCCTGCACATGAACCAGATTTCGGGAGGCAGGGGGGTCAACACCCGACAGCGCGATGCGCCCTCGGGTGCCTTTTGGCTTTGCGCGGCCGGTCTTTTGAGCTTTTGCGTGCTTGGAGCATGACAGACTGATGTTCGAGACCTTATCGGAACGCCTGAGCGGCATTCTCGACAAGCTCACCCGCAAAGGGGCGCTGACCGAAGCCGACGTGGCTGAGGCTATGCGCGAGGTGCGCCGCGCCTTGCTCGAAGCCGATGTCGCACTCGATGTGGTCCGCGACTTCACCGAGGCGGTGAAAGCAAAAGCCGTCGGCCAAGACGTGGTTCGCTCGGTGACCCCGGGCCAGATGGTCATCAAGATCGTCAATGACGAGCTGGTGCGCGTGCTTGGGTCCGACGCGCAAGGGATCGATCTCGCCGCCACGCCTCCCGTGGTGATGATGCTGGTCGGCCTGCAAGGCTCGGGCAAGACGACCACCACCGCCAAGCTCGCTAAGCGACTCACATCCCGCGACAAGCAAAAAGTGCTGATGGCGTCGCTCGATACCAGGCGCCCGGCGGCGCAAGAGCAGCTCCGCGTGCTTGGTGAGCAGACCGAGATTGCGACGCTGCCGATCGTCGCCGGCGAAGATCCGAAGACAATCACCAAACGCGCGGTCGAGACTGCGAAGCGCGGCGGCTTCGACGTGCTCCTGCTCGACACCGCGGGCCGCACGCATATCGACGAAGAGCTGATGGCCGAGACCGCCGCGATCGAAAAGATTGCGCATCCGCACGAGACGCTGCTCGTTGCCGACGCCTTGACCGGCCAAGACGCCGTCAATCTGGCCAAGAATTTCGGCGACCGGATCGCGCTGACCGGCATCGTGCTCACCCGCGTCGATGGCGACGGACGGGGCGGCGCTGCCCTTTCCATGCGCGCCGTCACCGGCAAGCCGATCAAGTTGATCGGCGTCGGCGAGAAGCTCGACGCGCTTGAAGATTTTCACCCTGAGCGCATCGCCGGCCGCATTCTCGGCATGGGCGACGTGGTCGGTCTGGTCGAGAAAGCAGTTGAGACGGTCGAACTCGACAAGGCCGAGGCGATTGCGCGGAAGGTCAAGAAGGGCGCCTTCGATCTCAACGACCTCTCCGAGCAATTGAACCAGATGAAGAAGCTCGGCGGCATGGGCGGCGTGCTCGCCATGCTGCCCGGAATCGGCAAGGTCAAGAAACAGCTCGACGCCGCCAATCTCGACGACAGCATCCTGAATCGCCAGCAGGCCATGATCGGCTCGATGACCAAGGCTGAGCGCAAGAACCCCAAACTGCTCAATGCCTCGCGCAAGAAGCGCGTCGCCGCAGGCTCGGGCACGAGCGTTCAGGAGATCAACCGGCTGGTGAAGATGCACCGGCAGATGGCCGATATGATGAAGACCATGGGCAAGAAGCGCGGCATGCTCGGCTCGCTGTTCGGCGGCGGCCCGCCGCCCGACATGCCGGCCGAGCTGCCGCAAGGCGCAGGGCCGCTGCCCGGAAACCTGCCGCCCTTCCCTGGACTTCCGGGTCTCCCCGGCGGTCTTCCCAAAGGACTTCCAGGACTTCCCGGATCGAAAAAGCGATGAGATCGATTTTTGACGTAGGAGAATGAAGCAATGTCTTTGAAGATTAGATTGGCACGGGCCGGCGCGAAGAAGCGTCCCTTTTACCGTATCGTCGTCGCCGACTCGCGCAGCCCGCGCGACGGACGCTATATCGAGAGGATCGGCACCTTCGATCCGCTTCTGCCGAAGGACTCCGCCGAGCGGGTGAAGTTCGCCGACGAGCGGCTCAAGCATTGGCTCGGCGTCGGCGCCCAGCCGACCGACCGGGTGCTCCGCTTCCTCGATGCGGCCGGCATCAGGAAACGCCCGCCGCGCAACAACCCGGAAAAGGCCAAGCCCGGCAAGAAGCGGCTCGAACGCGAGGAAGCCAAGCGGGCAGCCGAGGAGGAGAAGGCCAAGGCCGCCGCCGAGGCTGCCGCGGCGCCGCCTCCCGAACCCGAGGCTGCCCCCGAGCCTGAGGCTGAGGCCACGGCCGCGACCGAGGCTCCGGCAGAGCAGGCTTCTGCCGAGGCTGAGGCGACCCCGGCGCCCGAGGCTGAGGCCGCGCCTGAAGCTCAGGAAGAGCAGCCGGCGGCCGAGCAAGCGGCAGACGAGCCGGCCTCCGGCGAGAAGCCTGAAGGCGAGAAGCCTTCCGAGTGACCTTGAGCGCGTCGCGCAACCAGGTGCTTCTCGGCGAGATTGGCGC
>Ga0307445_10001573_pt1 | contig 12847 bp, 12 predicted proteins | sample SalMarSW160330MG_FD_202147 | JGI IMG/M metagenome (GOLD analysis project Ga0307445, IMG submission 202147) | Salt marsh sediment microbial communities from the Plum Island Ecosystem LTER, Massachusetts, United States - SW1603-30 | ecosystem: Environmental > Aquatic > Marine > Intertidal zone >...
TTGCCCGTCTGCCAATCCTCTCGAATCCAAGTCTTTCGTACAGCCTTAGAGCGCCGGGGTTGTTCACGTTTACGTCGAGGAACGCGTGTCGGGTGCCCGCCGCTCGCAGGCTCGACAGCGCGGCGACAACGAGTGCTGATGCGATTCCTCTGCCGCGCCACTCGGGCCGTACGCCCACTTGGACTATGAATTCATCAGCACAGACGATGAACCCAACGGCCAGATCACCGCAGCAGACGACATATGAGGCTTCCGGGCGGAAGTCGCCCGTCGCCCAATCCGTCCACTTTTCCTTGCTCCAACCAGGGAAACCCGGGCGGTCGCGAAACGCCGCCTGATAGGCTTCGAAGAACCGGTCCGCCAGTTGTGGTGACCACGCCAATAGAGACACCCCGGCAGGCAGCGGAGCCCTTGCAGATGGACCGGCCACGTCAATTCGCATCACATCTTCGGCGAACCGCCGCACAAGCCCGTGCCGCGCAAGCAAGCGCTCCCCCCACTCGTTTAGTGACTCTACCGCAACTTCCAGGATGCGCATGTGATCCAGCGGCATTCCCGACACAAGATTCGTTCCTTTTTCAACTGTCCAATCGATCAGAAATGTGCCCAGCCCACGTTCGCGGTAGCTTGGGTGAACGTGTCCCATCGCAGAAACTCGACTTGCCTCAGGAGAATCAATTCGCCGCGCAGCCGCGCACGCCACAAGTTGACCGCTCGGTTCGAACACGCCTATCGATGCCCCGAGGTTCGACTGCATGTAGCGCTCTCGCACGATATCTATGTCAAACGCAATCGGAAGCCCACCATCGACCTCCCGACAAGCCTCAATAAGTTTGACAATCGCTTCGATATCGTCGCGATCCAGTATTCGCCATTCAATCCCTGGAAGTTCCGAAGGAATAGGCTTGCCGCTGCAAAAGGTCATGTCTGTACGCCTCCGCAAGGCAGAAGTTGCCAACCTCTGTCACGCAATCAGGCGATCGCCAACGTCATTCAACCGCCGCACAACCCTGGCCGGATTCCCGGCGGCAAAACTGTCGGCGGCTACATCCCTTGTGACCACGGCTCCGGCGCCGATGACGGAGCGATCGCCGATCGTAACGCCGGGGAGGAGGATGACGCTCCCGCCGATCCAGCAGTCATCGCCGATGGAGATCGGGCTCCCCGATTCATGCATCGCCCGCCGCGACACCGCGTCAAGCGGGTGTGTCGCAGTGTAGATCTGCACGTTCGGTCCGAACAGTACGTGCGCGCCGATCGTCACCCGGCAGACATCGAGAACCACACAGTTGTAGTTGAAGAAGACGCGCTCGCCGGCAATGATGTTGTATCCGTAGTCGCAGTAGAACGGCGGTTCGATCCAGATGTCGGGAGAACAGTTGGGAAGAAGCGCTGCAATTATGTTTCGGTAACAGGCAGGATCGTCGTACTCGGTTACGTTCAATCTGTGTCGAAGAGCGCGGGCTGTGCTTCGTTCCGCCTCCAGGACTGGATCGGAGGCGTCGTACATCTCACCCCTGAGCATCTTCTCCTTTTCGGAAGACAGCATCTTCTCTCCTTGCTATTGCGGCTTCATTTCTTGCGCCCAATAAACGCGTGCTTCGATCATACACCAACAGCGACGTCGGCCGGTGTTGCTTCACAGTGCCTTAACCCGGAAGAGGCTGAACCACTCCGCCCACAACAAGCACTCATTGCTATACCAGTCAACTACCTTCGCTTGCTGTGAGGCGATCGCGATAAGTCCGCTTCCACTGTTTCATCCGTGCCGGGCGGCTGCAGTCGCCTCGATGATCTCCGCTTCCGTGAAGTATCAGCATTACTCCCGCGCCACACCACGCCGAAATCGGGGCGCCGCCGCATGGCCGGAACGACTGCTCCCGTGACGCACGCTTGCACGACGATAGCGCATGGCTGCGATATGCGTGCGGCCCATGCAGAGAGTGCAAATCAGATAGTTGCATGTATCCATCTCAACCACACCTTGATGGACATCGAGGCGGGATCGGCTTCCCTGCGGTCATAGAACGATGGGACATACGTCCACCTCTCTCCTGAAGTAGATCCAGCACCAGGCGGAGGTATGGCCTACGCCCTGCGGAAGCAAGCCCTTATCCTGGTCATACGGGTGGAGAGAGGGGTTTTTCTGTTATGAGGTGAGCCCCTCCCTTGACCCACAACCGACGGAAAAGGGGGACATGATGAAGGGGCTAATGGCTGTGATGATGATTACGCTCCTGTGCGGAACGGCGGCACTTGCCGGCCCACTCGAGTTTTTCGTCGGCGGCGGACCTTCGGCAGCCGCTCTCGGCGACATAAACACGAACATCGAAGTGATCAACGCCATAATCAGAGACCTTAACGACACACCTATATATGACGGTGCCGTGCCCGTTCTTCCCAGCTTGGGAAACGGGCTCTCGTATCAGGCGGGTGAACGGTATTGGATCACCGACCGTTTCGCATTGGGAGGGAAGCTCGAGTACTTCCAAGCCAGATCGACGACCGCCGGCACGTACACCACCATCGCAACGAGCGATGTGTCAAATATCAACGTGGATCTGCGTTGCCAGAGCATTGGTCTCATATTCGGTGGACGATTCACGTTCCTCGACGTCGGTCTCAGGCTCGCTATCGACCTCGGCGTCGGCTACTACTACTCCGGCCTCGACACGTCGATCACATTCGAGATTCCGGCAGACTATCCTCCTCTCTCTATTCAACTTCCAAACGGGAACGGCCACTATAACGGTTCAAGCATTGGAATCGAGGGTGGAGTATCTCTGTCGTTTCCGCTCACGAATTGGCTCAACGTTGGCACTTCAGTCCTTTACCGTTCTCTCACCGTCCAACAGGTTGCGGATGCACAGGGAAACGGATTCGACATGGATGGAGACGGCATGGCGGAGGTGGTCGATCTCAGCGGTATCACCGTTCAGTTCACCATCTCCTTGGATATAGATCTTGCCCTGTAACAGGGAAAGGAGCGGTAAAATGAGAACCACGAGGTTCTACCTTCTGCTGGGGATGCTAGCCCTCGTTGCGTTCGTGATCACCGGCTGCTCTCTAGGAAGAATGCAGAATGAGCCAAAGGCGATCTTCAGCGCTTCGCAGGTGCAGCAAGTAATACCATTCACAGCTAGTTTCGACGGAACACTGTCCTATGACTCGGATGGACAGATTGTATCGTACATGTGGGATTTCGGTGACGGCGGAGCTGGAACGGGCCCGCAGGTCACACACGACTACCATCAGAATGGTACATATGCCGTTTCGTTAACCGTCATAGATGATCATGGGGTGTCCGACGCGAGCACACTGACCGTGCGCGCACTGGATCCTCCACCTAATGCGACATTCTCCTACTCCCCAAAGAGCAAGCTGGACGACAACTACATAGTGGGAGCGAGCGAGTGGATCACATTCGACGGATCCGAATCGACCGACAACGAATCGATCGTGGCCTACAACTGGAACTTCGGCGACGGCGAGAACGACACCGGGCAGGTCGTCAAGCACCGCTTCCTCTGGCCGGGCACATACAATGTTGCGCTCACTGTCACCGACAACGACGGCGGTACTACGACTTATGTCAACCCGGTAGAGGTCCTCGGTGGTCCGCCATGCAACGCCGATCTCACGGGCGGAGGTCCGAACTGGGGAACGGATGGTGAACAATGAGAAAGATAGCGATACTGCTCGTCGTGGCCTTGCCGATCATCCTTACGGGATGCGCGCTCGATGACGTCATCAGCCCGATGGTCAATCAAATTCCTGAGGCAGTGATCGACGCATCTCCTCAACAGGGGAATGCGCCGCTGACGGTACAATTGAACGCGCACTACTCTCACGATGACGGCACAATCACCAGTTACTACTGGGATCTGGGCGATCCACACGACCCAACACCAGGCAGCGGGATGAGCGTCTCCCACACTTATGTCCATCCCGGCACGTATCTGGTAAAGCTGACGGTTACGGACAACGCGGGCAAGATGAATTACGAGAAGATCGCGATCACCGTCACAAACCCGGCGCCGGTAGCGAGTTTCTCGATGAGCGACGATGCTCCGACTTCCGGCGATGAGGTAGCATTCACCGCTGCCGGCTGCTACGACGCCAACGGCGAAATCGTCTCCTATGACTGGAACTTCGGCGACGGCAACACTGGGAACGGTGAGAAGATAAAGCACACGTTCGATGACCCTGGCTACTACGTTGTCGTGCTGACAGTTGCCGACAACGATGGCGCAACGACCGTCGTACGTCACGCAGTCGACGTACACGAGGAATCCTCTTCATCATGCAGCGGCGGCTCCTGCGGCAGCGGGGTTGACATCCCGCTTGCAGTAATCACCGGTCTGCCGTCTTGCTCCGGCGGCACGACCGGAAACGCGATTGCGTTCGACGGATCATTCTCGCGCGCCGCCGACGGTCAAATCGTCTCCTATCGCTGGGATTTCGGAGACGGCAAAATCGGATCCGGCGCGCGCGTCAGTCATACATACGAGACCACCGGACGCTTCATCGTCACTCTCACCGTAACGGATGACGTGGGGACGAAGGGAACGGCGTATGGAGCAGTCTCTATCGGGACGGCCTGCACTTACTGACCGGTGTTAGTCCCATTCGATGAACCCGAAGGGGGCCGTTGGCCCCCTTCAGAATGGATTCGCAGATGAGCCTGTTGTCAGCGGCATTAACTCTCTTGTTGGTAATGGATCCACTGGGAAATATCCCTCTGTTTCTGGTCTTGCTCGAAAGCGCAAGCCCGGAACGGCGACGGTTGATACTACTGCGTGAATCGTTCATCGCCCTCTGCTTTCTTCTCACATTCCTATTCAGCGGGCCGTACATCCTCGGATTGCTGCAGATCTCGCGCCCCGCACTCGGCATCGCCGGAGGGATGGTGCTGTTTCTTATCGCACTCCGCATGATATTCCCGGTTCCCGGCGGAATGTTCGGGCCGACACCGGAAGGGGAGCCGTTCATAGTCCCGATAGCCATTCCGCTCATAGCCGGGCCGTCGGCAATCGCCACAGTAATGCTTCTCGCCACCCGCAACCGCGCCCGTTGGGAGTGGGGGGTCGCTATTCTTGTTGCCTGGGCCGCCTCCACTCTTATCCTTCTCGCAAGCACGTATCTGCGCCGTATACTCCGGCAACGCGGGCTAATTGCAATAGAACGACTGATGGGGATGATACTCCTCACCGTCGCCGTGCAGATGCTGATATCTGAGATCGTCGGGCTCCTGCCCGCCTAAGTCGCGCTCGGCAAATGCATGTATCAGTACTCTGCGTAGTAGTAGAACGATATCTGATCGACGTTCTTCAGCGTCCCCTCTCCGTCGAAGTACTCAGCCGCGATGATTACCGGCACGGTCGCACGCACATCTACGATTCCCCACGCCGATACGGTGGTGCCGACGACATCGTCGGACAGGTAGTAGTCGGTTTCATGTGGATCGAGCAAGATGTCACGTGACGTCTCCAAATCGCCGTAGGAATTGTAGAAGAAGAGCGTCGCAGCCGCCGGGAAAGCGTTCGGGTTGACAACTGCAATCCCTGTTTTCTGCGTTGGCGTGTTTGAGTAGTTGAGACCATACCAGAAGTACGTGAATTCTCCGTCGTCTATCGGAAGCGGATCGACAACATTATCCGAAGAGACCCACTCCTCGTACATCGCCGTCTCCACCCCTACGGTGAGGATCGCGGGCGATTCGATCAACGCAAGCCCCCAGGCGTCCTCAGCATATCCAACAAGCGAACTCAGTATGAGGTAGTCTGACTCATATGCGACCAGATCCCCCGATGTGGAGTCGATCAACGTGCCGTACGCATCGTATGCCTTCACCGTATAGTAAGTGTCCTGGCCGCCCGAGTTCATGATCACCAAGGCAGTGTCCTGGCCGCTGTACGATGCGTAGTAGAGCGCGTAGCTATCGCCGTATAGGGCGACAGCCGTGCAAACAAGAGAGACTAAGACTATGACAACAACCGCTCCCCGCTTCATGACAGACCTCCTTACAAGATTGATCTGTCTCATTCTAGTACCGATAGGAAAAGAAAAGAAGAGGAGCCAAATGTGCCCAGCAGAGCGTCCGCGAACCTTATTCCTCGGCAGCCAGCGGCGCCGGCTTTCCGTCAAGGAGCGGTGCGAGGTACCTGCCGGTGTACGATCCCTCCGCCCGAGCCACATCCTCGGGGGTGCCGGTCGCGATCACTTCGCCGCCGCCGTCGCCGCCTTCCGGGCCGAGGTCGATAATCCAATCTGCAGTCTTGATGACATCAAGGCTGTGTTCAATCACTACCACTGTGTTTCCCGTGTGAACCAGCCGGTGCAGGACTTCCAGCAACTTGCTCACATCGGCCGCATGCAGTCCGGTCGTCGGTTCATCGAGGATATACAGAGTCTTCCCCGTCGAGCGGCGCGACAGCTCCTTGGCAAGCTTGATCCGCTGCGCTTCACCGCCCGAGAGCTCGGGAGCCGGCTGGCCGAGTTCGATGTATGACATGCCGACATCGTACAGGGTTTGCAGCTTGTTGCGCGCCCGCGGTATATTGGCGAAGAACGAAAGTGCCTCCTCGACTGACATCGAGAGGACGTCGGCGATCGACTTGCCCTTGTACTTAACCTGCAACGTCTCCCGATTGTAGCGGGTCCCCTTGCACACGTCGCACGGAACGTAGATGTCGGGAAGAAAATGCATCTCGATCTTTTCCTGCCCCTGTCCCTGACATGATTCGCAGCGTCCGCCTTTGACGTTAAAACTGAACCTACCGGCGCTATACCCGCGCAGGCGCGCATCCGGCGTACGCGCAAACAGCGCGCGAATGTCGTCGAACAACTTGGTGTAGGTCGCAGGGTTTGATCGCGGTGTGCGGCCGATCGGCGATTGGTCGATCTCGATCACCTTGTCGATGTGTTCAATACCCAGTATCTGCTCGTGCTCGCCCGGCCTTCGCGACGCCTGATGCAGCTGATGCGAGACGCCGTGGTATAGGACGTCTTCGACGAGCGAACTCTTCCCCGAGCCTGATACCCCGGTGATGCACACGAAGCGGCCAAGCGGAATCTGTACGTCAATCCCCTTCAGATTGTGCTCGCGCGCGCCGATCACGCGCAGCGACTTGCCGTTTCCCTTCCGCCGCTTCTCAGGAATGGGAATCGTGAGCGCGCCTGACAGGTAGCGGCCGGTGACCGACTCCGGACAGGCCGCGACCTCCGCCGGTGTGCCGACGCACACGATCTCGCCTCCGTGAGCACCGGCGCCGGGGCCGAGATCGACTATGTAGTCGCTCTCGCGCATTGTCTCCTCATCGTGCTCGACCACAATCACCGTATTTCCGAGATCTCGTAACCCCTTTAGCGTCGCAAGCAGGCGGCGATTGTCGCGCTGATGAAGACCAATCGACGGCTCATCGAGCACATACAGCACCCCGGTCAATTGACTCCCGATCTGAGTCGCAAGTCGGATACGTTGCGCCTCCCCTCCTGCGAGAGTCCCTGCTTGCCGGTCGAGAGTGAGATAGCTCAATCCAACCGACACCATGAACCCAAGCCGTGACTTGATCTCCTTTAAGATCTGAACGGCGATCATCTCCTCGCGAGCGCTAAGCGACAGGCTCTCAAAGAAAGTTAGCGCGCTCTTGATCGACAATGTGGTTACCTCGTGAATGTTTAGGCCGTTGATCGTCACCGCCAGGATCTCGGGCTTGAGGCGAGTGCCATTGCAGACGGAGCAAGGGAGTGTTGCCATGAACTGCTCCATCTCCTGCCGCCACTGGTCGGACGTCGTCTCGCCGTACCATCGCTCCAGGGTGGCCACCACGCCGCTGAGCGCGCGCGCATAGGTACGTGAGTTCCCTTTCGTTGACGTGTAGCGAAAGCTGATCTTCTTCCCGTCGGTACCGTTGAGGATGACATCGAGCTTGTCTTGCGGCAGCTCGCCGAGCGGTACGTGCGGATCGAAATCGAACGCCTCCGCGAGCGCCGTCATCTGAGATTCAAACCAGCGGCTTTTCGAGTTCGCCCACGGGAGAAGTCCGCCATCAAGCAGGCCACGGCGCGGATCAATGATCAAATCGGGGTCGATCTTCTTGCGATAGCCGAGGCCGCTACACTCAGGACAGGCGCCGTAGGGATTGTTGAATGAGAACATGCGCGGCGAGAGCTCCTCGTAGCTTACGCTGCAGTGAATGCACGCGTAGTGCTCGCTGTACATCTGTTCTTGCCCTTCCTCGGACACGACGATCAGCACCCCTCCGCCGTGCTTGAGGGCCGTCTCGACCGAGTCGGCAATACGCGGCCGCTTACGTGGCTCGACCACCACGCGGTCAACGACGATCTCGATCGTGTGCTTGCGCTGCTTTACGAGTTCTATCTCCTCGTACAGGGTGCGCACAACTCCGTCAACACGCACGCGCGTAAATCCTTCCTGCCGGATCTCGTCAAACGTCTTCTTGTACTCGCCCTTGCGCCCACGCACTATTGGGGCAAGGATCTGCACATTCGACCCCCGTGGCATCTCCATGATCACGTCGATGATTTGCTGCGCCGATTGCTGAGTAATCGGCCGGCCGCACTCGGGACAGTGGGGGTGGCCGATGCGCGCGTAGAGCAGACGCAGGTAGTCGTAGATCTCGGTGACCGTTCCCACAGTCGAGCGCGGGTTGTGGCTGCGTGTCTTCTGATCGATCGAAATCGCGGGTGAGAGGCCCTCGATGAAGTCAACGTCCGGCTTCTCCATCTGCCCGAGGAACTGACGTGCGTACGCGGAAAGCGATTCCACGTAGCGACGCCGGCCTTCGGCGTATATCGTGTCGAAAGCAAGCGAACTCTTTCCCGATCCCGAGATCCCGGTAAGAACGACCAACTTGTCACGCGGGATCTCCACGTCGATGTTCTTCAGGTTGTGTTCGCGCGCCCCTTTCACCCGCAGGATGTTCATAGTTCCTTCCTCAATCGCCGTATTTCGTCGCGTAGAGCGGCGGCCTGCTCGAACTCCAGCCGCTCAGCCGCTTCGCGCATCTCTTTCTCCATCTCTTTGATCGCGCCCACTATTCCTCGTGCCGGAGTTTCCTGGACTACACGCCGTTTCGGCGCAGCCGGCTGCGCCGCACGCAGCGTCTGGACGATGTCGCTCACTTCGCGCTCCACCGTCTTGGGCGTGATCCCGTGCTCTTCGTTGTACGCCTTTTGGATCGCGCGCCGCCGATTCGTTTCGTCGACGGCGTAGCGGATGGAATCTGTTATCACATCGGCGTACAGCAACACCCTTCCCCGCACGTTTCTCGCGGCACGGCCAATCGTCTGAATGAGAGCCGTCCCTGAACGCAGAAAGCCTTCCTTGTCGGCATCGAGAATCGCCACCAGCGACACCTCAGGGAGATCCAGGCCTTCACGCAACAGGTTGATTCCCACCAACACGTCGAACTTGGCGAGCCGCAGGTCGCGCAATATCTCCACCCGCTCGAGCGTGTCGATCTCGGAATGCAGGTAGCGGGCACGCACACCCAGATCTACCAGATACTCAGTGAGATCCTCAGCCATCCGCTTTGTGAGAGTAGTGACGAGTACGCGCTCGCCGCGCTCTACAACGGTGCGAACCTGTTCGACGAGATGATCGACCTGACCGACGACCGGGTGGATGACCACCTCAGGATCGATGAGCCCGGTCGGTCTGATGATCTGCTCGACGACGCGCCGTGAGTGCCGCTCTTCGTACGGACCCGGCGTAGCGGAAGTGAAGATAACTTGATTCAGCCGCTGTTCGAATTCGTGGAACATCAGCGGTCGATTGTCAAGCGCCGATGGCAGACGGAAACCGTATTCCACAAGCGTACCCTTGCGCGATCGATCACCGTGATACATGCCACGGATCTGGGGAATCGTCTGGTGGGATTCGTCGATCACCATAAGAAAGTCGGACGGGAAGTAGTCGAGCAGCACGGATGGGGGCTGACCGGGAAGGCGCCCGTCAAGGTGGCGGGAGTAGTTCTCAATTCCTGAGCAGTAGCCCATCTCCTGCATCATCTCAAGATCGTAGCGTGTTCGCTGGCCAAGACGCTGCGCCTCGAGGAGCTTTTCTTCGGCACGCAACTGCTCCAACCGCTCTTCGAGTTCCTCCTCGATTGCCTCGACTGAGAGCTGCATGCGCTCACTGGGGGTGATAAAGTGCGATGCCGGGTAGATCGTTATCTCATTGTGCTCATGCAATGTATGGCCGGTGATTGGGTCGAGTATGGCGATCCTCTCGATCTCATCACCAAAGAACTGGATACGCACAATCTCCTCTTGATAGGCGGGGATGATCTCCAGCGTGTCACCGCGAGCGCGGAACGTCCCACGCTCGAAACCGATCTCGTTGCGCGCGTATTGCAGCGCCACCAGCTGGCGCATCACATCGTCGCGCTCGTGCTCGCCGCCGCGGCTAATCGCAATCGACATGTCATGGTAGTTCTCCGGCGAACCAAGGCCGTAGATGCATGAGACGGAAGCCACAATGATTACGTCGCGCCGCTCAAACAGGGCCGAAGTCGCCGCATGCCGCAACCGATCGATCTCGTCGTTGATTGATGAGTCTTTTTCGATGTATGTGTCGGTTTGTGGAAGATAGGCTTCCGGCTGATAGTAATCGTAGTAGGAAACGAAGTAGTGCACGGCATTGTTCGGGAATAATTCCCGAAACTCATTGCACAGTTGCGCTACCAGTGTCTTGTTGTGCGCGATGACAAGTGTGGGCCGTTGTACTCTCTGGATGACGTTGGCGATTGTGAACGTCTTGCCGGTTCCGGTTGCCCCAAATAGAGTTTGAAACTGATCTCCCGCCAGCAGTCCTTCAGTAAGAGCCTCAATCGCCCGCGGTTGGTCACCTTGCGGCAGCATGTGCCTGGAGATTTGAAATCCCGCTTTTTCCCCCACCTTTAGCGTACGCATCCTAGTGTACATGGTAGCCGGTACGGGGAGGGGGTTCAATAACGCGTTAAGCAACTTGTGAAAGGGGTTTCAGCCACATCGCTCGCGGATACTGTGATGACGTAGGCACTCTGGAATTCGTAAGCGCAGGAACCTCGTACCTCACAAGGCTATGCACTCTCTTGCAGGGCATCGGCATGCACGATAGTATCCAGCAGAAGCCCGATGTAGTTCGCAAAAAGCGCACGACCTGCCTGCCGATTAGTGAAGGACACCGCATACTGGGCAGACTGGCGCCGTACCTGGTGCGCCCACAGCCAAACCTCGCCGGCGAGGTGTACAAGGCCGGATGGGGCCATTGAAGAGCAGGCGTTGCAACCGTCAACAGAATCACACAGCGCGGGTATGCATACAGTGCTGTCGAAAGGAGGGATCGCGATGAAGCGACGACGTCTATTTGGAGGGATCGTCTTGTTGATGTCGGCAGCACTGCTGTTGATGCTTATGAGCACCAACGCAGCACTGCCCGCGGCGATCGCCTTCATCGTTGTCGGCGTCGTGTTGGTCGCGGTCAGCAGGAGATGAATATGCTACTCGAAGCATGCCTGAAGAACATCAGTCAAGAACCCGATCCAGGCAGAAGCCGATGACGCAGATCAGCGCGGATCAGTTTGCAGCCCGCCTCGAAGCCGTATGCCTGCATCAAGGCGGACGCGGCCTTCCGCGCAGACTGCGCGATCGGCAGATCCTGTTCAAGAGCGCAACGCTTGCGCTATCGCCAGGAGGAACGTACTCCGAAGATGAAATAAACGCAGCTCTGTTGCGGTGGCTCGACGATGTCGGGCGGAAGATTGAGATCGATCACGTCAGTCTGCGGCGACATCTGATCGACATCGGCTATTTGAAACGCGATCTCGCCGGCGACTTCTACTCGCTTGCCTCCCAAGCAACATCGGATCTATTCGCACCAGCGGTGGATAAGCTCAATCCCGCGGACGTAATCGCGCAAGCACTCATCCGCAGAGAGAAAGAGAAGCGTGATTATCTCAAGAAGACGAGAACGAACCGCCCGGAGAATGGAGATGGCTGAATCCAAGGGTCGCCGAATATCGACCGATCGAATGGAGCTGATCGCGGCGACCCTCGAGCACGTCAGCGCCGAACTGGAATCCCTCGAACGACTCGCTTCGACGCTTGGCGCTGTTGTAGCGGCAGATTGGCCGCCGGGAGAGTACGATCGCGACGCGCAGCTCTTCTTCCAGGATCGGTTGCAGGAGGAGGGAGACGCCGCCATCGGTTGGTACGGCTGGTACGCGATCCGACGCGGAAATAGGCAATCGCCTTCCACGTTAATCGGAGCGGCAGGCTACTTCGGCCCTCCGAGGAACAGGAGTGATGTTGAAATCGGCTTCTCCATCCTGCCGGCATGGCGATGCCACGGTTACGCGACCGAGATTGCGCAGGCGCTGGTCGAGAACGCGTTTGCCGACCGGCGAGTGCACTGGGTTGTCGCTCACACGACACCGGAGAACCAAGCATCATGTCGAGTGCTCGAGAAGGCCGGCTTCGATCGTACCGACGGCGGGGAGCCGGACACCGTCCGATACGAAATCTCAAGGGACACGGCGGGGCGGGGATAGTTGAGATCTGCAAAATGTGTTTCGTCTGTGCTCCGCCAGTGCCGATCCAACACCGACATCGATCGTGGTACAGTTGGAATGGCCCGCAATAGCATGATGGAAAACGATATCCCGTGTTTGCGCCGAGCGAAACGACATCTTAATCGGCAGATGCGTCTCAACCCTGCTATCCTCGCTAGGACCACAAGAGCGAGATCAGCCGTCACTCACACAGATCTCACCGCAACACTGGCTTTGGTTCGAACCCAATTATGTATGCGATCGTCCACTGCCCGCATTCAAGTGTTTCG
>Ga0307445_10001575_pt1 | contig 12839 bp, 10 predicted proteins | sample SalMarSW160330MG_FD_202147 | JGI IMG/M metagenome (GOLD analysis project Ga0307445, IMG submission 202147) | Salt marsh sediment microbial communities from the Plum Island Ecosystem LTER, Massachusetts, United States - SW1603-30 | ecosystem: Environmental > Aquatic > Marine > Intertidal zone >...
TGTAGATTCCAGATCCAAATCCAATGAGGTCATACTGAGCAAGTAACTCTTGGTCAACCATCTCAGGAGTTTTCAATTCAGCATCTAATTCATCAGCAATTACTTAGGCAACTCGCAGAGTATTCTCATGATGAATAGATTTGCAAATAATCAACGTTTTCAAGAAACCACCACAGAGTAATTGACCGTAAATCGAGTCACCACAATAAATCAGCTGGTGCCAACATTGGATTTTGGTGACGGTCAATCTACCAAATAACGCAACAACTGAAGATATCGAGCGGATATACTTACTTGCAAATGAACTCAAGCTCAAAAGAACAACAGTATTTCAAGATGGGTGCCTGAGTGGTGTTCAGGTCCTCTATGTAGGATGTACTGATTGTGGTTAGTAGTTTTCGCACCTAATCCCCAAGTGATTATACAGCAGGATATTTCAGTCATGCAAGAATTGGAAAATGGAAGATAAGATGATTTGGGTATTCCTAAGGATTAATGAGGGTATCAGTAGATGTTGACATTATGTTATTAGGAGAATTGGGTGAAAAAATCGCGGATAAACAGAGAATTTCGTACATTATATCTATAATAGTTGGATTGATTCTGTATACGATTCTTCTCTACTACAACGCTTGGGATCCCATTTCTTTAATCATCGGTGTGTTTTCTATAGAACTTTCAGTTGGATCTGGAATCATTATGCGATTCGTGGGTGGCCTTGGCCTTTCATTGACGTATGCAACAGCCTGCGCTGTAATATTCAAGTTTCTATCTCCTCTAGTAAAAGGCAGTAAAACAAAGGCAAAGACTGTTTTCACCATCGTTTTGATACCAGCTCTTGCTTTGATATTCTATGGATTATATACAATCTGGGGAGCGATATACCAGTCAAAGACCCTGTCAGATTTTGAATTTCTTTCAATGATCTTCGGTGTCTGGTCACTAATGGTAATGGTCTATGTTCTACCTATCATCAAAGGAGAATATACACCAGAAATGGAGCAAACTAAAGGTTCGAGAAGAAAAACGGCAGGCGAATGGAAATTTTCAGTCTGGAGAAGCTACAAGTCTAGCGTGAGAAAAGATTATGGTAGCGTGCATGCGAAGGAGTTTGAAAGATACGGTTTGAGATTGTTCATGATGCGTTCGATACTGAGTGGTCTTGTTTTACTACCCATGTCTCTAATTCTTATCACTATAACACCATTAGCAATTCTCAGTATAGTTTTGTGGATCAGAACGTTCTCGTTAGATTACAAGCATTTCTCGGATCTAGAAAGAGGCCTACTAATCCTAGTTACACTATCAATTGCGCTACTAACTACAATTGCATTCTTCCAACCAGCATTGATTGCATACACGATATACTTTGACGTTTCCTATGGAATTGGATTGATTAGCGGAGTAATTCTACTATTTGCTATAATCCTAGGAAAATAAATTCGCATCAAAACGATGATTCGCGGTCCATAATAGCACGCCTAGTTCCAATCAATAGATTGTATGTTCGTTTGAGCTGTTTTACTGAATCAAAAGACCATAGTTTTCTGGCTAACATCCATTTTGTTTTTGTTTCTTTGAATCGACCAGACAAAACAGTATATTTTCTCTTGAGTTGCTTCATGGAAATCTCAGGATTTTGATTCAAATCTCGCAGAACATGAATTTTTGTTTCGATAGCTTCCAGATCTTTAATCAAGTTCTGCTCAATATTTTTCAAAATTAGAGAAGAACTTTCAGGATTCACCAATCTCAGACGAGACCATCGAAATGTTTTCGCACCCATTTCGGACATTAATTGCTTGAATCGAATTGAATCTAACAACGGTTTCTTATCATCTGAAACCAAAAGCCGCTTTTGCTCCTTAGATCGAAAAAGGGGAAATAAAATCACACCGGGTCTGAGTCGAATACCTACAGACCTCTTAACTAATCTTTCAATACGTTTCTTTTGTCTTGCTGTTGGATTCTTTAAGCTGAAGGCAACTATCGAAAAAGCACGAGCGAAATAGATGTCATCAGTTCTTGTTCTTACACTGGGAATCTCACGTGATTTGATGAACAAGATTCGCTCGAGTGTTTGTATCTCTGTCGTATGTATTGAGGCGTATCCAGAAACAATGAATAAGCCTCGCCTTATTTTTTGTACCCCAGCATATTTAGAGAGCCTTTTTGATGGAGCTTTAATTCCCTTGGGAGAACCTAGCAGTACAACTAGGCGGGAATCACTCTTGAGTTCAGGGACTGCTTCACTAAATCCCTCAATATTGATATCGCTCATTATGAGATAGGAGGTCACTCATTAGATTTCATTTAAGGTAATTCCTAGGTGACACATACCAAAGGATACAATAACCGTTAATAATTGTGTCTAGCATATTTCATTTCCTGTATGATGATAAGAGAACTAGATAAATCCAAATAGTCATTTTAGAGGATTATTAGTCATTTTTATCGATTTTTAAGAGTTATAAACGGTTGAAAAAATACAAGGCATGTTTTACTCATAATTTGCATACCCCTGTTGTGAGGTGAAAACATGCGCATCTACGACGAAGACGATGATTGGGTTGATGACGATGAAGATGACTGGGATGACGATGACGACGATTTCTAGTTAGATGTCATTATGATTCATCAGTCTATTTTTCAACGATCATTGATGTGTGTGCTACCTGATTGGATAATCAGGGTAACTCAAAACAAAATTTGGAAGTGAAATATTACGGGAACTAAGAAACCAGTATCTAAGAAACCACCAGCGAAGAAAACTAAAGCAGCTCCAGAAACTAAGAAAAAGAAGAAGAAATAACTAATTTTGAAAACCGGAGGAGTGATTCAATTCAACAGATTAACTGATTTTTGAGTTGCTTTCCGGTTATCCTTCTTTTTTCTTTATTTACTCAGAGATTCTTGATTTTGAATCGATGTGACTACTATTTCTCTTAAAGTACTCATCTCTTAGAAAGCCGAAGAAAATAGTGCCGGAATAAGTCCCATCTGGATTAAGCTTATTCTTCCGAAGATGACCCTCTTCAACAAAACCACATCTCTCTGCTACAGCTATACTTCTAAGATTAGTGTCATCGGTTTCGATTTGTATTCTGTGAACACCAACTTTCTCAAAAAGTTCCTTTACAATCGCACTCACAGCTTCAGTGATATATCCATTCCCTTCATGGTCGACATCTGCAATGTATCCGATTCCAAATTCGGGGAGATCATCATTTAATTTCCCAAGGTAAATCTGAGCTACGAAATCATTGGTTTCCTTCAAAAATACGCCCAGAAATAGATACTTCTGTTCATCCCAGAGGGAAATGAAGCCCTTAATCGTATTTTCGGAATCTAATTCTGTCATAATAGACATGACAGGATTGTCAGCTTCATATCTGGACAGATGCACCTTGTTCTTCAAACTCATCTTATAGTACCATATTGCATCATCTATTCGATAAGGTCGAATAATCAGACGAGCAGTTTTAATCGGAATAGAAAGATCAGAGGGCGTCCCAGAATTTTCTCCTAGGCATATAGCTAAATTATGTGCTAAAGAAGGTACTGCTTTGAAGTTCTAGGTTATTCCTCAAACCTAGCATCAGCAATATGTGAGTGGCCCTTGGCTAGTGGAGATTGTGATAACCATCCAGATGTTGCATGAGACCTGTTATCAAACTCTGGTACGAAAGGTTTGATATCAAGCAGCGGAGTTTCATCTAGGATATCGACCCCTTCTATATACAAGCGTGTGCCTTCTATTCTAAGTAGTTTAACAGTGGATATTCCAATCGGATTGGGTCGTGACGGAGCTCGTATAGAGAAAAGACCGTGTTCTTCTGTATCAAGGAACGGTTTCATCCTCATTTTAGGAGGCTTTGCTCTGTGAAACCAATAAACGAGAATGATGTGTGAAAAACCATCAAGTGATTTGAGAGCATCAATATATTCGAGTGCAACCTCCACGTACCCTCGTGCATCCGATTTGCTAGATTGAATTGGAGTATCTTCACTAGACTTGAAAGGAGACCTGATTACGCCTATCGGTTTCACTACGAAATCCGTTTCATGGTTCATAATGAAGATATAGATTGTAATAACAGATATTTCTTACTGAACATCCGACCTTACTAAGATGCAATAACAGACAGGTAGCAGTCTTTCAAATTTAGCTCCATTTCAAAGCACTTTAATCACAGATTATTGGCGCTAGGGTATCAAAAGGTGAATACAGATTTTGTCCGAAGAATACCAAGAACCAGATATAGTTACTATGTCGGATTCATCTACTGAAGGTAACCTTCTTACTGTGCTTAATCTTTCACTGGTAACATTTCTAGTTCTTCTAGGTTTGAGTATGGTCGCTCCAATTCTACCCACCTACGCAGAGAGCTTCCAAGTTTCATATACTCTTGTCGGCTTTGTAGTTTCATCTTTTGCGGTAATGCGAATGGTTCTCGATATGCCTGCAGGTCTTCTCTCAAGAAGATACGATAAAAAAAGAATCATGATTTTAGGATTGCTTCTCATCTCGGTATCATCCGTGTTAGCAGGTTTTGCTCCCAACTATATCACCTTAGTAATCGCGCGAATGATCGAAGGTGCTGGTTCAGCTCTATACGTAACTACAGCTACGGTGTTCCTTGCTCAAATATCTGGAGAGGAGAAAAGAGGACAATGGATGAGTCTGTACATGGGACTGTTATTACTCGGAGCTATTTTTGGGCCTACATTTGGAGGTGTCTTGGCTGCTCTCTATGACATTCGCGCACCCTTTTTCGCATACGCAATAATAACTGGTCTAGGTGTGTTTCCAACATTAGTACTCCCTAAGTTGGCTAATTCTGGAAACGTGGATTCTTCTCTGAATCTGCGGGAAATCATTCGTGATATGCGACAAGTTCTATCCAATCAATCGTTTTTTTTGGTAACATTCGCAGTCTTTACTATGTTCTTTCTACGAACTGGGGTGAGGAGTACACTAGTACCTCTTTTTTCTGCAAACAATCTAGGATTAGACTCAGATGCGATTGGCTTTATTCTTACAATTGGAGGTATAACAACAGCACTTACAATTGTGCCTATGGGTAAATTATCAGATAGAATTGGAAGAAAGAAACCCTTGGCAATGTGTCTGGTTTTAAGTGCGGGAGCCACTTTGCTAATTCCCTTTTCTACCAACTTACTAACTCTGTCAATAGCATTAGCAATATATGGTGCAGTAATTGGTCTATCTGGCCCAGGTGCTGCTTATGTGACGGACGTATCTCCGCAAGACAAACTAGAGGTATCTATGGGACTCTATCGGATGATTAGCGACTTTGGATTCGTAGTGGGACCGCTCTTGCTTGGATTCCTCGCAGACGTGACAGCAACTCCTGTAGAAGGAGCGACCCACTCCGGTTTAATTGGAGTGATTCCTTTTGCAGTAGCATCAATTATCCTCATTATAGCTTTCTTTGTTCTTTTGAAAGCTGATGATCCTGTAATGAAAAAGAAATCAAATAACCTTCAACGAGAAACATGAGAAACGAAGCTCAAGATTAATTTAGTCTGGTGTCAATGTTTTTTCACATAGTTTGCAAGAGTATGCAAAGTTGGGTTTATTTGCTGGTTTATTCGTATTCCAATATAATCGGTGGAAGTGAATGAATTCTGAAGAAGGCATGTTAACAGATGAGCAGATTGAACACGGTCTGCAAATGATGACATGGCAGGGAATAGCGACCCAAGTGAGGTTGACACTTACAGAGAGTGTATTTCTTGTAGGGTTTGCATTAGCTCTCGGAGCTCCAAACACATTGATTGGAGTGCTTGCTGCAATTCCCTTCCTTGCGCAGCTTCTTCAGATTCCTTCGGTGTATCTTATTCATAGAGCAGGAAAAAGAAAAAGATACAATCTGATAACTCAGATAGGTAACAGGTTTGCGGTCTATGGAATGGCAATCATTCCATTCTTGGTAAGTATAGAATATAGCCTAGTGCTACTAGTTCTTTTTGTTGCAATCCAAGCCATCTTCAATGGAATGGGCTCTCCCAGTTGGAACTCTTGGTTAAGAGACCTTGTCCCACAAGATCGACTCGGGCGGTTTTTTTCTGTGCGAATGACCCTTACGGGAGTGGTCGCAATTATTGTATCTCTGATAGGAGGACAATTCATTGGACAATGGGATGTAGTATATGGATCTAATGCAACTGGTGGATATTCAGTTCTTTTCTTTGTAGCATTTATCTTTGGTATGATTGCAGTCTACTTCACCATTGCCACGCCAGAGCCAAAAATGATCTTACCTGAACGTAGTATAAAATTTTCAGAACTTATTGCAAAACCATTCCAAGACGATAATTTTAGGAAATTAATGTGGTTTTCAGCTGCATGGACTTTCAGTACTACCATAGCTTCACCATTCTTTACCGTTTATCTCCTAAGCGACCTTAATATTGGACTACCATTCATATCAATTCTGATTGCACTCACATCATTAGTGAGTATTGTATTCTTCAGATTCTGGGGAAGACTCTCAGATAGATTCAGTAACAAGTCAATTCTTCAGGTATCTGCACCACTCTACATTATTGCTACCGTGATGTGGACCTTCACATCGGTTGCTAGTGCGTATTCAATGCTAATACCGCTCTTAGTGCTGATTCACCTTCTTTCAGGATTTGCAGCTGCTGGAGTGAATCTTGCATCAGCAAATATTGGACTTAAACTTGCACCCAGAGGTGAGTCGACAGCGTATTTGGCTGCCCGTGGTAGTATTGTTGCAGTTGCTGGTGCTTGTGCTCCACTTATCGGAGGTGTATTAGGTGACATTCTTTCAAAATACACTCTGGCATTGACTATCATCGAAGATCCAAACGGCATGTATCCGTTGTACAGTATCGCCGGTTTTAGTTTTGTCTTCCTTCTGTCAGCAGTCCTTGGACTGTACGCATTACACAAGCTCTCACTAGTAAAGGAAACTGGCGAGGTCGAAGAGAAAATAGTACTTGATGCAATATTTGCAGAAACCAGAATAAATGTCAAGACAATATCAACTGTTGACGGGCTCCGACAGACATTCCACATTCCAGTTTCAGAAAGGTCAACCTCTATGAAGCAAAAAAGGAAGAAAAGAACGACCGAAAGCATTTCAGATAATGAGGAAGAGAAGAAAAATACCTAAGGGCGACTCAAAAATAGCAGTTTCAGTTATTGATATTTTGTCACCTGAATTACTCCATTATGATCAATTAGCCTAGCCTGATGGTTCAGTTCCAAGATTCTAAGAAGGTCATAACTCTCAGCTAGAGCTAAGACTAGCGAACTTACTTGATAATTTCCGTAGACTATTCTGGATATCTCATAGATTGTTTGTGGGTCGTTAGTTAATGAACCAGCAGCTCTGATGAGTTTGTCATCATATTCAGAACGGAGCCCCTTAATTCTAATGTCAATGTCAAGTATAGGTTCTCTATGGCCAGGTAATGCAATATACCCTTCTTTAGATAAGATACGGTTCAGGGACTCAAAGTAAGTCATCATACCTATTCTTTCAGAACTATCAAATGATATACTTGGGTTTGAACTAATGTCTCCCAAAATATGGTCGCCACTAAAGATGACCTTGTGCTCTTCGCATACAAAACACACCGACCCGGGAGAATGGCCTGGAACCCAAACGACAGAAACCTCACCGATACCTGTTTTGAAAGATGCACCATCTCTGAAACTATGGACTGTTGGGACAGATTCTCCAATCGACTTGAAAAGTTCTGTGCGACCTCCTTGCGCTAGTATCATAGTTTCGTTCTTTGGAACACTAGATGCTGCAACTAACTTCATAATAGAACTCATGTAGTGGTCCATATATCTCTCATAATCAAGCAGAGTTTCCGCATCTCTCTCATGAATCCATACCTCCGTAGGATTCTCATAAGTGCGCAATCGTTCTTTAACAAAATTTGCCACAAGTCCAACGTGATCAATGTGACCGTGCGTCAGGAGAATCTGTTCAATTTCGGACATATCGTGTGATACTGCCTGAAGTTCTTGCTGAATAACTGCTAGACTTTTTGGAGTCTTTGGACCAGTGTCAATCAGAGTGAGTGGTGTTCCCTCTATCAAGTAACAATTAACGTTGCCAACAGGAAATGGTGTTGGTATCTCAAATCTAGATACTCCATCAATTAGGGTTTTCATATGTGATAAGACCAATTGAGAGGTTCGCCATATTGACCATATAAAGAAGGTTGTTTAAATTGATCATTCACAAAAAAAATAGGATTGACAAATATTGTTGCATAATAACGCTATTCAGTTGCTTTTACAACAGAGGTTATAATATTGCTCAAACCCCTTAGATTATTTTAGGTGATTATAATTCATTGAGACCATCTGACATTACAGCGAAAATCTGTATAATCGCGTCCTTTTGGACATCGAACCTTCATAGCTTGGAATCATCTCCAGTAGATTGGCATCCTGCCATTTAACTCTGAACCTAATTATCTAAGAACGAGGAGGATTCATTGTATATGATTCGTCGAGTTATGGTTGCTCTTGTTCTATTCCTACTGGTAATATTACCAGCTATACAAACTAGGGAAGAAAAGTATATTGAAAACTGCAGTGTGGAAAATCTAGCACTCCTAAATACTTCTGTAGAAACACTACCAGAAGTGAGAGGTTTTTCTTCGAATGTACTTATCTCAACCGATGATTCCTCATACTCTAACCATGTAGAGGTTTCTATGGCTATTAGTGATAATGGTACACTCTTTGCTGGGTGGAAGGAATCAAATACACATAACGGACCCGGTATTCGCGTTAGCATAACAAAATCCGCTGATGGCGGAACTACTTGGACAAGCCCTTAATTCGTTGCATGGCTCTACCTTGAGCCAGAAACATTAAGCTGGGGTAATATCGAACTGTCAAATAGCTCAGATGGAGGTAGCACATTTCAGGAGAGCCAGTTTATAAACAACGATGGTAATTGCTCTACATCAGCTCCCGGAAAGATTACTCTTCCAATCGTACGATTTGATCAGAATGATAGGCTCTACGTTCTTTGGGCTGATGGATTCGACGAGGGAGAGAACTCCTTTGACGTTTATCTTCGATACTCGGACGACTATGGCGATACTTGGAGTGAACGTTTACGAGTGAACCCGACAGTACAAGGAAATCAATGGAATCCAGAAATGGCAATCGATACGTATGGAAGGTTGCATATTGTCTACTATGATGAACAAGAAGGTTACTACAGACCATATTACCGTACCTTAACTTTCACAGGCGATGAACATGATAACCCAATATTCGGCACACCAATTCCGGTTGCAGATTCACTGACTTCAAACTCGTTCACAAGACCAGGTGAATATATGGGTATCCAGTTGGATTCAAACGCAGTTCCGCACATCGCATGGTCAGATGGTAGGAACAATGAAAAGGATATATATTATGCTCATGGGATTTTTGAAACATCCATTCCTTTGGTGCCTATTGTTCTTCTTGTATGTGCGTCAACAATATTAGTCGTTGGTGTTGTATTGTACATACGAAAGCATCAGAGAGTGAACGTGACTAACTAGAAGCTATTAAAGAGATGTTGGACACACATATAATTCGGATTCATCGATATAGAACACATTCATAATATTAGCTAAATGAAAAAGGAAAGAGTAACTCGACAAAAAACAAGTACTGGGTAAGTTCACTGGTTAACCTGTCACCGTCAGCCTAAACCAAGTCCAAAGAGTGATCGATTTGGTGTCGGTCCTTCTAAGGATATTCGATTAGGTTGTACTAGCTCAGAGATATTAGGCACCTATGGTTTTACTCAGGTTTTGGTTCTCTTTATAGTCCCACTTTCCTCGGTCAGCAGTGTAGAATGAGAACCTAATAATTTAGCATATAATTGTAAAGGTTGATTAGTACTAAGTATTGATTTCTCATCATATGCACACTTCAATTCCATTTGATCCGTCAACATTTCATGGATTTGTTTTTCATATCCTTCGAGTTCTTCAATTAAGTTATTATCAAAAAAGAACTTCATCTCACTCGCAATAGCAAGACCATTGTATCCAAGATCTTGAGCTTCAAAATAAAATTCATCCCATATATCAATAGATTTCTCAATGTTAAATGAACCATCATCAAGCAGCAAATGGTTCCATTCTAGAATTCGTATCTGTTTTTGAGCATTAATAAATTTCATATCAAATCCAAAATTGTACATAGCCTCTTTTACATTCTCAATGCAATCTTTTCCGCAAATATAGATAATCATCTTACCATCGTCAAAATGATTTTTTAGAAAATTTAGCAGCACCTTATATTTCGTATCTGAAGATTTATAGAGTAGAATTCTGTGTACATGAGAACTTCCGCCCTCTGAACCATCTTGAGGTGAAACAGAGAGTGAAATTCCATCAATTGTCTTCCAATGAACTGAAGCATGCCAACGCTCTTCAAAATTGCTTGATGTCAGTGTAACAAGACCCATATTATCGGTCCAAAGGCATGTACCAGAAGGGAGATGGTGAGCACCAGAAGTAATAAACATAAGCTGATTCTTATCCCTAATAAGATAGAATGCAGTAGGATTCAGAATGTATTTCACATGTATTTCAATATCACCTGGAAAACGCCTTCTAATGATTTTGGGAAGTCTATCACGACCTGATGGAGGCTCGCTAAGTAATTGAATCTTCACACCACGGTTAATTGCATCCTGGAGAGCTTCACCCTGTGTTGAGATAAGCCAAATTAAATCCGTGCGAGTGAACATGACATCCAAGTGTTTTGTAGCTTGGCTTATCATTTCAAATAGTTTCACTCTAATCGATTCTTTCTCTTGAATGAGTGAGAAATCAGAGTCTAATATCGCTTCAGAAGAAGATTCTATCACCTGATGGCCTAAAGATTGAATTAATTCTTTAGATTTATTTGAGAGCTCCGCTATACGATCTTTTGCTTTCTCTCTCTCTAAGTTCACTAATGTGATAATTGCAGATTGAGGATCAGGAGTTTTCAGTCTAAGTGGTTTTCCAAGAAGTCGTTCTACCAAGCCCATCCTCTCAAGTTCGGGCAGAAGGCGATACACCTCTTCTCTACGAACTTCTGATTCATCTGCAACTTCTGAAACTGTGGGATTCCCCAAACGAGTCGTTGCAATGAACACCTTTGCTTGATTTTCAGTTAGTCCAAATTCTGATAGAATATCTAAGTTCATTTCATTCTTGTTATTCATTAATTATACCCCGACCCTATTTCAGATGTTTTGTGACTGTGGTGCTACATTCACACCTTCTTAATAATAATATCATATTGCATTTATGCCAAGTAAGTGACTTCTGTTCAACGAAAACAAAGAGGCACAACATATGAGTATTGAAATCATAACAACAAAAGACTCGGAAAATAAGACTATTGATGAGTTGTACGAGTCACTAGAATCAGATTCCACTGGACTAACTTCTGAAGAAGCAAAAAGACGCTTTGATAAATACGGACCTAATGAATTACTGGAGAGAAATGTCAATCCCTTATTGAAATTTCTACGCTACTTTTGGGGACCAATTCCCTTCATGATAGAAGCAGCTATGATTCTTTCAGCTATTGTTCAACATTGGCCTGATTTTTGGATTATATCACTAATGTTAGTAATGAACGGAATTGTGGGATTTTATCAAGAGAACAAAGCAGATAATGCTATTGAGAAGCTCAAAGAACGACTTTCGCCTACTGCCCGTGTTTTACGTGATGGTAACTTGAAAGAATTTTCTGCAAGAGAGGTCGTACCTGGCGATGTTGTAAGAGTTCGTCCTGGAGATGTAATTCCCGCTGATTTGAAACTGATTTCTGGAAATTATCTATCAGTGGATCAATCTGCATTAACTGGGGAATCGTTACCAGTGAGCAAAAGCATAGGTAATGTCACATTTCAAGGGTCTCCAGTTCAAATGGGGGAGATGGAAGGTCTAGTAATTAACACAGGCATGAATACCTACTATGGAAAAACAGCCAAACTGGTTGATGAGGCTGTGACAAAAAGCCATTTTGAAAAAATCATAAGGAAAATAGGCAATTACCTAATTGCGCTAGCTGTGGTTATGGCAGCCGTAGTTCTTGCAGCGGGAATTATACGGGGGTATGATATTCTTGAGAATATTAGATTTGTTCTTGTTCTAGTTGTCGCAGCAATCCCTGTTGCTCTGCCAGCTGTTCTATCTGTTACAATGGCTGTTGGTGCTGTAGCTCTTGCAAAGAAAGGGGCAATTGTGAGTAAACTTGCTGCTATTGAAGAGATGGCCGGAGTAGATATTCTCTGTACTGATAAAACAGGAACAATAACACAGAATAAACTGAGTATCGGAACCATCAAGGCGTTTAATGATTTCACTGAGGATGATGTTCTAAAGTATGGATTATTGGCATCCAAAAAGGGAAACAAGGATGCGATAGATGATGCTATAATTAATCATGCTGAGAAAACCATTAATCTTGATTTCCGTGCCGATCTTGAGATAGTTGATTTCAAACCTTTTGATCCTGTGGGAAAGCGAACTGAGGCCACGTTCAATACTTCTGATGGCACTCAAATTAAAGTATCAAAAGGTGCTCCTCAGGTCATTTCAGGTTTCACAAAAGAGCCCAAAGAGGTGTGTGAAGAAATCAACAAGGATGTGTTTTCTTTTGCTGAGAGCGGTTATAGAGCCCTAGGAGTCGCAAAGACAAATTCAGAAGGCGTCTGGCATTTTGTAGGGCTATTAGCACTCTTTGATCCACCTCGTGATGATTCAGCTGATACCATAGCTCACGCGCAAAAAATGGGAATAAATGTGAA
>Ga0307445_10001576_pt1 | contig 12826 bp, 17 predicted proteins | sample SalMarSW160330MG_FD_202147 | JGI IMG/M metagenome (GOLD analysis project Ga0307445, IMG submission 202147) | Salt marsh sediment microbial communities from the Plum Island Ecosystem LTER, Massachusetts, United States - SW1603-30 | ecosystem: Environmental > Aquatic > Marine > Intertidal zone >...
GAGAGCGGTACCTTCGCAAGGTACAGGTCGGCGGTTCGAGCCCGCTCTGCTCCATAGACTTGCCGGAGGCAAGTCTATAGTTCATGGTTAGTGGTTCATGGTTCATGGAAAAAGCGACGAGATGCAGAAATGTCGATTCAAGAGATAAGTTACGAGGATGACCAGGCTCACCGGGGCTCATGTTCTATATCTGGTAAACCAGATAGGTGCCCTATTTGTGGACGTGGCGTAGAACCAGTATTCCGTCACGCATTCAAACGTGGGTCGGTGACTGACGAAACTCTGGAGGTGGTCTTCAAATGTCCAAGGGGAGAATGTGATCATTTGTTCGTTGCGTATTACAGCCCAGGGGCGCGCGGTCACCTAGGCGACTATTTTTGTTTGGACAGGACGCGGCTCCCTCTGAAAATCGAATACACAGAGTTTTCGGAAGTTGTCAATAAGATATCGAAGCAGTTCAAAAGAATCTACAATCAGGCCTTATTAGCTGAGGAAAACGGCTTAGATCAAATATGTGGCCCAGGGTACGGCCGAGCGCTTGAGTTCCTGGTGAAGGACTACCTAATAGCTCAGTCTCCGGGCGAAGAGGAAAAGATAAAGAGCATGTGGCTGAAGAGTGCAATTGATCGGATTGACAACGGGAACATAAAAGACTGTGCTGAAAGAGCCGCTTGGCTCAGAAATGACGAAACCCATTATGTTAGGATCTGGCAAGATAAGGACATAGAGCACCTAAAGGATCTGATTGGCCTGGTTGTGTCATGGATTGAATCGGAAGAAAAGACCAAGAAATACAAACAAGAGATGAAGAAGAAGACTTAGCTCTCTTTTGTTTGTGTCTTCCGTTGAATGCGGGACAGACACCAGGTCTACACTTTGAGGTCCACGGTTCAAAGTTCATGGAAGAGGATGGCGGCGTGAGTCCTGCGGACAAGTTCAATTTCGAGAAGCTGAGGGTTTATCAGGACGCGCTGATCTTTTCCAAGGAGATATACAAACTGACCAAAGAGTTTCCTAAGGACGAGTTGTTTGCCCTCACTTCACAGATCAGAAGAGCGGCATCATCCATTGCTCTGAACATCGCCGAGGGTAGCAGCCTCACCAAGACGGAGTTCAGGAACTTCCTCAGAAGAGCTCGTGGTTCGGTTCACGAATGCGTTACGGTCCTGAGCCTAGCGTCTGACATTGGCTATATTAAGGAAACTGAACGGAAGAGGATGTATGTGGACTGCCAGAAATTGGCGAAATCCATTAGTGCTTTAATCAACTCAATGAAATAAGCTGTGAGGAGCTATAGGTGTTCACCGTCCGCTGCAGTTCATGATTTCACCAGGGCGGCAGGATGAGGTGTTTACCGTGAACCACGAACTGTTAACCATGAACTGAAAATTCAATCTCAGATTGAATTTTCCCGTGCTAGATGGGGAGTTAGCGGTGCCCTGTAACCCGGAATCCGCTATACCGGGGTCGAATTCCCACCCGAGGTTCTTTGGTCTTTTGGTGGGAGACTGAGCGTGCGATGTTGAAGATCAGGTCCTGCGCAACCCGAGCTCACCAAACCCCGCCAGGACCGGAAGGTAGCAACGGTAGGTGATTCCTTGAGTGTGCCGCGGGAGAGCCTGGTTGGAGTTGGCTGCTTTAGGATCCCTCAGAGGGCAGGAATCGAAGGTGGGTGCACGGGAGATTTCGCCGGGGGCGAAATGGTTTACAGTTCATGGTTCATAGTTCGTGATCGGAAGAAGGCAGACGGTTGTTAGGAGGGAGGAAGAGATGACGTATTTGGTGATGGCCAGGAAATATCGGCCTCAGACCTTCGAGGAGGTGGTGGGCCAGTCGCACGTGACCACCACCCTTAAGCATGCCATCCAGACCAACCGCATCTCCCACGCCTACCTCTTTACCGGGCCGCGGGGCACGGGAAAGACCACCGTGGCCAGAATTCTGGCAAAGGCCATAAACTGCAAGGAAGGCCCCACTCCTCAACCCTGCAACCAGTGCGACTCCTGCAGGGAGATCACCATCGGCAGAAGCTTAGACGTAGTGGAGATAGACGGCGCCTCCAACAACAGCGTGGACGACATCAGAACCTTAAGGGAAAATATCCGCTACGTCCCCACCCAGCAGAAATACAAGGTGTATATCATCGACGAAGTCCACATGCTGTCGGACTCCGCCTTCAACGCTCTGCTGAAAACGCTGGAGGAGCCGCCGGCACATGCCATCTTCGTGTTCGCCACCACCGAGCCTCACAGGGTGCCGCAGACCGTAATCTCCCGGTGCCAGCGGTTCGACTTCCGCCGAATACCCACGACAGATCTGGTCCGAACCATCCTGGATATCGCTCAAAAGGAAAACGTGGAGATTGCACAGGAGGCGGCTTTCACCCTGGCGCGGAGGGCGGATGGAAGCCTAAGAGACGTTTTGTCTCTTCTGGATCAGGTGATAGCATACGGGGGCGGGGACGGCTCGGACCAGGAAACTCAAAAAACGATCACCGCCGAATTGGTCAGCGAGACCCTGGGATTGGTGGATCAGGACAAGCTGTTCGAGATCACCGATGCCATAGCCAAGAAAGACTCGGCCAAAGGCATATCCATCCTGGATCAACTCATGGATTCCGGCGTGGATTTGCCGGAATTCGTCAACAGCCTGATTCAGCATCTGCGAAATCTTCTGGTGAGCAAGCTGCCGGGTGATTCCACAGGCTTGTTCGATCTTTCGGACAACTTCATTCAGAAATACAAAGAGAAAAACTCCGACTTTTCGGAAGCCGATCTCCTGCGGATGCTCAAGGCGGTAGCCGACCTGAACCAGAACCTAAAGAGAGCTTCCGATCCCCGGATTCTCCTGGAGATGACCTTGATGAAGCTTCTGAAAATGGAGTCCTCGGTCAGCCTGGAAGAGGTCTTGGGCAAGCTTGATCTTCTGGGAGGGTGCGAATCGGGCTCCGGCAGCATAAACGATTCTGCTTCGGGCAAAGGCTCGACGACCCAATCGTCCCGATCGGCCGATTACCGGAGACCGGCTAAAGGGCAGGCGGAATCTGCTGCTGTGGATCGAGAAGACGATTATTCGGTGGTAACCGAGCCGCTGTCCACGGATGAACTTCAGAGAAAATGGAGCTTAGTCTTGGGAAACATAAAAAAATCCAAGATGTCGCTGTGGAGTTTGCTCAAAGACGGAGAGATTCTCAGTCTGGCGGATGATACTCTCACAGTCGAATTCCACAACGGAAGGAATTTCCACAAGAAGCAGGCGGAGAGGAAGGAGAATTTCAATCTGATCCAGAAGGTCTTAGGAGATGTGTTTCAACAGCCGCTGAGGGTGAAGTTCGAGCTCAATGAAGCCAAGATTGCGTCGCCGGAAAAACCGGCCGACGCTGGAGCGAGTACGGCCCGCAGCCAGGCGGCGAAGGATCCGTTGGTGAAAAGCATCCTGGACACGTTTGAAGGCGAGATAATCTGAACCTGATCGATTGGTGAACAAGATTTCCGGCATTCAATCTGTGAGGAGAAGAAAATGGTCAAGGGCTTCGGCAACATGATGAAGCAAATGCAGAAAATGCAGCAGGAGATGGAAAGAATCCAGGAGGAGTTGGCCAACAAGACAGTGGAGGGAACTGCGGGCGGGGGCATGGTGAAGGTGGTGGCCAACGGAAAGCAGGAAATTTTGGAGGTGAAGATCGATCCTGAAGTGGTCAACAAAGACGACGTTGAGATGCTGGAAGATATGATCGTAGCCGCCGTGAACCAGGCCCGAGAGAAAGCGGCGGAGGTGCAGGCAGAGGAAATGAGCAAGCTCACCGGCGGGCTGAAGATACCGGGATTGCCGTTCTAAGTGGCAAAAGCCCAGGTGTTTGCCTTACGGGCGATATGGCTTCTAGTGATCGTCCGTTGTCTTTCCAAGAGTCCATTGCGAATGCCCGATACCTTATGCTTTTGATTTTTCAATAGACCTGGCTGCTTGCCTTAATCACACGGGGCGATTTGAGGCTTCTTGCCAAAGGACAAAATGGTCGACTCGATAGAGAAACTTATAGAGGAATTCTCCAAGTTTCCGGGAATCGGAAAAAAGACCGCCCAGAGGATGGCGTTTTTCGTGCTGAAGCAGAGAAAAGAGGAGGCGGAGAGTCTGGCGCAGGCGGTGCTGGACGTGAAGGAAAAGGTGCGCTACTGCTCGGTATGTTTCAACATCACCGAAGATGATCCGTGCTCCATCTGCAAAGACGAGAAACGAGATAAATCCATAATCTGCGTGGTGGAGGAAGCCAACGACGTGGCGGCTTTGGAGAAGACCAATCAATTCAAGGGTCTGTACCACGTTCTGGGAGGAGCGCTTTCCCCCTTGGAGGGCGTGGGGCCTGACGATTTGAAGGTAAAAGAGCTTTTGGTCAGACTCAAAGACGGAAAAGTCAAAGAAGTCATAATAGCCACCAATCCCAGCGCCGAAGGGGAGGCCACGGCTGTTTATCTCTCCAAGTTGATCAAGCCTCTGGGTGTGAAAGTCACCCGCATCGCCCGTGGGCTTCCTGCCGGGGGCGATTTGGAGTATGCCGATCAGACCACACTGGCAAATGCCCTGGAGGGAAGGGTGGAATTCTGAAACGCTCCTGTTCAAGCCCAGCAAGTGTCTTCATGCACCATTGGGGCAGGGCTGAATGCCCTGCCCTATGATCTTATCTCCAGCCACGCATAGAGGCGGGAATTCATCCCGCCTCTGCTGTTTTCGTCACAGAAAATCAAAAAATCTCCGCCGGAGTTAAACACAGGCGAAAATCTGCCGTAAATAGTTATGAGCATATGCTCAAAACTCCTTTGGGAGGAATTACAGTGCCCAGACCGAGAAGATTCCGTTGGGTTGGAGCCCAACCCAACTCCACATATTTCAAACCCAGGGGAATACCGTTGGCTGATTTGGAGGAGGTAGTCCTGGCCGTGGACGAGCACGAGGCTATCAGGTTGGCTGACTTGGAGGGACTCCAGCAGGAGGAGGCGGCCAAGAAGATGAGCATCTCCCGGGCTACTTTCGGGAGGATCGTGGCTTCAGCCAGAAGAAAGGTCGCGGAAGCCATCATCAACGCCAAGGCCATTCGAATAGAGGGGGGCGATTTCGTCATGACCGGAGCATACGCCTGCGAGGAATGCCACCACACGTGGGACCTTCGCGCCGGAGTGGCGGTGCCGCCGGTTTGTCCGTCATGCCAAAGCATGAGGATCGGACCAGTGGGTTGGGGCAGGGGCCAAGGTTACGGAAAAGGTTGGCGAAGAGGAAGATGCTTCGGACGCACAGGAAGATGAGAATACAACAGCCTTAGGAAAGCGAGGGAAAAGTGGAACCACGACAGGAAGCGGACCTGGGTGAAAACATCCGCAACGTTCATCACAAGATACTGGTGATGAGCAATAAGGGAGGAGTGGGCAAGAGCACGGTGGCGGTTAATCTGGCTTTGGGACTGGTCCACAAAGGCATGCGGGTGGGCCTCTTGGATGTCGACGTACATGGTCCTTCCATACCTAAAATGCTCGGCCTGGAAGAGATGGCTATGGTGGGGAATGCAGACAAGATTCAGCCGGTGCTGTACGCATTCAATCTCAAAGTGGTGTCCATGGCGTTCGTGCTGAAGGACAAAGAGAGCCCGGTGATATGGAGGGGTCCACTGAAAATGGGAGCCATCAAGCAGTTCCTGGCAGAAGTGGATTGGGGCGAGCTGGATTATCTGATAATAGACTCCCCGCCGGGAACCGGCGACGAGCCGCTTTCCATCGCCCAGTTGATCAAGGATATCGATGGTGTGATCATAGTCACCACGCCGCAGGAGGTGGCCTTGCTGGATTCGCGAAAGGCGGTGAACTTCGCCAGGCAGCTCAACGTGCCGGTTCTGGGAATCGTGGAAAACATGAGCGGCTTCGTTTGCCCGCATTGCGGCAAGAGCACCGACCTGTTTAAGACCGGCGGCGGTCAGAAGGCCGCCAAAGAGATGAGCGTTCCTTTTCTGGGCAAGATCCCCATCGAACCGGAGATAGTGACGTTCGGCGACGAAGGAAAGCCATTCGTCTGGGATCGGAAAGAATCGTCTGCGGCACAGGCTTTCGCCGAGATGGTTGAACAGATCGTTAGAGCCGTGAGTTCAAAGGAAACTTCAAGAACCAAAGGAGGTGACTGATATGCCAGGTGGAGACAGAACCGGTCCCTGGGGTTCGGGACCCATGACAGGTCGCGGCGCGGGATTCTGCGCGGGATATTCCATGCCCGGGTACATGAATCCCATCCCCGGACGGGGTTGGTACGGAGTGGGCAGAGGCGGTTTTCCCCGCGGCGGAGGCAGAGGGCGGGCATTCGGAGGCGGTCGCGGTTGGTGGAGAGGCGGCTTCTATGGCCATCCCTCTTATGCCCCGTTCCAATCCCAATACGCGCCCTATCCTCCCGCCTACCATCAACCCTCGGCTGAGGAAGAGAAGAAATTCCTGCAAGAGGAATTGGCTTCTTTAGAAGAGGAACTGACCGCCATCAGGGAGCGGATAGGCGAGCTGGAGAAGGGAGAGCAGAAGAAGAAGTGAGGCCGACAAGAAGGGAGGAGACGGGATCAATACTCCTCCCTTCGCAAGAAGGAAAGGGGAAATCGTGAGAATAGCCATTACCTCCCAGGGAGACAGCCTGGAAGCCGCCATGGATACCCGGTTCGGCAGGTGCGCCCATTTTGTCCTGGTGGATTCCGAAACAGGAAATACGGAAACCCTGGCCAACCCGGCCGTGGACGCGGCCGGAGGAGCCGGTCCCCTGGCGGCGCAGACCATTGCCGACAAAGGAGTGCAGGTGGTGATTACCGGTAATGTGGGGCCCAACGCCGCTCAGACATTGAAGGCTGCGAACATAACCGTGTACCAGGCTGCCCCGGGAACCGTCAGGGAGAATCTGGCCAAATACAAAAACGGGGAGCTCAAACAGCTATCCGACTCTTCGGTGCCCGATCATTTCGGCTTGAGACAAGGCAAGAAGAGCTGATAGGAGGATTACATAATATGAAAGTGGCGATCTCGACGGACGGAGAGTATGTCTCCGCTCATTTCGGGCGCTGTCCCGCCTTCACCCTGGTGGACATCGACGGGAGTACGGTTTTGGGCAGAGAACTCGTGGACAATCCGGGACACCAACCGGCGTTTCTTCCCGGCTTTCTGGCGGAGAAAGGGGTGAGTTGCATCGTGGCCGGTGGAATGGGAAGACGAGCCGAAGCTCTCTTTGCGGAGAAAGGCATCCAGACCTTGGTGGGGGTCAGCGGTCGGGTGGACGAGGTGGTGGGGAAGCTGATCTCCGGAACCTTGGAAGGGGGCGAGAGCCTGTGCCGACCCGGGTCGGGAAGAGGATATGGAATGGAGAAAAGCGAGTGCGATCACTCCGGACATGAACACGATGACTCGGAGTGTTCGCCTTCCAACCAGTGAATCAACCAATCTGGTCTAAGTGGAGTTTCGAGAAAGGAGTAAGATAATATGCCGAGAGGAGACGGGACGGGACCGGCGGGCCAGGGGCCGAGAACCGGAAGGGGTGGAGGAATGGGACAGGGCAAAGGAAGAGGAAGAATGGGAGGCAACCGACCGGGTGCAGGACCGGTGGGGAATTGCGCGTGTCCCTCCTGCGGAGCCAAGGTTGCTCATACAAGAGCGACTCCCTGTTTCGAGTTGAAGTGTCCGAAGTGCGGGGCTTACATGGTCAGGGAATAACCGGCCTGGAATACGAAGCCGGTGTTGTGCTGACAGCGATACATGGACGGGGACCAAGTGGCTTAAGCATCCGGGTTGTTTGGTTGGCTGCTGCGTGATCCGCCAGGAGAAAGAGCTATGCCCATCTATGAGTACAGATGCGTCGATTGCGGCAGAGTATCGGAAATTCTACACAGACAAAGAACGCAGGAGGCGCCTCCGATCTGCTCCCACTGCGGTTCGAGCAGAATGGAAAAGAGGATCTCTGCTCCTGGCTCCATCGTCATGGGAGGCTCCTCTCGACCGGGGACCACATGCTGCGGACGGGAAGAACGATGCTCCTCCGCCCCCTGTACTGATGACGGAGTGTGCAGAAGAGATAGCTGATCAGCCATCCAGAAAGGAGGAGGAGGGTGAGAAGGAATAATCCATTTGGCATACTGAGCGAAAGGAGAGGTAGATTCGCAGGGAAGATGAGAGCGAGAGAATTCAGCCTGACCCCCGCCAACCCTTCTGGCCTTGATCTAGAAGAGGAAATGGAGGCTTTGAAATCGCGTGCCCAGATGGTCTCACAGCGCTTGGAGGAAATCAAGCAGAAGATGAGAGGTCAAGAGACAGTTGGCGCCCAAAGGGCTGAGGGTGAGACTGTAGCCGTCGTGGACGAGGAGGAGTGCATCGGTTGCGGGTTGTGTTCTGACGTATGTCCAATGGGAGCTATCTCCATGAATGGAGTTGCCAGGATCGATCCGGGCGAATGCACAGCCTGCCTGGCTTGTGTGAGACAATGCCCACAGGGAGCCATCGCCGTTAAGTACCAGGAAAGATGAACAGACATCTTCCCACAGCAGTTGACCTGACGAAAACTTCTCAAACTGCCGGAATGGGCTCTGGTCCGAACACGTAGTAATCGGAAGCCTAATCGGAGTCTGCATTGGTGTGGTGATAATAAGACATTCCGCTTTGGTTCTTGCGGAAACCGAGAAGCGGTGAGCATCAGACTCTCAAAAGCAGGATCCGGGAGAATTGTCAACTCTGTAAGATTGGTTCAAGGGAAAAGGATAAGAATCGGAAGGGAGGGACGGTGTTAGAGTTTAGGGGAATTCTGGGATACCCAGAAGCGGAATACGTCCTAGTGGACCTTACGATCGAGGGAGTCTATTTCGGACAGGGGATCCTGACCAGGGAGGCGTGGGGGAAACTAAAGTTACTGAAACGCCCGGTGATGCGTCTGCCGGACTCAATAATCAAGGTAATGGAGAGAGGAAACAGTGAGGAGAGAATAAGCCTGGCTAACAAAGTGAAGGACTATGATCCGGGAAGCCAAGAAAGGGGACCGGGAAGGCCTCAGACATCGTCGCTATCAGCCACGGAAGAATCTCCCGCACAACCGGGAAGCCGAGACGGGCTTATAGAAAAAGCATAGAAGGGAGAGCGAACGGGAAATGGTCATTTCTATTGCCAGCGGCAAGGGTGGAACCGGCAAAACCACGGTGGCCACCAGTCTGGCCCTTTTCCTTTCCGGCATGAGATCGCGAGGCGTTCAGTTTTTGGACTGTGACGTGGAGGAGCCGAACGCTCACATCTTTCTCAAACCGGAGATCAGAGAACATAGGTCAGTGAGCTTGCCCGTTCCACAGATAGACTTCGATAAATGTACATTCTGCGGGGAATGCGCGAAGGTCTGTGCCTACAACGCTATCGTGGTTTTGAGAAACGAGGTGCTCACTTTTACCGAGCTTTGCCACGGCTGCGGGGGCTGTACTCGGCTCTGTCCGGAGAAGGCGATAAGTGAGAAAGAAAGGCAGATCGGAGTTTTGGAGGAGGGGTTTGCCGGCTTAATCAGGTTCGTTCAGGGGCGGCTGAACGTCGGCGAACCGATGGCCACTCCGTTGATCCGGGCGGTGAAAAAGGCCGCCAATCAGGACGGCATCACCATCATCGACGTGCCCCCAGGCACTTCCTGTCCCGTAATCGAATCCATTCAAGGAAGCGATTTCTGTTTGCTGGTCACCGAACCCACTCCCTTCGGACTGCACGATCTGAAACTGGCAGTCGAGCTTCTCAAGGAGCTTAAGATCAAACACGGTGTGGTCATCAACCGAGCAGGTATAGGGGATGATAATCTGAGGGACTATTGCAGTCGGCAGAAGGTTCCCATATTGGCTGAGATACCATTCGACAGAGAAGTGGCAGTCCGATACTCCCGGGGTGTCCCCATATGGGAGGCCGGTGAGCGTTATAGGGAGATTTTCGAACGATTATGGGAGTCGGTAGAAACCCAGGCGGGGGTGGATAGATGAAGCAGATAACCGTGATCAGCGGGAAGGGCGGAACCGGTAAGACGGTGCTCACCGCTGCCTTTGCAGCATTAGCCAAGAGTAAAGTAATGGCGGACTGCGACGTGGATGCCTCGGACCTGCATCTTTTACTGCATCCCCGGATCGAAGAGACACACGATTTCAAAGGCGGCATGAAAGCCATGTTGGATGCTGAGAAGTGCACCGGCTGTGGAGAGTGCCTTAGAGTGTGCAGGTTCGATGCAATTAGCGAGGAAAGTCAAAGCGAAGGGGGCCGCCCTAAGGTCATAATCGACCCCGTTGCTTGTGAGGGCTGCCAGGTGTGCGCTTTGGTCTGTCCGACTAAGGCGATTCGGATGCAGGAAAACGTCGCTGGCCAGTGGTACCTGTCCGACACGCGATATGGGCCGATGGTTCACGCCAGATTAGGAATCGCCCAGGAGAACTCGGGAAAGCTGGTTACCACTGTCAGACGGAATGCCAGGGACATCGCGCAGAGGGAGAAGTTGGACTTGGTCATTGTGGACGGACCTCCCGGCATCGGCTGCCCGGTGATAGCATCCATCACCGGAGTGGACCTGGTGGTGGTCGTAACCGAGCCAACTCTTTCCGCCATCTCCGATCTGACACGAGTACTGGACCTGGCTCGACATTTCGGGATACCGTCCGCAGTGTTGATAAACAAACATGACCTGAACAGGGAGAACTCCGAAGCGATTGAAGGGTTCTGCCGGACAGAAGGCATCCCGGTGGTGGGTAAGCTTGAATTTGATAACCTCTTCACACAGGCTATGGTGCAGGGAACGACCGTCATGGAGCATCCGAAGTCGCACTTGGCCAAGGAGGTCGAGGACATCTGGGAACGAATTAAGAGTGAGGTTGAAGATGGGACAGCTCAGCTTGGTGACCGTATTGGAGACCAACGATGAGTACGCACGGGAAAGATAGAAATACCAGGAGGTTCGTCTACGGGCCGGTTCCCTCCAGAAGACTGGGCATCTCTCTGGGAGTGGATGTGGTTCCTTTCAAGCACTGCAGCTATGACTGCATCTATTGCCAGCTGGGCCGGACCACGAACCACACCCTGGAAAGGAGCTCCTTCGTCAAGGTTGATCCGGTGGTTAGCCAGGTAAAAGAGATAGTGGAAAGAAACAACGACATCGATTACGTAACGTTGTCCGGCTCCGGGGAACCCACCTTGAACAATGATATCGGTGAAATCATCCGCAGGATAAAGGACTTCACCAAGCTACCGGTAGCGGTCCTCACCAACGGTTCCCTGCTGTGGAAAGAAGAGGTCAGAGAGGATCTCGGCGAGGCGGATCTGGTTGTTCCCTCGGTGGATGCAGTCTCCGAGAACACCTATCAAAAGATCAATCATCCGGTCGAGGGCCTGGACTCCAAGAAGGTCCTGCGAGGGATAAGGCGATTCTGTCAGGAATATGGTGGCAGGACTTTCGTGGAGATCATGCTGGTCAAGGGAGTTAATGACTCTGAAGAGGAGATTGGCAAGATCAACGACTTCGTGGGTCAGTTGAGAGTGGATAGAATCCAACTGAACACCGTGATTAGACCTCCCAGTTGGCCGGACGTCATGCGATTGGACCAACAGGAGCTTCTCAGGATAGAGGCTCTGTTCGATCCGCAGCTGCCGGTGGAGATCATTGCCGGTTTCGACAGGTCCACCAGCCAGGCATATCATCAGGATCTGGAAAACGCCATAATCGAGCTTCTGGCCAGAAGACCCACCAAAAGAGACGAAATGGCGACGGCTTTGGGAGTTCATCCCAATGAGATAGTTAAATACCTTCAGGCCTTGGAGGAGGGCAAGACGATCAAGATCACAATAAGAGAAGGCGAGGCTTTCTACACGATCGCTTGAGATGATCCGGAGCAAGATGCAATCAAAGGAGAAGTCATTGCTAACTCACCGCCCAAAGCTTAATGCGGATGCAAGGACACATTCTCCTTTCGATTTCGGCTCCACAGTCCATGAATATGACCGCTGGTACGAAACCAGGGAGGGGCGTCTCCATGATAGAGCGCAGAAGTCTCTGGTGCGGGGGATACTCCCATCAGCCAAACCTGGGGAACGTTTACTGGACTCAGGATGCGGCACAGGGCATTGGAGCAGTTTCTTCCGTTCGCTGGGATTTGACGTAGTGGGCATCGATGTCTCTTCCGCAATGATCCGGGTCGCGCGATCAGGCGATGATCCCGGGTGTCGTTTTTTGGTCGCGGACGTCGAAGGATTGCCGTTCGCCGACGGAACCTTCGAAGTCGTGGCTGCCATGGCTACATTGGAATTTGTGCCCGATACGTCCAGAGCTCTGGAGGAGATGTTTCGCTGTCTGAAACCTCATGGCAGGCTGATCATCGGCACGCTGAACAAGTTGGCCCCTCTGAATCGGCAGCGGGTAGCGAAGGGAAAGCCGCCGTATGCTTCTGCTCATCTCTTCTCTCCCAGAGAACTTTTTGACCTTTTGTCTCCATATGGAGCGGTTCGAATGGGGATTTCGGCGGAAGGATCGAAGCACAACCAACAGGAGGCGGTAAGTTGGTCTATGCGGCGAGGCGCTTCGCAGAGGGAAAACCCGACAGGTGCTTTTATCGTTGCGGAGGTGCGTGTTTAGGAGCTCGATCTGTTAACATTCTGATATCTCTGACCCCGGAAGCAGGCCGGGTTTGCTTCTCTGGGCAGGCCACTTTACAGGAGAAAGGAGGTCTATGGCTAATGATGTCACGCAAGCCGAATTAGCCAGGGTTCGGGGAGAGGCGCATGCCAACTGTGTGGTCTGTGGGCCTCCGAGTGAGTGCGGATTCGGACTGGAG
>Ga0307445_10001578_pt1 | contig 12824 bp, 7 predicted proteins | sample SalMarSW160330MG_FD_202147 | JGI IMG/M metagenome (GOLD analysis project Ga0307445, IMG submission 202147) | Salt marsh sediment microbial communities from the Plum Island Ecosystem LTER, Massachusetts, United States - SW1603-30 | ecosystem: Environmental > Aquatic > Marine > Intertidal zone >...
TATTTTTTACCGTGTGCTTCCGGTACTTTCCAAAACCGGAATGTTGACCCGGTTGAGTATGAACCGGGAAACCCCGCTCCTTGTGTTTTCACGCAGCAGGACCGGGGCTGAACAGTACGCGCGGCATTTGCGCCGACGGCTGCGGCGTGACGATGTGTTTTTTTACCACGCGGGGCTGGATAAAAATGAGCGTAAAACTATTGAGCAGTGGTTTTTGCACTCAAAGTCCGGCATTCTTACCGCTACATCGGCTTACGGCATGGGTGTGGATAAACCGGACATCCGTACGGTCATTCATGTTGATGTTCCTCCGTCCGTGGAAGCCTATCTGCAGGAATCGGGCAGGGCCGGGCGGGACACAAAGCCGAGCAGGGCGCTCGTCTTGTTTTCGGTACGTGATCTCATTTTCGGGCATACCCTGCAAGAGGACTACAAGCGGTTGCGATATACCCGCCTGCTGCAGGCGCTGCGGTCCGCGGCGGTCTGCAGGAGACGGGCCCTGCTGTCCCTGTTGGGGCATACTCCCGAATATTGTGCCGGCTGTGATGTCTGTAACGGGGAAGCAATACCTGAACCGCCGGAAGAAAAACCGCTCTTACAATTTTTCCGGCACAACAACCGCCGTTTCAATCTGCGGCAGGTTGTCGGATTTCTTCATGGTGATGCCGGGTACGACGGTGCCCCGCAGGGGTACTCGGGATACCCGGGATTCGGTATGTTAACGACTTGGGAACCGGAAGATATCCGGGAAGCCATCCGGCTGCTATGCGACGCAAAAAAATTAGCTATTCCGAAACGAGGTCCGTTTAAACACCGAATCCACTTTCGCCGGCCACCACATATAGAAATTTAGTGCGAGGTGTGGTATTGTTACGATAGGGGAAGGAAAACTATGAAAGTAAGTGAAAAGATAATAATTGTGTTGGGTATACTCACGGTCCTGGGGCTGGCCGTACTTATTACCATCTTCACGGTAAAAACACCGGAGTCCCAAAAAGCCAAGGTTTCCCTGGCCGCCCTGCAGGCGCCGACCCCGGACCAGGCCCTGATTACTTTCCTTTCGGGACGGGTGTATATTTACCGGCATAATAACTGGACGGTCGCCCAGATCGGGGATGCCGTAGAAGCGGCCGATTTTGTCAGGGTATTTCGTGATTCCTACTGTGAGATACAGTTCGGCGATCGATCCGTGATCTCGCTTCAGGAAAATACATTGGTAAAAATGAGCCAGGTGTATAACGCGGATACGGGGACCGATATTGAAATGGATATAAAACTGGGAACACTGCTGTGTAATGTAAACAAGCTTACCGGTGATTCCAGATTCAGGATAAAATCCGATACTTCGGCATTCGGCGTACGCGGTACCAAGTTTCTGATACAGAAGACCAAAGATAAAACGTTGCTTGCGGTAAAAGAAGGGACCGTGGCGGTAACTACCCCGCTCATAGACTCGGCCGAGCTCCTGGTGGGGCACAACAAGCAGGTTGAGATAGACAATAAAACGGGAAATCCGGGAAAACTCCAAGACCTGTCCGCCCTGAGTCAAAGCCAGCTTGAATTGGTGGAAAAGCTGAAACTGTTGGCGTTGAAAGAAAAATTTGTAATAGAGCTGGTAAAAATCGCGGTGGTGGTTGATCCGCTTGACGCGGAAATATACCTTGGCGGGCAGCGGGTAGGATACGGTGTGTACGCGGGTCTGTTTACCGATGGGGAGAAGCTTGATTTTACGATAAAACACAACGGGTACCAAGACAAGAGTATTTCGGTTGCCGTAAAAAAGGGTGAGGACAGCGAATATCGCGTAAAACTGAAGCTTGCCGAGCCCCTGGCCGGACTGGAAGGCGCAAAAATCTCCGTGGACCTGAGGGCCCTGGCCGACGAACTGCAGGATAACATCGAGCTCTTGAAAAACAAACTGCAGGTCACCGAGGCGGAAAAGGAAAAGTTCAGGAAACAAATGCAGGATTTAAACGACAATCTGAAAGATCTTTCCAAACACGATTCCGATCTGGAGGTGCAGGTGAAAAAGCTGAGCGATGAAAAAAGCAAGCTGGAGCAGGACCTGCAGGCAATCAGGGAAGAGATGAAATCCGTGCGGACGGAACTGGACCAGAAAAACGAATTGCTGCGCTCCATTCACGAGCAGTCAGGGAACAATCCCTAAAACTACAAACCGGCTGCAGCGCTGCCGCCGGCGTTTTCAATAGTGCCTCAAAGGGCATTGACATTCCCGTGTTGTTTATCATAGTATGCAAAAACTATGACCGGCAGGGAATTAAAAGAAAAATATATTAAATTTTTCCTCACCAAAAATCATGTACAAATTTCGGGAAAGTCGCTTATACCGGAGAACGATCCGACCGTACTGTTTACCACGGCGGGTATGCATCCCCTCGTCCCCTATATCCTGGGGGAGCCTCATTCGGCGGGCAAGCGGCTGGTAAATTTCCAGAAGTGTATCCGTACGGGTGATATTGATGAGGTGGGAGACCTGGGGCACCTGACCTTTTTTGAAATGCTGGGAAACTGGTCCCTGGGTGATTATTTCAAGCGTCAGGCAATCGAATACAGCTTTGAATTTCTTACCGGCAAAGAGTGGTTGGGATTTCCCGTGGAAAAACTTTCCGTAACCGTATTTGCCGGCGATGAGCTTGTGCCCGCGGACGATGAGTCCGCCGGGATCTGGATGTCTCTGGGAATACCCAAAGAACGTATTTATTTCCTGCCCCGCACGGACAACTGGTGGGGCCCCGCAGGCATGACCGGACCCTGCGGTCCGGATACGGAGATGTTTATCGATACGGGCAGGCCGGTCTGTTCGGCGGACTGCCGCCCGGGATGTTCATGCGGAAAGTATTTTGAGATATGGAATGACGTGTTCATGCAGTATAATAAAAAGGCGGACGGCACCTACGAGCCCCTGGAGCGCAAGACCGTGGATACGGGCATGGGGGTTGAGCGGACCTGTGCCATGCTGCAGCATAAAAAAAGCGTGTATGAAACCGAGCTGTTCTCTCCCATAATCAGCGTGCTGGAACGGGCCTGCGGAAAGGTATACGGAGAGGACGAGCGCACCGACCGCTCACTGCGGATTATCACCGACCATATCCGTGCGGCCACCTTTATTCTGGGTGATGAAAACGGGGTAAAGCCCTCCAACCTGGGGCAGGGGTATATTCTGCGCCGCCTGCTGCGCCGCTCCATCCGCCACGGGCGCAAGCTCGCGCTTGAGGGAAAGTATCTGCATGCCGCCGCCGAACAGGTTATCGACATCTTTGCGGATCAGTATCCGGAACTGACCAAGAACAAAAAAGACATCCTGGCCGAGATTGATCTTGAGGAAGACCGCTTTCTGCAAACGCTGCACAAGGGAGAGCACGAGTTTGAGAAGCTGCTTCCCAACCTGCTGAAGAATCCCGCCAAGATTATTCCGGGCAGGGTGGCCTTCAGACTGTATGATACCTACGGCTTTCCCCTGGAAATAAGCGAGGAGCTGGCCGCGGAACACGGGCTTACCGTAGACAAAGAAGCGTTCCAAAAGGCCTTTGAAAAACACCAGGAGCTTTCCAAACAAGGAGCGGACAAGACCTTTAAGGGCGGCCTGGCCGATCATACGGAAATGACAAAAAAACTGCATACGGCTACACACCTGCTTCACCGGGCGCTGCGTATGGTCCTGGGTGATCATGTAAAGCAAAAGGGCAGTAATATCACCAGTGAGCGCCTGCGCTTTGATTTCTCACATCCCGAGAAGATGACCCCGGAGCAACTGCGGCGGGTGGAACAGATCGTCAACGAACAGATTGACAGGGACCTGCCGGTCAGTATGCGGATGATGCCGCTTGAAGAGGCGGTTGCCGCGGGAGCCATGGCCCTGTTCGGCGAAAAGTATGAGAAAAATGTTAAGGTCTATGCAATCGGAGATTTTTCCAAAGAGGTGTGCGGAGGACCGCATGTCGAACACACGGGTCTGCTGGGTAGGTTCAAGATTACCAAGGAGCAGTCCTCGTCTGCCGGTGTACGCCGTATCCGTGCGGTGCTGCAGGATGGACAGGATAAGGATTAGTCTTTCAGTTTATCCAGCATTTCGCTGACACGCGCGTTTCGCTGGCCGGTCCGCATAAAACGCGAGAGTATTTCAAAGGCTTTTTCCTTTTTTCCCAGTTCCATATAACACTCGGCGATTTCAGTGTAAAGACGCGGGTTTTTTGCTTCGTTCACCAAAAGTCCGGTCAGGGATTCCAGCGCTTCCAGAAAATTCCCCTTCTGTTTGTTGATCAGGGCCAGCCCCAGGACGGCATATGTGTCAAACTCAATATTGAGTGCCCGTTTATAATATTCTTCGGCCTTTTCAAGCTGGTCCAGGTTGCGCAGCGCGTCTCCGGCCCGGGTAAGGATGACCTTGTTGTTCGGATCGTTCTCCAGGATCCGCAGCCAGTACTCCAGGGATTTTTCATGGTTATTCAGGCCCCTGTAGCAGTCGGCCATACCGAACAGGGCATAGAAATTCTTGGGTTCGGCCTTTAAGGCCTCGTCAAAATAATGGATTCCCTTCTCAAAGGTTTTTAATTTTCTATGGCAGTTGCCGATCGAGGTAAGCACACGGATGTCGATGTTTTCTCCGTGTATCAGCATCATCTTTTCCCAATATTTCAATGCCGCTTCATATTCCTTGAAATCGTAGTGCAGGTGGCCCAACCCGATGAGTGCGTACGCATTGTCCGCTTCCTTTTCCAGGACCTTCAGGTAGACCTCTTTTGATTTTTTAAAATTCTTTACCTTGCGGTAGGCATCCGCCACCCTGGTGAGTACGGTAATATTGTTTTCATCATGGACAAGATATTTCTCCCAGATCTCAATGGCTTTCCCGTACTCCTGCAGGGCCTTATAGCAGTCCGCCAGTCCGAATAACGCGTAGTTGTTGCCTTCGTGATGCTGCAGACACTGGCGGTAATACTCAATCGCGCGTTTATAGTTGCCTTTTTTCCGTTCCACATCACCGATGCCGACCAGGGCATAGTTGTTTTCCGGCTCATACTCCAGAATTTGAAAGAAATTTTCTTCGGCCTCTTCCAACAGCTCTTCTTTGAGATAGTTATAACCCTTCTTTGAAAGCTCCGAAACAAGGTTCGCCGTATCAACTTCGGGGGTAGCATCATCGTGCGGTACTTCATGATTTTCCATTTTGTATCACCTCTCTTCTTTAATCCATTTTTTAATAATCGCCGCCATTTTTTCGATCATTTTGTTCACCTGTTCCGGTTGTTTCGCCAACCAGTACATGCGGAAGGCCTCTAAGGGGTTTTTTTTCTTTAAATAATATTCTCCCAGTCTGGCCAATCCATCGGCATAATCAGCGGTAAGAAAAATCTTTTTTGCAATATCATACTTACCCTGATTAAAATATTCGTTCCCTTTTCGGATTAAAGCAATTCTTTTTTGATCGCCGAGCTCAATTTTTTCTCTGGTGAGCTTTAAAAACCCGTTCTTCGGGATCTTTTCCAAAAATTCTTTATGTTTCATGCCACATAGTTACTTTATCTACCATAAATAATAAATAATTCTCCCACCTAAATCAATTGCTTTTTGGAAGGAGAACATATGGAAACAACTACAAAACTTTTAGGATATCGTACCTTTTGTTGATATGTTTGCTGTTTTTTCATTGTACGCATAGGCCCGGCCTAAAGCCTTCCCCAGGGCCTTGAACAAGGATTCCGCCATATGATGACTGTTTTTCCCGTTCCTGGTTTGTGCATGGATACTGATTTTGGCCCTGCCCGCCAATGCAAAGAAAAACTCTCTCAAGAGGTGCAGATCAAATGTACCGACGGTATGTTGGGGAAAATTCACGTCATAAACACATGTCGGCCGGCCGCACACATCAATGGCCACCTCGGAGAGCGCCTCATCCATGGGAATGACCGCGTGACCGAAGCGCGCAATGGCCTTGTTTTCCGCGGCCAGGGCGGCAAGGGTATCGCCAAAAACGAGCCCGGTGTCCTCAACCACATGGTGTGCGTCCACCTCAATATCTCCCCCGGCCTTAATAACCAGGCTGAAATTACCGTGAAACGCCATGGAATGCAGCAGGTGGTCCAGAAACGGCACGCCGGATTCAATCGCTATTTTCCCCGGTGCATCGAAGTTAACCTCAACATTCACCCGGGTCTCTTTTGTTTTTCTTTCGCGTTTCACCTTTCGTTGGTTCATACCGGGGTGCATTATATAAAAAATCACCAACAAACGCAATACTAAGAGTGGGGGGTTGGTTTTTTTTAGTAAAATAAAACGTAAAATGGGAATCACTCCTCTTGCAAGCCTACCCTATTTTCGGTATTTTTTTACATAAACGGAAAAACAGGGTAGAGCAAGTGAAAAATATAGTAATAAAAGGCGCACGGGAACATAATCTTAAAAATATCGATCTGGTGCTGCCCCGCGATGCATTGATCGTGGTTTCGGGAATCAGCGGCTCCGGCAAGTCCTCGCTGGCCTTCGATACAATCTTTGCCGAGGGACAGCGCCGCTACGTTGAATCGCTGTCAGCGTACGCGCGGCAGTTTTTGGGACGCCTGAACAAACCGGACCTCGATTATATTGAAGGGTTGTCTCCCGCCATTTCTATAGAACAAAAGACCACCCACAAAAATCCCCGTTCAACCGTGGGAACGGTTACCGAGATTTACGATTATCTGCGGCTGCTTTTTGCGCGGGTTGGTATTCCCCACTGCCCGCAGTGCGGCAAAGAAATAAAGGAACAGTCCCTTGACCAGATTCTGGATACCATTCTTGCTTACAAGGAAGGTTCCAAAATCCAGATTCTGGCCCCCCTGGTAAAGGGAAGAAAGGGGGAACACCAAAAACTGATCGATGACGCCCGGCGCTCGGGGTTTGCGCGTCTCCGTGTGGATGGTGAGATTGTCTTACTGGAAGAAAACATAAAACCGGATAAAAATAAGAAGCACTCGATTGAAATTGTCGTTGACCGTCTTGTGATCCATTCGGAAAACCGCCAGCGCCTCGCCGAATCGGTGGAAGCCGCGCTTGAGCTGGCCTCCGGCAAACTCATCATTCTCAGGGATGTTGACGGAAAAGAGGAGGAAAATTTTTTCTCGCAAACACATGCCTGCGCGCAGTGCGGCCTCAGTATCCCCGAGCTGCAGCCGCGTCTTTTTTCCTTCAATAACCCGTACGGCGCCTGTCCGGACTGCTCGGGGTTGGGGGTTACCCTGGAGTTTGATCCGGAACTGGTCGTCCCCGATCCCAGCCTGTCCTTTAATGAAGGGGCAATCGCCCCCTACAATCCGGAGGCAAACTGGTACAGCAGTATTTTCAAATCCATCGCCAGGCACTATCACTTCAGCCTGGATACGCCCTTTGACAAACTGCCCCGGCGCGTGTTCAACGCTATTCTCTACGGGACAAAGGAGATCATCGATTTTACCTATACGCACAAGGAGCGCAAGGGGAAGTGGGAGTATTCGACCAATTTCAGGGGGGTCCTGCCGGACCTCAAGCGCCGTTACCTGGAAACCAGGTCGGATTACATTAAGGACTGGCTGGAGGGGTACATGCGGCAGAAAGAATGTACCACCTGCCGGGGAAGAAGGCTTCGTCCCGAAAGCCTTGCGGTTACGGTAAATAAAAAAAACATCTACGAGGTTTCCCTGCTTTCCGTAAAAGAGGCGCATGAGTTCTTTCGCCGCCTGGACCTGTCTGAAACGCAGGTGAAGATCGCCCAACAGATTTTAAAGGAGATCCGCTCTCGCCTTGAGTTTATGGAAAACGTGGGCCTGGAATATCTGACCCTGGAAAGAAGGGCGGCCACGCTTTCCGGAGGAGAGGCACAGCGTATCCGTCTGGCAACCCAGATCGGATCATCCCTGGTCGGGGTGTTGTATATCCTTGACGAACCGACCATCGGCCTGCACCAGCGTGATAATACCCGGCTGATAAACACCCTGAAACATCTTCGTGATATCGGCAATACACTGGTGGTGGTGGAACACGATGAGCAGACCCTGCGCACCGCGGATTATATCGTGGACCTGGGGCCGGGGGCGGGAGCTCACGGCGGGTATATTGTGGCGCAGGGCAGCCTCAAAGATATTCTTGCCGATAAAAAGTCCCTGACGGGAAGGTACCTTTCCGGCACACTGCGTATTGAAAAACGAAAGCAGAGAAGACAGCAAACGGACAAGGCCATAACCTTGACCGGTGCCCGTGAACATAATTTGAAACAGATAGAAGTACGTTTCCCGCTGGGAACGCTTACCGTAATTACCGGCGTTTCCGGTTCCGGGAAATCCACCCTGCTGTCCGATCTGCTGTATCCGGTGCTGGCCAATAAAGTCAGGAGGAGTCATTATCCGGAAGGGGCCTATACGTCCGTCAGCGGGGTGGAACACATCGACAAGGTCATAAACATCGATCAAAGCCCCATCGGCAGAACACCGCGTTCGAACCCGGCCACCTACGTCGGCTTGTTTACCCCGATCCGTGACCTGATGGCCAAACTTCCGGAATCCCGGGCCAGAGGGTATAAACCCGGCAGGTTTTCCTTTAATGTAAAGGGCGGACGCTGTGAGAACTGCAGCGGGGACGGGACCATCTGCATCGAAATGCACTTTTTACCCGATGTCTATATCACCTGCGATGTCTGTAAGGGCAAACGCTATAACAGGGAAACATTGGAAATCCGCTATAAGGGCAGGAACATTTATGAAATTCTGGAGCTGACCGTGGATGAGGCTTATGATTTTTTTAAAAAAATTCCCGCCATCGAACGGAAACTGAAAACCCTGAAGGCCGTCGGCCTGGGGTATATCCGGCTGGGGCAGTCGGCCCTCACCCTCTCGGGCGGGGAGGCCCAGCGGGTGAAACTGGCGCTGGAGCTTTCCAAAAGGAGCACGGGGGCCACCTTCTACCTTTTGGACGAACCGACCACCGGGCTGCATTTTGCCGATGTAAAGAAGTTGATGGAGGTTCTGCACCTGCTTGTGGACCAGGGGAATACGGTGGTTTTAATAGAACATAATATGGATGTGATAAAACAGGCCGATTATATAATTGATCTGGGACCCGAGGGAGGAGACAAGGGCGGAGAGCTTGTCTGTGCGGGAACACCGGAACAGGTTGTGCAATGTGCGGCTTCCTATACCGGCAGGTACTTAAAGGAATACCTGTAACATCCCGGATGAGCGAATGTTGTTTTTATGAAAAAATATAGGCTCGTAATTTTATTGATGATCGCTACCCGTGTAATGCTTTTTGCCCAGGCAGGCGTGGATAATTCCTCCACCGCACCGACCCCACCAACCGATAAAACACAAAAACAGGAAAAAAAGGACACAAAGACCCTGCTGAAAGAGACCATGGGCCTGGATATTGATACGGCGAGCTATTTTGAGCTGGTGGCATGGTGCAAAACCCTTGGTCTGGATGATTCGGGCACACGGATGGATCTGCAGGCCAGGCTGCGTTCGCATTTCAATGTCTCCCCGGAAGGAGAAGCGGTCAAACCCTCCGGGCGCAGGATAGAGATAAAATCCGCCGAATCCTCGGAATACTTTTCACTTGAAGAGGTCGATGAAAATTATATTTTGCTCAGGGGCAAGGTGGAACTGGTATTCACCGAAGAAGACGGCCAGACCACCCATACCATAAAGGCCGAACGGATTCTGTTTAATCAATCGCTGAATGTGATTTCCGCCGAGGGTAATATCGAATATATCCGCAAGCGGGGAGATGAAGCAGAGGTTTACCGGGGTCAGAGTTTTATTTTTGATGTGAAAAAGTGGGGGGGTGTTTTTTATAAGGCCCAGGGTGAAAAAGAAAAAAAGGTTGATGACAATACAATCACCTTTACCTATACCGGTGAAACCATTTCCCGGCTGGAGAATGAGACGATTATTCTGGAAAAGGGAATGATCACCTCCAGCAAGAATATAGAGGACCCGTATTACAAGATTACCGCCAACAAGATATGGGTGTTTGCGCCGGGTGAGTGGGCGGTACAGGATGCGGTGCTTTATGTCGGAAGAATTCCCATGCTGTATCTTCCGTTCTTTTTTCACGCGGGCGACGAGCTGTTTTTTCACCCGGTGGTCGGGTATCGGGACCGTGAGGGGTATTACTTACAGACCACAACCTATCTGATCGGGCAGAAGGAAACCAAACCCAGTGTGTTTTCCTTTTTACAGTTTGAGGAAAACAAGGATAAACAGGCCGCGGCCGGTTACGAACAGGTGTGGCGCGGGTGGTTTCTCCATAAAAAACGGAAACTGCCGCAAAAAGCCGGGGAACAGGCCTCGTCCGGTCCGGGAATGGGCAGCGCCATAAAAACCCTGAAAATATTCGCCGATCTCTACAGCAGGCTGGGCGGATTTGTAGGGCTGTTTATGGATATGGACCCGGTTTTCAAACTGAAGGGGGGGGTGGGGGTAAGCAGGAGTATCTTTCTCGGCTCAACCGGGTATTCACCGTTTTATAACGATAAGGAATACTGGAACAGCGGCTATTTTTTCGGCTATGAGCTGCCCTTCCGTTTCGGCCTGGAAACACAGTTTGAATTTTCCTATGGGATCCTGAAAAAAATGACCGGAAACTTTGAGTTTTATTCCGATCCTTTTTTTACCACGGACTTTTATGACCGTTCGGAGGACATCGACTGGCAGGAGGTCCTGGGGGTACAGATCAAGGAACAGTCGGCGCAGACCCTGCAGTCCCAGGATTTAAGCGCGCTGGAACGGAAAAACGTATCCTGGACACTGGACAGTAATATCAGTTTCAGCAGTTTGTTTTCAACACCTTTCCTTACCACTTTGGAAATAAGAACATTCAACTTTTTATTTGAATGGGAAAGCAAGTATGTGCCGAACTACTCGATCAATCCCACTTTGGCCGATCCCAATCGTATGTTTTATTATCCCAAGCGCATCGTATTCCCCAATGCAACCTTAAGCATGGGGGGAAATCTTTTCGATATCAACGATACCGAAGGGTTGATTAAACCCGGGAAAGCCCAGACCGCCGCGGAACCCGGACTGGGATTACGCTCACCGTTTCCGTCCGAAGAACCGGTGGCCGAACAGAAACAGACCGAGAGCGGAACGGAGGTAATCATCAGAACCCCGGCCCAGCAGCCGGATTATACGGTGACGCATAACAACGAGGTTTTTTCCTCTTCCTTAAACTATACCTTCAACCAGAATATTACCATGGAATACCCGTTTGATTACAGCCAATGGGATACCATCGGCGCGATCGATTACCGGACAAGATACAACAGCATGAAGCTGGACGGGGACTATTGGTTCACCTATAATATGGGTTTTCTCAACAATATGCTGGGGTTAAATGTAAGGCTGAAGCTGACCGAGCGCTATAAAACGCTCTATAATAAATCCGACTCGCTTAGCCAAACCGAATGGGAAGCGCTGCTGACCTCCGCCTACCAATACTCAGGTTTTACCACCACCAAAGAGACGACCTTTACGTATAAACCCTTTATCAATAATAATCTCTTCAGCCAGTCGAATATCACCTACCGGCTTTATTGGGATTTATACAAGCATGAGTTCGATGAAATGAGCAATGATTCCCCGGTGTACCAGGACAATTTTTTCCTGTGGAACAAGCAGAAGGTTTCCCAGCACGAGGTTTCGGGCAGCCTGGTATACCAGCCCTTCGACAAACCGAATTTTTTGAAAGTAACCTATGATATGCCGCCCACCCTGGGTAGCCTGGAGACCGAGCTGAACTTTTATCTTTCGATTTTTCACACGATTGTGGTCTGTGAATATGACCAGAATGCCGCCAGCGGCAAATGGTTTTTTCAGCCGTTAAGCGTCACGGAAGAGATCATCCTGGAAAATTACTTTCAGTTCAAGAGTATTTATCGTTATGATATCGAGAAGGACATTCACAAAGACTTAAAAACCACGTTAAGTGTTATCCCCTATCAGTACAACACCGCTACCAGGTTTTTGTTTACGCAGATTTTCGATATGAATTTTGAGGAAGATACGATAGATAAAAGCGAGTCGACATTGCGACTTTGGTTTTTCACCGCGGATTTTCTGGCCAGATACATGTATCCGGTGAATCCGCTGGGAAGGACAACCTCTACCAGCAAAGAGTTTTTGCCCAGTAAACTCAGTTTTAACCTGGATTTCGATACCGGATCAATCTATTTCTGGCTGAACAGAATACGGTTGGCCACAAAGATAAACTCCTCCTTGAACATAGACCTGCAGCAGTATGTGGCCAGTAATTTTACTTTTAGCTTTGAGTTTATCTTTTATATCCATGAATTCCTGAATATATCATTGAAAACCACCACCATTAACGATAATGTCTACCGTTATATCCCCGGTTTTCCCGAAGCCGTCAGCCGGGCTATTCAGGATGATTACGGCGTGCCGGTGAATATCGGTCTGGTGAATCCCCTGGAAGACCTGTGGAACTCATTTATGTTCTGGGATACCGATGCCCGCTACCGTTCGTTTTTTAAACTTAAGGATATCGGGATTACCATTACCCACCACCTGGCCGACTGGGACCTGTCTTTCAGCTTTGACGGCGCGTTTCAACAGGAGCTGCAGACCGACGGTACCACAAAGTATGAATGGACGCCCATAATATCCATTAAACTGAAGTGGAATCCCATACCTGAAATCAATTCGGAGATCAAATATGATAAAGATACGGGTCTGACGTTTTAATCGCTCAATTGCCGGCTTGACTTTGGGTGGTGGATATTTGTAGAATAGAGGTATAAGGAGGGAGTCCTGAGTAAAAATCCCACATTGGTACTC
>Ga0307445_10001579_pt1 | contig 12821 bp, 8 predicted proteins | sample SalMarSW160330MG_FD_202147 | JGI IMG/M metagenome (GOLD analysis project Ga0307445, IMG submission 202147) | Salt marsh sediment microbial communities from the Plum Island Ecosystem LTER, Massachusetts, United States - SW1603-30 | ecosystem: Environmental > Aquatic > Marine > Intertidal zone >...
AAACGCTCCGAGACACACATCTTCGGAGCGCCTATGCATGCTCACGCTTCCAGCGTGACCTTCTTTCATCCGGACTGTACCGTCGGCTCCGGAATGAAGGAACGTTGTCGTCCCCGTACCGGATCGGCCCCGTGCCCAGAACAGCACAGGGCTCGCGGGCTCGACACACTGGCCCTCCCAGTGTGTCCTACCGCCGGTCTGGAATCGGCCTGCTGCGAACGACGACAGGCCTCACCGTGCCCCGAAGGTTGTACGCTATTATAGGATCGGTCGCACCGTTTGTCAACCGCGTGATCGGCCTGCGCGATTCGTAGATCGCGCGCCCCCTGCGAGCCTGGGTGCGAGCCCGGAGCTGGCTACTCGCCGTGGATGAGGGCGAGCGCAACGTTCATGACAGCGTAGACGAGGGCAAACATGAACCAGGCGACGATGCCACCCAGCAGTGCGCCACCGGCCAGGCCGAAAAGGATAGTGCCGATGTTGCTGCCCACCCGCGCGGTAGTCACGCCGGCAAAGAGGGCACCCTCGGTGACCATCACGCTGCGCAGGGCCGTCTCTTCGGCAGCGCGGTAGCTCCGGACCAGCTCGACATCGGCGGCCCAGGTCGAGATCAGCCCACCGACCACGCTGTACGCCAGCGCCCAGGCAGCGGTGCTGACAGCGAGAAAGGCGCCTATGCTCCCGGCGTGGGACGCTACCGAATAGGACACGGCAAAGACAGCGACTGCAGCCAGCAGCGCGCTCCACCGCTGGTCACGTGTACCCGACCAGCCACTGTACACCCAGTTGGCAGCAAAAGCCAACCCACCAGCGACAGCGATCCAGGGGTTCAGCTCGAGCCGCCCGTCCCAGAGCGGCCAGGCCGCCCATGCCACAAAGGGACACCAAGAGAGGGTGCTGAGCAGCCAGCGCGCCGCGCAAAGCGGAAGCAGCCGGGGTCGACGAGCCCGATCTATGGAATCCGTGGTCCAATAGTCCATCGTTCCAGCCAGGGCACCTACAGCGTCATGCAGCCATCCTGTTCCAGGTCACACGTGTGCCCAGTATATCATGGCTGGGACTGCACTTCAATACCCGGCCCAGGATGCTCGGGAGCACCGAAAAGTAAGCGCGCACTATGAACCCGGGCGCGCGACCTGTACGGAACCGAGCAGCAGGTGATCGGCCTTATCGAACGCACCCCCTGGCTGGGAGACAGTCAGGCGTGCCATCGTGGCCAGATCATAGATGCCCACTTCGACGGTATACTCGCCTGCGGCGAGTCCGGCCGGCAGGAGCAGCGCATAGTTGTCGGCAACCACTATGCCCACCTCCCACGACGTGGTGGGCCGCGTGCCGCTCACCGGCTGGCTGTCCGACCCGACCACGAACGCCCCGGAAGGATCGAGTACGTGCGTAAAGACCGTGTAATCGACCGCCATCGACTCGGTAGCCAACCACTGGAGCGTCACATAGATGGTTTGGCCAGCGCGTGGTGTCGCGGGCTCGATCGCATAGCCGATCAGGCGCGGGCCGCCGACGAACTGCGCTTCGTAGGGCCTCAGATTGGGCGGCGCATTCGCCTCGGGCAACACGTACAAGGTGAGGTAGCTCCCCACATAGTTCTGCGAGAAGGCCTTGTACCCACGGCTTCCCAACCAGGCCTCGGCGTTGTGACGCGGGTCGTACACGTTCGGGTCACCGTACATGACCAGCCACACGCGCTTGTAACCGGCCAACAGCGCAGGGAAGTCGCGCTCGGCAGCTTCCATTGTCAGGACAGAATCGGGAGATAAAAAGCGCGCATCCACACCTGCCGGGTGATAGAGATCGAACATCGGCACCTGCCCCGGACCGCTCACCAGCAGCAGGTCGCCGGGCTGAGCCATCTGCCCGACCAACCCCATCATCTCGCCGTAGGTGCTCTTGAGGTAGGTGGGATCGAAATACCACGCGCCGAGTGAGACGGCACTGGTCAAGGCATACGCGCCCAACGTGAGTGCCGCGCTCACCCGCCGCCACGGCAGGCGGACGCATACCCAGCTCAACAGCAGCAACAGGGGTGGCAGGCTCGTGCTCAGGAAGCGCTCGTTGAAGTGCTCCAGCATGAAATCGAATCCCCACACGATCAGCGGCGGCACCAGCAGCCACGTCCCTACCAGTACGCCTGCCTCGCGGCGCTGTGGTGAGCGCAGCAGTAGAACCAGCGCGCCGACAGCCAGGAGCAGATACAGCCAGGCCACCCAGCTCAAGGCGGCTGGGAACGTCGAACCGACGGTGAACGCCACCCCCCCTCGCCATAGGACCTGCAGCAGGTGGTTCAGAGCCAGATCGGCCGTCTCGCGCACGGCCTGGCCAGCGAGCAGCGAGTACTGCAGATACAGCCAGGGCAGCGTCGCCGCCGCAATGGCGCCCTGCGCCAACAGCCAGCGTCCGATCCGCCGCCGGTGATAGAGCAGCACAAAGACGTTCTGGGCTACCAGCGTCAGGACGGCATAGTAATGGGTATGGACCATGAGGCTGCTGGCGACAATGTACGCGCCCCATGCCGGCCAGCGTGCCCTCTCCTTGAGAACCCGCACGAGCGTATAGAACGATAGTATGGTCATCGCGATCAACAGCGAGTACATGGTCAGGTCTTGCGAGTAGGCGACCTGGAAGGGCGAGAGTGCCAGTGCAAATGCCGCCGCCAGCGCCGCCGGGCGCGAGGCAAACAGGCGCTGTGCGAGGGCATAGATCAAGGGGATGCTTACCTGCCCCAGGAGGACGGGGAGCATCCTTAGGCCCCAGAGCTGCAATCCAAAGACCCGGTACCAGAGAAACAAGAGAGCGTGAAAGAGGCGAGGATGCACTTCCGAGGCCGGATCGAACAGATGCGCCAGATCCCGGTTGACGACGACGATCTTGGCACCCTCATCGCCCCACAGCTCCTGGTGATCGGCGCGACAGACGCGCAGCGCGAAACCCAGCAGCAGAATGCCCAGGAGCGCCAGGCGGTGCAATCTATCGTCGCGAGAGAACGTCTGGAAGCCGTGAGTGATACTCAGTTGAGGTACCTTTTGCTGTAAGAGGATGACCATCCGGCCAGCCAGCACAGCGCCTGGCCCGATCGCTGCCATTGTATCATGCTCAAAGGACGAGGGCAAGAAAGCGCTGCAGGCATAGATACTTGCATTTGGCTAGCGCTTCGAGTACAATCCTGGCGTTCAGGAAGCGTTACGTATCAGCTTGTGTGCGAAGGATAACCCGTCGGGAGACGATTTGCATTGGATGCACCGAGATTCCGACGGCTGCTCGCGGTGGGTGGGATCACGCTGCTGGCAGCCGCGCTCCGGCTCTACCGGATCGATAGCCTTCCCCCTGCAGCAGGATACGATCAGGCTGCCTACGGTCTCGATGCGTCGGCCATTCTCGACGGCGCACGCCCCCTCTTTCTGACGACGAACCTGGGACGGGAAGCACTCTTTTCCTATCTCGTTGCCCTCTGTTCGCTGGTCGTCCGCGATCTGCCCACCGCGATATATGTGACTTCTGCCCTGGCGGGTGTGCTGACCGTGCCCGCGGTTTATCTGGCGGCGGAAGAGCTGTTCTATGCCGAGCGGGGCGCGCTCAAGCGATATGGCGGGCTGTTATCCGCGCTGACGATCGCCATCGCACGTTGGCACCTCAGTTGGAGCCGGCTCGGCATGCGCGTGATCCTGGTGCCGCTCTTCCTATCGCTCACCTTCTATCTGCTGTGGCGCGGGTACCGTACGCGCAGCCGCCTGGCAACGGCCGGTGCCGGCCTCATGCTGGGGCTCGGAATGTACAGTTACCCGGCGTTCCGCATCGTGCCGTTGCTCGTCGTGCTCGCCTATGTCTACCTTGCCTGGTCGGAGGGACATCTGGCGCGCAAGCGGGTGGCCGACCTGGCTATCCTCTCCGTTGTCGCGCTCGCCGTCTTTAGCCCGCTGGGCGCCTATTTCGCGACACACAGCGAAAGCGCTACCTGGGCGATCAGGGAGCGCCTGGTCACAGACAGCGGGCAGGGGTGGGTTGAGAACGTACGGGCGGTGCTGCAGCACGCCGGACAGACCCTTCTGAGGTTCAGCGTCCGAGGCGACGAGGACCTGCGGGTGACACTCCCGGATAAGCCGGCATTGGAGCCCTATCTATTGGCAGCGCTCGTGGCTGGCATCGGCCTGAGCCTGTTCCGGCTCAAGCGGCCAGCCCATCCCGCTCTCCTGACCTGGTTGGGCCTGATGAGCGTGCCGGCGATGCTCGCCGGAAGCGGAGGAACGACCAAGCGCGCACTGGGAGCGGTGCCGGCGGTGGCCATGCTGGTCGCGGTCGGCTGCTTGGGCATCTGGGAGGGCATTCGCGGTTGGGCAGCCAGGACCTCTACTGCGCGGTCTACTCTCCTGCCGGCGGGCACCGCGGGCCTACTGGCGCTCGGCTTTGTCTACACCGGCATTCAGACCTATGCCGATTACTTCCTACGATGGAGCCGCGACGAGGCGCTGTTCACACACTTTGAGGTGGGCATCGGAGCGATCGGGAGCTATATCAAGGAGCTCCCGGGGGACGAACGAATCTATCTCTCGCCTGTGCCGGCCGATCATCCGAGCGTCCAGTTGTACTCGGGCCAACGCGAAGGCATCAAGACATATCACGGCCGGTTCTGCCTGGTGCTGCCACAGCCGGTCGCGCAAGAGACGACCTACATCGCCGTGACGGGTGAGGACAGGCGCTCGCTCGACATGCTGCAAGCCTACCTGCCGGCTGGCGAAATCGCGGCTGCGGGACCGCTGCACTATGGCGAGCCCTATTTCCAGGCCTATCGCGTGCCTGCTGGTTCAGAAGTGATGGCAGTGCCGGATCGCACACGGGAGGCAAACTGGGACGACAAAATCCGGCTTTACGGTTACGACCTACAGAGCCCTGCCCGAAGAGCAGGGGAGAGGGTCGAGGTGACGTTGTACTATGCTGCCGCAAGCCCGATGAACGCCGAGTACACGGGCTCCTTGCAGCTGCTGGGGCCACAAAACCCGGCGACAGGCAGCCTCCTGTGGGCACAGGATGACAGCGAGCCGTGCAGAGGGATCTATCCGACCTCTGTGTGGGCCATGGATGAGCTCGTGATCGACCATTACTCCCTATCGATCCCGCCCGATGCTCCGCCGGATGAGTACCAGATCGCGATGGGCTTCTATAACTGGTGGACGATGGAGCGCTTGCCCGTAGTAGATGGAACAGGGAACGTGGTGGGCGACCACATCGTGCTGGAGACGTTCCGTATCGAGGGTTCGCCATAGCCCCGAACCGATCGAACCATATAGGAGGAATATGATGGCAAAATCCAAGGTCGCCGTGCTGCGAACCACTCCCAAGACAGTGATCGATGACTATCGACGGCTGTGCAAACTGGGCGGGATGGAGGAAGCCCTGGACCGGTCGGCGACGACGATCCTCAAGGACAACATTAGCTGGCATCTGCTCTACCCGGGCGCGAACACGACGCCCTGGCAGCTCGAGGGCACGATCATGGCCCTGCTCGATGCCGGTTTCACCGATCTGGTCAACGTGCACAACAAGACCGTGGTCACGATCGCCGACCTGGGCGACCGATACAACAAGTTCCGGCCGGTACTGGACAAATACGAGATACCGACCAAGAACAATTTCGACCCGGAGGACATGGCTTGGGTCGAGTACCGTCCCAAGGCCGAGATGGCCGTACTGGACAAGGTCTTTCCCGAAGGGATCTACCTGCCCGACTATTTCTTTGGCAAGAACATCGTCCACCTGCCGACGGTCAAGACGCACAGCTATACCGTGACCACAGGGGCGATGAAGAACGCCTTTGGCGGGCTCCTGAACGTGAACCGCCACTATACCCACACCTGGATCCACGATACGCTGGTCGACCTGCTGGCGATCCAAAAAGAGATCCACACCGGCCTCTTTGCGACCATGGACGGCACGACCGCAGGGAGCGGCCCGGGACCGCGTACACTGGTCCCGCACCAGAAGGACGTGATCCTGGCCTCGGCCGATCAGGTCGCGATCGACGCAGTAGCCGCGCGGATGATGGGCTTTGACCCGATGAAGATCCGCTACATCGCGCACGCCACCGAGCGCGGACTGGGACAAGGCGATCCGCGCGAGATCGAGATCGTGGGCATGCCCGAGGTGGCCGAAGAGCGCTGGGATTTCAAGGTTGGCGTGAACCTGGGCACGGGGACGGGGATGCTGTTGTGGCGCACGCCGCTGCGCGTTTTTCAGCGACTCCTCTTTCACACCCCGCTGGTCAAGGTATTCATCTTTGCCAGCGAGTTCTTCCACGACAAGTTCTGGTATCCCGTCGAGGGACAGGGAGTGGTGGAAGAATGGAAGGAAGAAAGCCCGTGGGGGCAACTGTTCGAGCGATATCCGGGTTAGGACGAGTGCTGCAGTGCGAACGGAGGAAGGCGATCATTGCCGCGCTTTTTTGCCTGTTGACGACATAACTTTTCCATGCTATACTCTGGCCGGTCTTGGTAGACTGTCCCCTTTATCTGCCTGCACTTTTTTGGTGTTCCCTGCAACGTCGCAGTCGGCTCCTGTCAGGTGAATCGGCGTTCCGGACCGATCAGGGCCTAGTGAGATACAGCCCCCTGATCTCGGATGCGATCCGCTGACAAGAAGGGAGGTGCAATTCGGGCATTCATACTTTCGGTGTTCATTCCCGGGCCTGGGAGCGTGCGAGCCTATCGGCGCGGATGCCCGGGAACGCCATTTTGGCTACCGCGTTCACAAAGGAGGATAGTGAGAGATGAAGCTCGGTCGAAGAGAATTCCTACATTTGGCTGGACTGGCTGCAGCCGGGGCCGCACTAGGGGCCTGCACGCCCAAGGGCAGTACGGGCGGTGGTGGCGGCGGTGGAACGTTCATCGTCGGTCGCGGCGGCGACTCGGTGAACCTCGACCTGGCCGTGGCCACCGACGGCGAGTCCCATCGCGTGGGCAACGTGATCATGGATCGCTTGATCGGGATGGAGGGCACCAGCACCAAGATCGTCTCCTGGCTGGCCGAATCGTGGGAGAGCCCCGACGGCAAGACCTGGACGTTCCACCTGCGCCCGAACGTCAAGTTCCACGACGGGACCGCATGCGATGCCGAAGCGGTCAAGTGGAATGTCGACCGCTGGCGCGATCCGAACAACGAATGGCGCTTTGGCCACGCCTTTGAGTACTATGACACCGAGTTCGCGGGCGGAGGAATCGACATCGTCGACACCAAGGCAGTCGACGCGACTACCTTCGAGATGACCCTGGCCAACCCTTCCTCGGTGGTCCTCGCGAAGCTCAATATCGGCTCCTTTGGCATCGCGAGCCCGACGGCGATCCAGGAGCAGGGCGACAAGTACGGCACAGCAGCGGGCACGTGCGTGGGCACAGGGCGGTTCAAGTTCGTGGAGTGGGTGCCCGACGACAAGATCACCGTTGAGGCCAACCCGGACTGGTGGGGCGAGGGACCGAAACTGGACCGCATCATCTTTCGCTCCATCCCCGACAACTCGGCGCGCCTGGCCGAGCTGCTGGCCGGCACGGTGCACCAAGCCGACCTGGCACAGACCGACATGCCCGCGGCAGAGGCCGATCCCAACATCGTGAGCTATACGACGCCTTCGCTGGGCGTCGGCTATGTCGCCTTCCAGCAGTGCATCGAGCCCTTTGACAAGAACGAGGTGCGCTGGGCGATCGCCCACGCGATCAACCGCCAGGCCGTGGTCGACGCCTTTTACACCGACCAGGACGAGCTGGCTACGTGCTTCCAGCCACCGGCCATCCTGGGCAGCAACCCCGACGTGGGGCCGATCGAGTACAACCCGGACACGGCCAAGGAGCTGCTGGCTCAAGCCGGCCTGCCCGACGGCTTCAAGACCGAGTTCTGGTACATCCCCGTGATCCGCGGCTACTTTCCCGACTCCAAGGCCATTGCCGAGGCCATGGCCGTAGACCTGGCCAAGGTCGGGATCGAAGTGGAGCTCAAGACCGAGGACTGGGGCGCATACCTGGACCACCGCCTCCAGGGCCAGTTCCCCATGTGGATGCTGGGCTGGGGCTCGGACAATGGCGACCCGGACAACTTTATCGGCTTCCACTTTGCCCACCCGGTGGGCAAGCCCAACGCAGAGGATTGCTACGGCAACGACGAGCTGTCCCAGCTCCTGATCGACGGCTCGCGCGAGCCTGACGCCGCCAAGCGCGAAGAGATCTATAAGCAGGCCGAGCAGATCGTGCACGACGACATGGCCCGGCTGCCGATCGCGTGGCCAGCCACTCGAAGCTTCTGGCGGAAAGACGTCAAGGGCTACGAGCCTGTGGTCTTTCGTGACTGGTACGAAAACATCTGGATCGAAGAGTCGTAGTCGTTCTTCCGCCCGTAGGCGAACGCAACGCTCCGCTCACTGGGCCATCGACCGTCATATCGCACGACCGTCAGGTCGCACGACCGGTACGGCGCACAGCGTAGACGAAAGAGGGTGCCGGGCATGCCCTGGTGCGGGAATGGCCCGGCACCCCTGCTTTTGGGTGCGCATCCAGGCAAGGCATTTCCGCAACTGCGTGCCAGGTACTGTGGCCTTGCCGAATGTCTCATTTCTGCATGGTAGATACGCGACGACAAGAACGCTCTCGGAGTAGCAGCCTTGACGACGTACATCATCCGACGCTTGCTGGGCCTGATCCCGGTGCTCCTGGGTATCACTCTCCTCGTCTTTTTCCTGATCCGCATGATCCCAGGTGATCCGGCGCTCGTCATGCTGGGCGACAAGGCCAAGGCAGAAGACGTCGAGCGCCTGCGAGAGCTGCTGGGACTGAACGAGCCGCTGCACATCCAGTACTTCAAATACATGGCGCAACTGCTGCGCGGGGACCTGGGCGAGTCGATCATCAACCGCACAGATCTGACTTTCGAGCTGGCCTACCGCCTGCCGGCAACGATCGAGATGATTACCGGAGCCCTGATTATCGGTGTGACGATAGGCATCACGATCGGTGTGGTCTCGGCCATCCGCCGCAACTCGTGGTTCGATATCGTCGGTATGATCGGTGCCCTGCTGGGCGTGTCTATGCCCATTTTCTGGCTGGCCCTGATCCTGATCTATGCCCTGGCGGTAAACCACAAGATCCTGCCTCCCAGCGCGCGCCTCGACGCGCAGATCTATGTCGACCGCCGGACCGGGTTCATGCTGCTCGACACTTTGCTGATGGGCGATTTTACGGCTTTTGCCAATGCCCTGTGGCACATGATCATGCCCAGCGCCGTGCTCAGCACAGTGATCATGCCCGGCCTGGCGCGTATCACCCGGGCCAGCATGCTCGAGGTACTGCAGCAGGATTACGTCCGCACGGCCTGGGCCAAGGGGTTGGCCGAAAGGGCCGTGGTCGTCCGGCACGCGCTCGCCAACGCACTGCTGCCGATCATCACCGTGGTCGGCGGATGGTTGGCCGGCCTGATGGGCGGAGCGATCCTGACCGAGACCGTCTTTTCCTGGCCCGGGATGGGCACCTGGGCTTACCGGGCGATTCTCGCCCGCGACTATCCTGTCGTCCAGGGCACTGTGCTGGTCAGCGCGACGATCTATGTCTTTGTCAACCTGGCGGTGGACGTGCTATACGCCTTTATCGATCCCCGGATCCGCTATGACTAACACGAGTGCCAGTGACCACAAAGCTGTCCAACCCGGGATCAGCAAGGAGCCCACGCTGGTGACGCAGTCCGCTATGACACAGTCCGCTCAGTACCAGGGTTTCCAAGACAAGCCGCGCAGCCTGTGGAGCGATGCCTGGCGGCGTCTGCGCTACAGCATCACCGCCCGCATCGGGATGGTGATCGTGGCTGTCATCGTCCTCACCGCCGTTTTGGCGCCGGTCGTCGATCCATACAACCCCAAGCTGGATTCCGACCTGGAAAACGCGCGCCAGCCGCCCTCGTGGGCGCACATCATGGGCACGGACCGCCTGGGACGAGACATCTTTAGGCGGATCATCCATGGTGCACGTCTTTCCTTGAGCGTCGGCCTCGTCGCTGTGCTTGTCGCCGGGACGGGAGGGACGGTCCTGGGACTGGTGAGCGGCTACTTTGGGGGCGCGGTAGACATGGCGATTATGCGCGTGGTCGACATCCTGATGGCTTTTCCAGGGATGCTGCTGGCCATCGCCATCGTCGCCGTGCGCGGCACGGGGCTGTTTAACACCATGATCGCCCTGAGCGTGACGGGCGTGAGCGGTTATGCACGCCTGGTACGCTCGATGGTCCTTTCGCTCCGCGAGCGAGACTATGTCCAGGCAGCGCACATGGTGGGCGTGCGCAATCCCCGGATCATCTTTCGTCACATCTTCCCCAACAGCCTCGCGCCGATCATCGTCTCGGCGACAATGGGTATCGGCGGGACGATCCTCAGTGCAGCGGCCCTCGGTTTCCTGGGTCTGGGCGCGCAGCCCCCTGCCCCAGAGTGGGGCGTGATGATCAGCGAGGGCGTGCCCTTTTTGCGGCAGTCACCGCACATGGTCTTTTTTCCCGGCATGGCGATCATGTTCACCGTGTTGGGATTCAACCTGCTCGGAGATGGCCTACGCGACGCTCTGGACCCGCAGATGCAAGAATGAGGGGTGAATCGAGATGCTCGGGGGAACAGAAACCCGATGTCAAAGGCGACATCGGGTTTCTTGATCCCGCCAGGGATACAGACCTCCGAGCTCGCGCATCAGAATGCGTCGGACGCCGGAGGTCAAGTGAGATGGTCAGAAACCCGGTGTCGAAGAAGACACCGGGTTTCATGGTCTCACAGCTCGCCCAGGTGGCTGAACATATAGCAGTTGAAACGCACTGCGCGCTGCACATCCTCGAGCCGGACGTGCTCGTTGGGAGCGTGGGCACCACTGCCCCAGTAGCCGGCACCACCTGGCGCGGAGAGACCCGGGACGCCAACATAGTGCTGCAGCGAGCCCAACAGGGGGAGCGTACCGCCCATGAGCGGGTTGATTGCCGGTCTCTTTCCGGTAAACTCTTCGGCCACCGCCGCGATCCGCCGCACGAGCGGGTGCTCGATCGGCGTGACCACCGGCTCGGCGCCGCCCAGGGAGCGCATGGCCACGTCGCCGAACCCTTCTGCCTCCAGGTGTGCGCGGAGCTTGGCCAGGATGTCGTCCGGGTCCTGGTCGGGCACGAGGCGAAAGTCCATCTTGGCCATGGCCTCGGAAGGAAGGACGGTCTTGACCCCCTCCTCGGTATAGCCGGAGAGCAGCCCGGCGATGTTGCAGGTGGGGCTAAAGGCCTGGCGCTCGCGGAGGGCCAGGCCGGTGAGGCCGTCGACAAAAGTGTCGATGCCATACTGCTCGCGCATCCGGTCCTCCATATCCGTCAGATCGGACAGGGCGTCGAGCTGCTCGGCCGAGGGTGCACGGACGTCGTCGTAGAAGCCAGGGATGCGGACCCGGCCGGCGGCATCGCGCAGGGAGGACAGCGCTTGCACCAGGCGCCAGGCTGCGCTGGGCAGGACCGTAGCTGCGCCCGAGTGGGCGTCGCGCGACATCGACCGGACCTCGTACTGGACATAGAGCATGCCCTTGGCGCCGAGCGTGAGCACGGGGCGACCCTCGGGATCAAAGCCGCCACCCTCCCACAAACAGCCGTCGGCCTGAAGCAGGTCGGCGTAGCGCTCAGCGATGGCGGCAAAGTGCGGGCTGCCGACCTCTTCCTCGCCCTCGATGATCCAGCGGATAGTGAGCGGCAGCTCACCCTCGGCCTCGGTCAAAGCGCGGATGGCGGCCAGGCGGGTCGCGATCTCGCCCTTGTTGTCCGAAACGCCGCGCGCGTACAACTTGCCGTCGCGCACTGTCGGCTCAAAGGGCGGCGACTCCCACAGCGCCAGGGGATCCGGCGGCTGGACGTCATAGTGGTTGTAGAGCAGGAGCGTGGTCGAGCCACTGCCGCGCAGCTCGCCCCAGACAGCCGGAGGTGCGCCCTCGACACAGAGGCGGTCGGTACGAAAGCCGGCCTCGGCGAGGAGGGCCTCGACCATGGCGGCCATTTCGGCGATGCCGCGACCCTGCGCGGCGATGCTGGGCTGGCGCGCGAGCTGCTCGAGCAGATGCTGGCCTTCGTCGGCATGAGTGTCGAGGTAGTGCTGGAGTGCGTCGTTCATAGGTGATGTCTCCTCTTGTGTATGGAATGATAGCCCCCCTCCAGCTCTTCCCACTGGGGGGAAGAGAAAGACTCCCTTTCCAGTCCTTCGGCCCGCCGGAGGAGGAAAGACTACACAGTCCCCAGGGAGGGGAAAGAACTCAATAGACCGGACCGTCGGTGGCAAGGTCGAGAACGCGGCCCGGGAGAGCGCCGCTGTGCCCCTCAGGCGTGACCACGGCCTGGCCGTTAACAAAGACATAGGGGATCCCTTCCGGGTAGCGGTAGGGATCGTCAAAAGTTGCCACGTCGCGCACGGTGCTCGGATTGAAGAGCACGAGGTCGGCCGCCCAGCCGACACGCAGCAGGCCTCGGTCGCGCAGGCCAATGCGCGAGGCGGGAAGGCCGGTCATCTTGTGTACGGCCTCGGGCAAGGAGAGCACGCCTTCCTCGCGCGCGTACTTGGCAAGGACGCGCGGGAAGGTGCCATAGTTGCGCGGATGCGCCTTGCCCTCGCCGAGCGGGCCGCAGGGGCTCAGTGCCGAGCCATCGGAACCGATCATGACTGCCGGGTGGCGCAGCACGGCAGCCAGGTTCTCCTCACACATGCCAAAATGGATCACCGAGACGCGCCCTTCGCCCTCCAGCAGGAGGTCGAACGCCGTCTCGGCCGGCGCGTCCTCCTGGCCTTG
>Ga0307445_10001580_pt1 | contig 12813 bp, 5 predicted proteins | sample SalMarSW160330MG_FD_202147 | JGI IMG/M metagenome (GOLD analysis project Ga0307445, IMG submission 202147) | Salt marsh sediment microbial communities from the Plum Island Ecosystem LTER, Massachusetts, United States - SW1603-30 | ecosystem: Environmental > Aquatic > Marine > Intertidal zone >...
ATGCTCGTCATGGGCGTCCGCATGGTATGACTGGCAATCGCGACGAACTCGGATTTCATGCGGTTGATTTCCTTTTCGCGGGTAATATCCTCCACGATCAGGCCCCGGCCGATGAAACGCTGGTCGCGGTCTTTCACGGGGAAATTGGTAATCCGGATGTCGGCGACATACGGCCGGTAGAGGGTGAACTCCAGCACCGGATAATCAAAAATATTCATCAGGGCTCGAAGGTAGGAGGCCTGAACCACATGGGGTTCCTTGGCGTTGGTTAAAATCCTTTCCGGCACCAGCGAGGCCGAAGCCCCGACGATTTTTGTGACCGGGAGGTTGAGGTAACGCGCCGCCTGTTCGTTGATGAAAACGATTTCTTCGTGGAAATTAATGAGGATCAGGCCATCGGAAATGGAATTCACGATGGCGTCCAGTTTCCCCTTTTCCTCCACCAAATTCTCATAAAACCGCGCATTCTCGAGAGCGACGGCAATAATCCGGGCCAGGGTTTCCAGCTGCTGGATTTCCGTCTGCGAAAACTGCCGCAGCTTCAGGGAATGCAGGGAAACCAGGCCATAGGCGCGCTGGCGTCCCAGCATGGGGGCGTAGAGAGAGACGCAGGCCGGATTCCCCTGCGTTCGCGCTTTTTTCCCCGGCGCCCCGGGCTCCGCGTGCGGAGTGCCTTCCTCGGGCAGGGATACCGTGATGTCGTCGGCCGCATAGGGGGAATCGTTGAGGACGACCGCTTTGCCCAGGGCCAGGCACTGCTTGAAGGGGTTGGCCAGCGCACTCAGGCGTTGTTCCCGCAGAAACCGCCGCGACAAGCCCGTCGCCTGCTTGGGATAGAGTTCGCGCTGGCGTTCGTCCAGTAAGAACACCGCCGTCAGCTTCACGTCGTAGGAATGACACAGGTAATCCAACAGGTCGTCGTAAAATTCCTGGGCCGTGATGTTGCCGGAAATGGCTTCGACCAATTTGAACAGGCTGGACAATTTGTGTTTTAAAAAAGACTGCTGGGCTTGAATAATGTTCTCCTGGAAATGCAAATAGGGCCGGGTCACTCCGAGATCGAAGCGATACGCCAGCTGGCTGACGATCTGATCGAAGGCTAAAAATTGGCGGGCGTCCGGGGCGGGTTCGGACTCCAAGGCCGTCTGGAGGTAGCGGAAGAGGACCGTCCGGACCAGGTGGGAGGTCGCAAGCAGTTGGTCGATGGGATATCCCTGCCGGGCACGGCGCTCGCCGAGCGCATTCAAGCGGGCGTCGAGCGCCTTTTCGTCTATCTTCTCCCCGCGCAGTACGTCCAGCAGCATTTCCAGCTGGCTGCGGGTAAATTGCCGCATGCCCTCCTGTTCCGCCGCCGGAACCTGTCGGTAGTACGGAAGGTGACGGACGAATTCGGCCATCATGTCCCGCACCATGCTCTCCAGATTTTTTTCCAGGAACGCGATCAGGTTCTGCACCGATTATCCCTCCTGGGAGCCCGCCCGAGAACGCAGGGGCAGCAGCACCGTAAAAACGGTCCGGACACCCGGCTCGCTTTGAGCCCACACTCGGCCGCGGTGGGCTTCCACGATCCGCTTGACAATGGCCAAGCCCAATCCGGTGCCGCGGATGGTATGCACCGCAGTTTCCACGCGATGAAACGGGGTGAAAATCAGGGACAGGTGGTCCGGGGGGATGCCCTGGCCGAAATCAATCACCCTGAGCTCCAGGGCCGGAAAGATCAGGGCGGTCTCATCGCGGCTGAGGTTCCATTCCGGTTCCGGCTGCTCGCGGCGGGCGACTTCCAACCCTACCGGTTTTCCCGGGGGAGAATACTTGTCGGCATTGGACAGGAGGTTCCACAGCACCTGGGACAGTTTGTCCCGGTCGGCCCAGAGCACCCCGGTGTCCGGAGCCAGAGAGATTTTCAGCTCCCGCCGGTCCTTCAACTGCGCCTGAAAGGATTCCACCACCTCGTTGATCAGTTCGCCGAAGTGGACTTGCTTGATTTCCAGCACGCCTTCCCCGCTCTCCAGATAACTCAAATCCAGCATGTCATTCAATATCCGGGTTAAGCGTTCGGCCTCCTTGTGGATCTGTTCGGTGTACCGCTGATTCAAGGGCCGGGGCAATTCCTGGGTGAGCATGAGTTCCGAAAAGCCAAGAATGCTGGTCATGGGCGTGCGCAGTTCGTGGCTCGCAATGGAGACGAACTCGGCTTTCAGGCGTTCCACTTCGCGTTCATGGGTTACGTCCTCGATCAGCAGGCCGCGGCCGGCGTATTCCCCCTGCCGGTCCCTGACCGGGAACAATTTGAGGCGGATCTCCTGCCGGCGCGTCGTCACGGCCGAGTATTCGATCACGAGCGGGTTGGAGGGATACTGCTGGGCATATTCCAGTTTGCGGGCCAGCACCTCCCGGTCCGCCGCCACGGCCAAAAGATGTTCGTTCAGCACCCCCAGGGGATGCCCCAGGAGATCTTCCACCCGCCGACCGAGATACTGGGCGCCGCGGGCGTTGAGATAGGCGATCCGTCCCTGGGGGTCCACCAGCATCAAGCCCTCGGTCATAGACTGGACGATGGCCTCGAAACGGCTCTTCTCCTCCGCAATGGTCTTATCGAGCTGGGCTTTCTCGATGGCAATGGCCTTCAAGGCCAATTCCCTTTGCAGGAGCAAGTTCCAGCCTAAAACGATCATGGCCACCAGCAGGGACCCTCCCACGAAAATAAAGACCCAGCGCAGGACGCGCCGGGACAGGGGAGGCTGGGGCTGGATTTTCTCGCCGAACCACTGATTAAATATACGCTCCCGGATGCCTGAACGTTCCACATCGGCGAACCCCTTGGCCAGGCGGCGGGCCAAATCCTGCTCATCCGTTCTCACCAGGACGCCGAAGCGCGAACGCGCCACTTCCGTTCCCACGGTTTTCACCTGTCCGCTCAAATTGCTCTCGCCCAAGAAGCGCATGGTCGTCAGTCGCTCCCCGACATAGGCGTCTACGCCGCCGTTGCGCAGGAGAAAAAAGCCCCGGGCGATGTCTTTCACCGGCACGAGTTGAACCTGCCGGATCCTTTTCAAAACCCCGTAGGCGGGATCGTCCTCCAGTACCGCCACGCGTTTGCCCAACAGGTCCTGCAAGCTGGCCAAATCATAGCGCTCCTGAATGACGAAAATCAACGACGGGCTTTCCAGATAGAAAGCGGCAAAAATGAACTTTTGCGCCAACTCGGGAGTGTAGCGCACGCTGTGGATACAGTCGATCTCCCCTTCCGCGAGGGCCCGCAGGCTTTCCGCCGGCAAGGCGGGATAAAAAAACACGTTCTCGATGCCTAATTGCTGCCCCACGGACTGCAGGAGATCGACGGAAAAGCCGGTATAGACCCCGCTTTGGTCCAAATAGGCGAACGGAGCCATTTCCAGCGGCCCCCCGATCCGCAGGCGTGATGGTTCCCCGGAGGCCTTGGCCCGGGAGACGTCGGCGCGCGCACCGGCCGCCAGCAGCAGCGCGGCCACGGCGACCCAGGCGATTCCCAGACGCGTCATTCAGCCTTCCTCTTGCCGTACACTCTCCTCAGGATCATTTTTACTCGTGCCACCAGTTCCTGCGGCGAGAAGGGTTTGGTCATGTAGTCGTCGGCCCCGATGTTCATCCCGTGAACCTTGGATTCGATTTCCCCCTTCGCGGACAGGATGACGATGGGAATTTCGGCCGTAGCCGGTTCTGCTTTGAGCCGCTGGCAGACTTCGAACCCGTTGAGTTTGGGCAGCATCAAATCCAGGATAATCAAGTCCGGCTCCTCCGTCATGGCGCGGTGCAAGCCGCTTTCGCCGTCCCCCGCATCCAGGATGGTCATGCGTTCCTCGCGGAAACTCGCCTTGATCAGTTCGACCATCCGCGCGTCGTCGTCCACCACCAGGATCTTCATGGGTTCGGCGCCCAAACGGCGGCGCGTCATGCCGGCGAGGATTCCCTCGTGGCTCAGGAAGGGTTCGCCGATGCGGACGCCCCGGCCGTCGATCAGGAGTTCCCGCAGGTTGCGGTCGTGCGCCGAACCGCGCTGTTTGATCACCATGATGGCCTTCCGGATACTGCCTTCGATTTCCGCCAACCGCAACAAGATCACCGTGTCCACCAGATAGGACAAGTTCGAATCGCTGAGTTTGAACTCGCCCACCATTTCCGGAATCTCGGAAGTGCACAGGGTCGTGACCTGGGCCCGCCGCAGGATGCGCACCATGGTTTGGAAAGTCAAATGCACGTCCCCGGAGGAGACCGCCAGGTTGTTCAAAAAGCTGATCGGGTCGATCACCAGCCGTTGGGGCTTGACCTCGGCCAAGTGGCAGCGAAGCAGATGCAAAAATTCGCCTTCGCTGCTGCCGGCCCCGGGCACGCTCACGATGGCCAGCCGCTGGGCTTGCACCGCCGGCGCCAATTCCAGGCCGAGCGAGCGGGCGTGGCGCAAAATATGGTCGCCTTGCTCCTCCATGGAAAAGTACAGTCCGACCTCGCCCTGTTCCAGGCCCTTGGCCAAAAAATGCAGCGCCAGATTGGTTTTGCCGGTGCCGGAGGGACCCGCCAGCAATACGGTCTGCCCCTGGAAGAAGCCGCCGCCCATCATCTCATCCATGCCCGCGACGCCCGTGCCGACGCGCGGGACCTCATCGATCTCCTTTCCGCTGGCCAGGGTGATCTGGCTGGGCAGGGTGGTGGGATAGACTTCCACGCCTTCCTCCGTGATTTCGAAAGGATGCTGGCCGTGCAAATGTTTTTGTCCACGGGCCTTGAACACCTCGATCTGCCGCCGGCGCTGGTTATCCCGGACCAGGTCAAACGTCAGTCGGATGTAGCTATCCACCGAATACATTCCCCAGTGAGACAGGTCTTCCCCCTCAATGTCCTTGATCAAGAAACTGGAAATGCCATGGCGCTTGAACCCGTTGATAAAGCGGTTGATTAAATCTCGCTGGGTTTGCAGGTCCGCCTTCAGTTTGTATAAAAAATTGATGGAATCGACCAGCACCCGGCGCGCGCCCAGTTCCTGCGTGACCTGGTCGAACAATCCTCCCGGGCGTTCCATTTCACTGCGCAGGACATCCGGCGAGGTCATGATCACCCGCAGTCGTCCCTCGCGCTCCAATTGCCGGAGATCCCATCCGAAATTCAAGGCGTCACGATAATATTGGGCGGGAAACTCTTCGAACGTAATGATAAGGCCCGGCTGCCCGTCCGCGATGCCCTGCATGATAAAATGCAAGCCCAAGGTGGTCTTGCCGGTCCCGGGCAGGCCCTCCACCAGCAGGCTGGCCCCCTCCAAAATCCCGCCCAGGAGAATCTCATCCAATCCCGTCACGCCGGTTTTGAGTTTGGTCGTCCCCAAAATATCCACCTCGTCCGCGTATTTTTTTCTCCCTTAGGTCCCGGCCAAAAGCCTTCCGGATTATAGCACCGGCCGAATCCCTACGGCAAGACTTTTCCTGCCGGCGCCGGCGTTAAAAGCCTTAATTTTCAGGGTAAATCCGCGAAAAAATGATTCCGCTCGGGGGAGGCGCCGGTATGGGCAAACGGCGCAGGGCGGACGGTCCCGGATTAGATGGAATGCACGATGACGCGGTTGCGGCCGGACTCCTTGGCCTGGTACAAGGCATCATCCGCTTCCCGCAGCAGATCCTCCCGGTTGTCCACGCCCTGGCGATAGGCGGAGACGCCCAGGGAAACCGTGATGGAAACCTGTGGAATCTTCATGTCGCCCAGGAACCGGCAGTTGAGAACGGACTCCCGGATGCGTTCGGCCACCACCTTGGCGCCCTCCAGATTGGTCATGGGCAGAATGATTACGAATTCCTCACCACCGTAACGCGCCACCAGGTCATTTTCACGGACGGAGGCCCGGGTGAGGTTGGCAATCTCCTTCAACGCCAGGTCCCCCGCGATGTGACCGAAGGAATCGTTGTATTCCTTGAAATGATCGATGTCCAGCATGATCAGGGCCAAATCATTGCCATAGCGCTTGCAATGGGCGAATTCGTCCGCGAAGCGCAGCTGGAAAAAGCGGTGATTGTACAGCCCCGTCAAACCGTCGGTGATGGCCTGTTCCTTGACCTGCAGGTACAGGCGCGCGTTTTCAATGGCCAGGACGGCTTGGTTGGCGATCGCCGAGACCAGGGTGACCTCGTCCTCCAGGAAGCGGTGCGTCTCGCGGGTTTCATCCACGACGAGCAGGCCCAGCGCCTGCTGTTTCAGAAGCAGAGGGACCGCGAGCAGCGAGCGGATGGTCAATTTCCCGTGCAGAAGAGCCTGGAAGAGTTCGTCGTCCTGCCCTTCGGCGACCTCGACGGCATGCTGTTCCATCAGCGCTTGGAAGAAACGCGTGCGGCGGATGTCGGACAGATGCAAGGTCAGCTGATCCAGTTCCTCCTGGGGATAGCCGTAGGCGGCCACGGCATCCAGGCAGTTCTTTTTGCCGTCCAGCAGCCACACCACGCTGCGGTCCACGCCGATACTCTCGGCTGCGTGCCGGGTCAGCAAGGCCAGAACCTCTTTAAACTCCAGGGATGCCGCCACTTCCTGGCCGACTTCGTTGAGCACCACCAGCTGGGCGCTCTTGCGGATGATCATGTCGGCCTGGGATTCCAGCATTTTGTTTTTTTCTTCCAGCTCTCGGGCAAAGCGCGTTTGTTCCTGATATAAGAGAACGTTTTTCAAGGTCACGGCTACCTGGTTGGCAAAGCCCATGAAGAGTTCCTGGTCCGCCTCCGTGTACCGCTGTTCGCGATGGCTGTCGGCGGCCGCCGCCAGGACCCCCAGGACCTCCTCCGCAAACACGATGGGCACGGCAATCAGCCGTTTGACATCCGACAGAAAGGGGATTTTTTGCGCTGCGCGGCCATAGTCGTTGCTGATGACAGGCAGCCGCGTTTCCGCGGCTTCTCCCACGTGCCCCTCGCCAAACTTGACGGAATATTCCCCGTACGTGGCCTCGGCGTGGCTCCAGGCCTCAAGGTTTAATCGCCGGGGTTCCTTGCCGGCAGGAGATTGCGATTCGGCCAAGAAGAGGTAAACCTGCTTGGTGTGCATCAGCATGGAGGCGTGAAAAACGAGGTTGTAAAGCAGCGCCTGCAAGTCCAGTTCGGTGGTGATGCTCTGGGTCGCGTGAAACAGCACCGAGCTTTCCATGTTTTTTTCGCGAATGATTTTTTCCTGATTGCGCAAGAACGCCTTGGCGGTTTCCAGCAAACCCTGGAGCCAGAACTCCTCGCTGGCTTCCAGGATGCCGCCGCGGCGCGTGCCCGCAAACCACTTCCCGATATGCTCGCCGATCACGGAACGGATCACGAAGAGCGCCGTGCTGACCTGATCAAAGCCGAAAGGGAGATCCGCGATTTCCTGGTAGATGGCCTGGATCCTTTTGGGAGAGGCCTCGGAGCGGTTGGTCAGGGTTTCGCGCTGGGCGGGAATCAGTCTCTCCATCACGAGGTGGGCCAGCGGGCGCAAATCGTATGCGCGTTTCCTGCCGCCGACCTTGGCGCGTACGCGTGCGAGGCTTTCGTAAAGTTGCGGCAGGAAAGAGGCTTGATGTTGTTCGATTTTTTGAAAAAGCGACAGCAGCTGCTTGGCCAGCATGTCGCCCGCCGGGATTTCCCGGCTGACCTTCGGCATTGGTTCCTCCGCCAGAAAATTAATTCAATATATCATATCAAGAGCATGGCGTCGCCGTAACTGAAAAATCGGTATTTTTTTTGAACCGCCAGCGCATACGCGGCCAGCAGCTGCTCGCGGCCGGCCAAGGCGCTCGCCAACAGCAGCAAGGAAGAACGGGGAAGGTGAAAGTTGGTCAACAGGCCGTCCACCACCTTCCAGGCGTAGGGCGGCCGTATGAAAAGCGACGTCTCGCCCGCACCGGGCCGGATGGTTCCATCGGGGGCGGCCGAGGATTCCAGAGCGCGGGCCGCGGTGGTTCCGCAGGCGATGATCCGTCCCCCCAGCCGCCGGCAGCGGTTCACCGCGTTGGCTGCGCTGCGCGAAATCCGGTAGCGCTCGGGATGCAAGGCGTTTTTCGTCATCGCCTCCGGGGTGAGAGGGGAAAAAGTGCCCCAGCCCACGTGCAGGGTGACGCACACGATCTTGATTCCCCGGCGCGCCCAGCCCCGCAGCTGGGCCCGGGTAAAATGCAAACCCGCCGTGGGCGCGGCCACGGAACCGGGCAGGCGGGCAAAAACGGTCTGGTAGCGTTTTCGGTCCCGCGACCCGCGGTTCGGGTGGAATCTTTTGATATAAGGCGGCAACGGCGGTTCGCCGTTTTGCGCCAGAAACCTGCTCCAGTCTCCCGCAGGGGAAAACTGCAGGACCGCCCTGCCCCACCGGCCCAGGGACACAACCTCGGCCGTCTTCGGCCCGATCCGCAGACGCGCGCCCGGACGGAGCCGCCGGCTGGGGCTGACCAGAGCCTCCCAGCATCCGGCGCGCAGTTGGCGGTGCAACAGGACTTCGATGCCCGCGCCGGTCGGCATTTTCACGGCCCACAGGCGGGCCGGAATGACCCGGCTGTCATTGAGCACCAGGCAATCCCCGGGGCGGAGCCACAACGGCAGGTCCCGGATCCGGCGATGGAAAAAACGCCCGCCGTGCACGTCCATGACCAAGAGGCGCGAGCAACCCCGCCGGCGGGGCTTGTGTGCGATGCGCCCCGGCGGCAGGAAATAGTCATACTCCTGCAAGGGATCAGGCAAGACTGCGCCCCGAGTTCATGGCAACTCCAAGCGGCGAATTTCGATGCCCGGATAGTAGTGTTTCAGGATATCCTCAAAACCGTAGCCGGCCTGGGCCATGCCCAGGGCTCCCTCCTGGCAAAGTCCCACGCCGTGACCCCAGCCTTTCCCCGCGAAGATGAAATCCCGGCCCGCCTGCCGGACCTGAAAAATGGTGCTCTTTATTTTATCCGGTCCCAGCGCCATGCGAAAAATACTGGCCGGCACCCGGGTCTCCCCGCCTGCCTGCCGCACAATGATTTCGCGGGCGCGGCCGTCGGAATGGTAGCCCGAGATTTTGAGGCCGAGGAGCCCGCGCACCGCGACATTGTGCTGTGTGAGGGCACGGGCAATTTCCTGGTCGGACAGGGTAACCTGCCAGGAAAAATGGGGGCCGTCCTGGCAAAACCCGCAGGCCGTCCCTTCCAGGTAGTCGATATTGCCGCCCCAGACTTCCCGGACATCCGCCGTCTGGCCGCCGCAATTGGAATGATAAAATGCCGCGATGAACCGCCCCTGATAAACCGCTATGATCTGCCGCGTCAGGGACACCGCCCGCGTCGTGGAATCGCGCTCGGAACCCAGGCCGCGATAGACCTGGCTGTACATGCTGGCATCCAAATCGTAGGGATCGTCCGCGCGTCCGCTCATTTTGTACAGGGCGAAAGTCCTGGCCGCCACCGCTTGCGCCTTCAGCGCTTCCAGCGGCCACTGGTAGGGAACCTCGTTGGGAACCACGCCCAGCAGATATTCCTCCAGCGGCACGTAGTTGACGACCAGGAGGGTTCCTGGTTCGCGCCCGAGCGAGATTTCGATCTGGCCGCGGTACGCGTTTCCCGCCACGGACAGGTAATGCTGTGGATCACCGGGAACGAGCCGGATCCGGTCACTGGGGAGTACCTGCCGGTCCAGAATGATCCGGTTATCCCGCACCAGCGCCAAAGCGTCAGGACTGAGACGGGTGCTGAGCAGTACATTGCGAGTATGCATGTCGTAGATCTTGACCGGCCCCTCGCAGGTGATTTTCACCTGGGATCGGTTTTGGACCAGAGCCACGCGAATATTGGCGAATCGTTTCGCCTCCGCGTGAGACGGAACCTGCGGAGGATAATAGCTCGTCACGCTGATTTTTGTAACCGTGGCACACCCTGCCGCGAGAAATAACCATCCCGCTAGCGTGAGTAGGCCAAGAAATACCACCGGGGGGGGATACGGTTTCTTATTCACTTGAGTAGTATTAACTCCAATCCTGTCAATAAATCCTAGTTATTCCAAATGGGATAACCTGGACGGACCCGCTTTTTAGGCATAGCCTGCATCACCGGCGTTCGACTACACGGCCGATTCCGGACAAATAGTACGATACGGACAATAATTACAGGTCCAGGCGCTCGGTTTGGCCCCAAAATCCTGCCGCCGGATTCCATCCGCGGTTTCCTGGATCATAGCCTCTGTGGCATTGATTTCCTGTTCCGGATATTCCGCGGTTCCGATCAATCCCGAGTCCAAAAAACGCAGTTCCACCCGGGCGGGAAGTCTTCCCTCGGTCCGGAGCCAGGCACTGGAATAGATTTTCATCTGCAGACTGCCCCTGGCTTTGGCATCGGCTTCTTTCTGGCCGGCTATTTCCGAGGTTTTAAAATCAATTATCACTGCCCTTTGGTCAGGCAGCAAATCCACCCGGTCAAGCCGGCCGGATATTTTGTTGTTCCCCAATAAATAATTGAATGATTTTTCAATATATATTGGTTTTGATGGATTTATTTCCTCTACTTCAAGTAGTTTATGAATTGCGCGCATTCCGGCTTCCAGGCGCATTTCCTCATGCTCGCGGGAAATGAATCCCTCGCTCACCCAGGATTTCCTGAATATTTCCACGACCTCCTCTTCCCGCAGGCGCGGCTGTCCCGCCACCACCTGGCGGTAATAGGCCTGCACCGCCAAATGGACGGCATTTCCGTACAGGATGGCATGGTGCGGAAGAATCGGTATTTTCAAAATATGGATGTATTTATACTTCAAGGGACAGGTTCGGTAATCGTCCACCTGGTAATAGGACAAATTCAATATTTCATTTTGGCCCATGGGACGCGGTGCGAGAATGGCCTGCCCCGGCAAAGGAGCGTGGGTCTGGATTTGCTCGAGCGCCGAGGCCTTCCAGGTCTGGAAGGAATCCTTGGGCAAATCCAGGGCTTCCAGCACAAAGGGCGAGGTTTTATACTGACGCACGCCGCCGTAATCCTTGGCCGAGCTGAGAAACAGACCCCGTTTGGCCCGGGTCATGGCCACATAAAACAGGCGCCGTTCCTCCGCCAGGTAGGAATCCTGGGTCGGAAGGTCTTCCTTGGCCAGTTCCGGGGGCAAATCGAGCGCGGGCCTGCGGCTGGCGGCGGGAAACCGTTGCGAAGCCAGTCCCACCAGGAAAACCGCGTCGAATTCCAGCCCCTTGGCGCGATGCACGGTCAGGACACTCACGCTGTCCTCCTCCGATTCGGCCTCCGCCACCGGCGGATCATCCCCGGCGGCCTGCAGCAGGTCCAGATGCCGGACGAAATACAGCACCCGGTCCGAGAGGGCCAGCTTCTCATAGCGGCGCACGAGATCAAAGAACTTTGCCAGGTTCCGGATGGCGAAATCGGATTCCAGGGTATTGGCCTCGGTGTACTTGGCCAGCAAACCCGTGTCGGACAGGAAGTGGTACAGCAACTGCCCGGTGGACAACCGCTTGGCCAATTCCTGGTAGTTTTGCAGGTCGGCCACCAGGCGCCGCGTGGAATCCATGGCCTCGGGTCGCAAGGTGCTGCCCGCTTCACCCGCTGCTTCCCGGAGCACGTGCCATAAGGGACGGTGCCGCCTCTGGCCCAGTGCGGCCAGCTGCGCCAAGTCTTCCGCGGGCAGGCGATAGAGATCCGAGGCGGCGAGATCATGCAGGTGCATGGAGGCCGTGGGATCGGCCACGACATTGAGAAAGGAAATACACAGCCGCACCTCGGGCCGCCGGTACAACCCTTGGCTGCCACTGAAGCGATATGGAATTTCGCGGGCATTCAGGGCCCGTAAAAAGGGATCGGCCTGGCGGTTGGTGCGCACCAAGATCGCGAAATCCGACCAGCCCCCGCCCGCTCCCTGGCGACGCTGCCGGAGGATTTCCTCCGCCGCCCAGTCCGCCTCCGCCGAGACAGTATCGAACCTCCGGTAGGTGACGGCGGCGCCTTCGCCGCGGGCGGAAAGCAAGCGCTTGCTCAGGCCGTGTTTGATCTCCAGCCGCTCGGGATCGTTGTGGCGGACCAGGCGATAGGCGGTGTCGAGAATGGTTTGGGTGGAACGGTAGTTTTGATTGAGCAGACGGACCTGGGCTTGCGGATAGTGGCGGGTGAACTGCAAAATATTCGAGATGGCGGCCCCGCGAAATTTATAGATGCTCTGGTCATCGTCTCCCACGACGGTCAGGTTCGCCGCCGGGCCAGCCAACAACTGGATGAGCTCAAACTGGGCGGCATTGGTATCCTGGAATTCGTCCACCAGGAGGTAGCGGTACCGCGCCCGGTAGTCCGCCAATACATCCGGGTGCCGGCGAAAAAGATCCAAGGCGAGCAGGATCAGGTCCCCGAAATCCACGAACCCCCGCTCGGACATCAATTCCTGGTAACGGGCATAGACGGCGGCCACTTCCTGCTGCTTGTTCCAGGCCGCCAGCTGTTGGGCTTCCGGCTCGCCGTGCAGACCGGCGAGCCGCTGCGCGCAAAAATCCCGGTATGCCGCCGGCCGCACGTCTTCGTCCTTGGCCCGCGAGATGATATCCAGCATCAATTCAAGATGCCGGGTGGGGTCCGAGAGCGGGCGCAGGTGCTTCACCGGCAAAGCGAAGAGGTGTTCCCGCAGAAACACCCGTTGTTCGGACTTGGACAATATCCGGTAATCCGGATTGATGCCCAACAAAACCCCCTGTTCGCGCAGCAGGCGGTCGCCGAAGGCGTGGAAGGTGCAGATGGTGCTGTCCGTGAAGCCATAAGGGACCAGAACATCGACCCGGCTTTCCATCTCCTCCGCGGCCTTGTCGGTGAACGTCAAGGCCAGGATTTCCCGGGCG
>Ga0307445_10001582_pt1 | contig 12799 bp, 13 predicted proteins | sample SalMarSW160330MG_FD_202147 | JGI IMG/M metagenome (GOLD analysis project Ga0307445, IMG submission 202147) | Salt marsh sediment microbial communities from the Plum Island Ecosystem LTER, Massachusetts, United States - SW1603-30 | ecosystem: Environmental > Aquatic > Marine > Intertidal zone >...
ATAATTACTCTTTTTTGCAGCAAGTGTAATTCCGTAAGATTAAAATTATTTATTTAATTTTGAATATTGATTCATAAAGTTTTAATTTATAATATTAATCCCAATTGATAGTCATTATTATAATTAGAAAAAGACTACTAATTTCAAATTATTATAAATAAATTAAAGAGGTTTAACAGCAATAATTATATAGAATTGGTAAAAAAATGAGAATTTTCGATTTAAAAAAGGTGAGAATTAATGGGAAATGAAGAAATACCAGATATTGATTTAAAGGAAGCCGTAAAAGAAGGCCAGCAAGAGATGATGGACGAAAGAATGATCCAGATACAAAATAACATGTCTAAAATTAAACATAAAATCGTCGTCATCTCAGGAAAGGGTGGAGTCGGTAAGACCACTGTAGCTGTAAATCTTGCCATTAGTTTAGCTAGCTTAGGTTTACGAGTTGGCATTTTGGATGTAGATATTACTGGTCCTAATGTGAGTAAGATGTTAGGAATTAGTCCAGAAGTTCGACCTCGTGTCGATCCTGATGCAAAAAGGTTTTATCCTGTTGAAGGTCCATTAAATACAAAAGTGATGAGCATGTCCTTTCTGATGCAAGATAGCGACACACCCGTAATTTGGAGAGGTCCCATGAAGATGGGAGCCGTACGTCAGTTTTTAGGGGATGCTGTTTGGGGGGAACTTGATTATTTAATATGTGATTTACCACCAGGAACCAGCGATGAAACTCTTGATATTTTGCAACTGATTCCAGATGAAAATGTAATCGTAGTTACTACTCCTCAGGAAGTTGCTCTAATGGATGCTCGAAAAACCATAGCAATGTCAAAAACAATGGAAAGAAACGTATTAGGGATAATTGAAAACATGTCAGGCTTTAAATGTCCACATTGTAATGAATTTATTGATCTTTATCCACCTGGTGGTGCGGAAAAGGCTTCCAGAGATTTTAATATTGTATTATTAGGGAAGATACCATTTGAGGTCCAAGTCGGGCAACAAGGAGACCAAGGATTACCATTCATTTTAAGATATCCTAATAGTGAATCGACAAAATCTTTTAAAGATATCGTTAAAAAAATACGAGAACTTGTAAAAGAAAATTAAATTTATTTATCTTTTTCCTCTATTTAATTCTATTTAGATTAATATTCATTGATTGTGAAAAATGTAGGAATTGAGAAACATATATATAGTACTACTTTTATTATTGTATTTAGAGCTTCATGCTTTCAATTTAAGCGGAATATTAAGTATAGGATTGATTAGCGATTATTAACGAAAATTCTTTGGAAATTTCAAAATTATTAAAGGGTATTGTTATTTGCAGACAATCGGGAGTATATTTATTAGATCTCATAATAGACACTGAAATCAATCCAATTCTTCTCTCTTCCTTCGTGGGAGCACTTGGCATGTTTGGAAGTGAAAATATGGGAAAGATTGAAGAAATAATTATCAAAGGATTAGATATCCAAATGATAATAGTAAACAAGTATGATCTCTTTTTAATCGCTATAATAGATAAGAATGTTATCAGAGAAGACATGCATGTTGAAGCAGAAAAGGCTTTAGATAGCTTCTATTCATTGTATAAAAATGAGATTGGAGATTGCGTGGATTTAGAGATATTTGAACCATTTAAAAAGGCATTGTATGCTCAGATTCAAGAATTTTTTAACAAAAAAACAGAAAATTCAGAAATTGGTGATTTTGGATTCTTTACTCAGGCAATAACTAAATTACGAAATGGAACTCATTAGAATCCAATAGTTTTCTTTTTAAAAATAAAATCACCAATTTTAACGTTTAAAAGACGCTCCATTAGATTGCATTTTGCCTTGAGCAAGTAATAGATTTCTAACGTGGGAAAATCCAATCCATATAAGCTTTCAAAATTTCCTTGCCCTTTTGAGATGATAATATTATCCTCTAAATAAAAATAATGCTTAAATTCTTCGGTAGATGATTCGATATGAATGCCTGGCGTAGGGTTTGACTCAATTACTTTAACTAAATCATCCATTTTTACAAATTTTGCGTCTTCCAATGTAACATCGTTGATAATCGGTGCGGATCTTACAGCATATATAATATTGATCTTGGGATACTTTTTTTTGATCGTAGCAATTAATAGCTTATCGTAAACAATTTCACCCGTATTGTCTCCCACAATTAATAGATGCTTACTTTTCTTTAAATCATCTTTAAATATCTCATAATCATTTATAACTAAACGTTCCATTTGAAAGTGCTTTAAATCATCAATAAAATGTACTTCTTGCTGACTTCCAAAATCAATTGTATTCGCGATGACTGCAACAATTATTGCCTCTAAAATTGGATCTTCTGCTTTATTGACAATGCTTTCTATCTTAGAATAATATTTGAGCGCTAATTCATTATATTGCTTTTTGATATTCTTATATGGATCTGGTTGATTTAGTGTTTCAGAAATGATACCATAAACAAATTTTGCTATTATTGGGGTTTCTTCTTTATTGATATCAATGTTTGATAGATACGTCATCAATTTTTTTTGAGCTTTGAGAATCTCTTCGGTGGGGAGATCTGGGTTTAACAAAGTTAAAGCTCGCATGATCTGGTTAAAAAGGCAACCAACACATTCGGGTTCTAATTTCATTTTTTTTTATTTTTATTTTTATTGTGTTTAGAAAAAATTAAGAAAGAAATTAAATCCTTTTAATAAAATTAGAAAAAAAAGAATTTTATATAGTAAAAGAGAATTACTGTATATTATTGTTAAAATCTATTTAAAAAAAATACGTGAAAAAATTGTCAGAAAAAAAGGAAAAATTAGATGTTAGACATACATTTTTTATCGGTTTAGCTTTTTTTACAACGGGCATATCTTGGTCAATGTATAACACTCAAGTCAATATTACACTTTTTCAATATTTAGGTGCATATGCGCTTGTTGGTGCGTGGATGGCAATGGATAATGTTATAGGGGTTATTATTCAACCGTTAATGGGCTCGATCTCGGATAATACTCGTACAAAATTCGGTCGAAGGATACCCTATCTTATGGTTGGAATACCATTAGCTGCGGTTTTTTTTGTTTTAATATCGATAGTAAGTTATCCACAGCCCATGTGGATATTACTTCTATGGATGTTTTTCTTTAACATTAGCATGGCCTCATATAGATCACAGGCAGTGGCTCTCATGCCAGATTTTGTAAGACCGGCCAATAGAAGTAAAGGAAATGCTGTAATTAATTTTATGGGAGGTATCGGTGCTGTAACAGCATATGTTTTTAACCTGGTGCTAGTTCCTATAAGCTTATTTTTAGCATTTTTAGTTGTAGCTATTATAATGGTCCTATCATTAGTTATCTTAATATTTACGGTAAAAGAAAAGGATTCTTTCACATACAAATTAATCGTCGAAACAGAAGAAAAGTCAGGAGAAAAAATGAAAACCAAAAAGGAAAAAATGAGTATTGTAGAAAGCTTTAAAGACGTATTTAGTGAAAAAGATAAAAGTACTTTGTTTATCTTGTTTGCTATTTTCTTTTGGTTCGTCGGATACCAAGCACTCGAGGCATTATTTACAGTTTATGGAGTGGATGTTTTAGGTTTAACACGAAGTGGAGCAGGAGGAATGTTGCTCTATGTAGCACTCTCTTTTCTTTTATTTGCGTTTCCAGCAGGTATATTGGGTACTAAAATCGGTAGAAAATTAACCATTAAAATCGGGCTCGTCTTGTGGATAATATCTTTGATAATCATGTTTTTAATTCAAAATACAACTGTGATCTCAATATTTTTCGTTATTGCTGGAGCTGGGTGGGCTTTTATAAACATCAACTCAATTGTGATTGTGTGGGAAATGGCCCCCACAGTAAAGAAAATTGGAACATATACCGGGCTTTATTATTTCTTTAGTTTTATGGCAGCAATTTTCGGTCCGTTTCTAATAGGTCTAATCATCGATGCACTTGGTAATGAAACACTATTTTTGGTAAGTTCATTCTTCTTCATTTTCGCATTAATTTTTGTATTCCTTGTTAAAAGAGGCGAAATCGAACTTACTGAAGCAGAAAAACTTGAAAGACAAAAAGCAATCCAAGAATTATAAATATTTTAACTTATTTTTTTTTATTTTTTTCAGATCTGCAAAGAAGCTGCAAAGTAATTATAGAAACAAATTAATAAAAAAATGAAAAAAAAATTATTCTTTTTTCTCTAATTCTTCTATTCTCTTTGAAATATCTTCTAAAGCACTACCGATCCCCTTGAGTTCAGATTCTAAATACGTTTTCTCTTGTTTGAGCATCGTTATTTGATCAACTGGGGTGGTAACGGGAGTTCTTGGAGGGTAATAACTTCCTACAGGACTATAAGGAGTGTAATAAGGATCTCTATACCTTCCCATTCCATAACCCCGACCTCGTCCTCTTCCTCGTCCACCACCAAACCTTCCATAACCTCTACCGTACCCATAACCTTGATCGGCAGTAAAACCGGGACTATCATATCCCGCACAATATCCTAAAGCTCTTCCAGTCATTGGGCCTTGACCTTTTGGTCCTGTTCGATCTCCACTTGGCATTTTAATAAAGTCACCTTTTTTTAAATTATTATGAATAAGTATTCACTATTATATAAATGGTAATTTGCATATTTAAAGATTATGAATAATTATCCAAAAAAATACTGGAAATAACCGGAACAACTATAACCAGAACTTTATTTTATTTTGAAATTAAATTTTTAGCCTTAATTGCAAGGTGAGCTAAGGTCTCAAAAGCTAAATCAATATTTTGACCTGTTTTAGAGGAAGTTTTTATGAAATCAGACATGTTAAATTTTTCTTTCGTTTTCTTGGCGTAAATATCACTAACTATCGAAAATTCTTCTAAATCACATTTTGCTGCAATTAAAACAACAGGTAAATTATCATAAAATTTATTGACAATATTCATCCATTTCCCTATATTCACGAAACTAACCATGTTAGTCACGTCGAAAAGGAGTAAAGCTCCACTGGCACCTCTCATGTAGCTTGGAACCATGTGTCTGAAACGTTCTTGACCTGTAATATCCCATAATATCATTGATACATTATTGGAATGCAATATTATTTGTTTGGTAAAAAATTCTACTCCAATGGTCATGGTTGTAGTGTCGATAAATTCTCTTTTGATGTAACGATGAAGGAGAGTTGTCTTACCGCAACCTCCGTCCCCTAAAATCAAGAGTTTCAGAGCAATTTGTCGCACTTTTATGATGCCACCATTAATTATGTGAGTTTAAAATTTATTTTATTTATGATTTTTTCTGATTATTTAAAATTAAAGAGAGTGTTCAAATCTATCAATGATATCGTTTTGAATTAATGAACCCAAATCAACAAATGTTGCATTATAACCTCCGACCTTTACAATTAAATCCTTATAGTTATCTGGATGTACTTGAGCATCCCTTAATGTTTCTGATGATACGACGTTTGGTTGTAATTGCATTCCACCAGCCTTGAAATATCCTTTCAATAAAGCACATAATTTCTCCATATTTTCCTCTGAGTTAAGATTTTGGGGGTGAATTCTTACGTTTACGGCGACTCCATTAGTAGCTTTATCATAATTCAATTTTGCGATAGAATTTAAAATTGCAGTAATCCCGTTTTTCACAGCATGATTCACGGGTGAAAGGCTATTTGATAAAGGTTCTAATGCTTTTCTTCCGTCAGCAGTTGCTTGGGTGAAAAGACCTTCCATGACATGGATCCCCATTGAATAAGCACCAGCATTATAATGCCCTCCCCTTATTGGAGAATATTTTGAGACTTCTGAAGTAAATAAATCCCACACTTTAACAGCAAACTCATCAATTTCTCCTTCATCATTTCCCCATTTCTGAAGTTTATTGATTAATTTATGATGAAGTAACTCTTCATCCTTGAAATTATTAGATAAAATTATCGCTAATTCATCTATATCAATTAAATTCTGCTCATATACAAGTTTTTTAATATTAAATAATGAATCGACTAAAGTGGCAAATCCATAAGCTGTTATTGATGAAAAATTATATTTTGCTCCTCCACAAACATGATCTTTTCCGTTTTCCATGCATCCATCTATTATAGCTGAAATAAAGGGATGATGGAAATATTTCATTGCTTCCTCGTCCCCAATCTTGGCAATATCTACTAATATTTTGATATTATATTGAAGTTGACGATAAAAGGCATCATAAAATTCTTCAAAGGTAGAAAAATTCTTTAGTTCACCAGTTTGAAGTCCCCCTATTCTTTTAGTTAAATTGCAATAACCATTAGTAAGAACCAATTCTAATATACCGGGTAAATTTATAAATACTCTTCCCGTTGCTGCAAAAGAATTTCCTTGACCTGTTGGCTCAACACATCCAATAATCACATAATCTCTTGCATCTTCAGGAGAATATCCCGTTTTAATCAAGCTGGGTATGATTACATCATCATTATAAAAAGCTATTCCAGATGTTGATCGAAAAACCCGCATTGCCTCCATTAAAAATTGATTTGGTGTTTTCGAATGAATCCTTATTGATAAATCAGTAGTAAATGCCTTAATATTCTTATATGCTTCTAAAAACAGATAAGACAAGTCATTAGTGACATCATTCCCACTTTTATCCATTCCAGAAATTGTAATGGTTTGTGTATTTTGACCAATCGCATTTGCTACCATTGTAAAATCAGTTGGCAATAAGGTTACGTTCCAAGTAAGTTTTAAATTCAATTCTTCTATGAGATCTAAGGCAAAATCTCTATTTATTTTCCCAGAAATAAGATCTTTTTCATAGAATGACCATAAAATTTGATCCAATCTCCCTAAGGCTACCACACTTCTTTGATAAATTATGTTAGCAATATTTTGTGAAAACCAAATCAATTGTACTGCTTCATAGAAGGAACTTGGCGGTGCTTCACAAATATTATACAACATCTTAGAAATATGTATCAACTCTTGTTTTCTTGAATCACTATGAGTGGTTTTAGATTTTTCAATGGCAAGTAAAGCAAATCTTTTAGAAAATTCAATAGCTGCTTCATAATATATCTTAACAGCTTCATAAAAGTCAAACTTCTTCTTATAATCTTCCATGCTTTTATCTAACTTTGATTGGTAATCTTGAGCTTCTTTTAAAATTCCTCCATATCCTAATTTTAATAATTTTCCATAACCTGCAGAAATATGACCTTCAGTTGTGCCTATATGAATACTTATATTTGGTGCAAGAGATGCGATAGTGCCTTCAGATGCAATAAATCCTTCATTTACCAATCGAGTATTGATTTTATCTGCGATTAATGCTTTTCCTTCCCAAAAAGGAGCTAATTCTAACAATTCTTCAACCTCTTCCTCATTAATATGGAAGGGTTGCAACTTTCTTTTCTCAAATTTCTTATAGGTGCTTTTCTTATTAAAATTATTTTCATATCTAAGAAGATCTAAATTGATTTTTTCCCCAAGATTTTTACTTGTCTCATTTCCAACCAATAATTCATCATCTCTGATAAAAATGGTCATGTACTTAAGAGTATGAGCTAGAGCTAATGCTCTCTTTATTATTTCTGGTTCTTTATCATAAGTTTTATATGCTTGAGTATAATATCGAATCCGTTCTACGCATAGTTCATATCTACTAGAAAGTAATTCTTCTTTTAATGATAATGTTCTCCTTCTTTCAGAATCAACGATCATTCAGAATTCACTTCAAATGATAATTAGTTATTAAGTAAAGAATAAATAGTAATTAAGTTTTCCACCTAAAATTAAATTAGTAATTCTAGATTCTAAATTATTAAATAACTACTACTAACTTTAAGAAGAGAAATATTCATGGATTTTGAAACTATTGAATTTGAATTAGATGAAAGAGGAATTGGTATTGTTACTTTAAATAGACCTGAAAGACTAAATGCGCTCTCATTTCAAATGATAAAAGATCTTCATTTCTTATTAGATCATCTAATGACAAATTTAGACTGCAGGGTTGTTATTTTAAAGGCAAATGGAAAAGCTTTTTGTGCGGGATTAGATCTAAAGGAATCAACAGTTCTACAATCAAAAAAAAAGCCGCCTGAATTGAAAGAGAAATTCTTCTTCATGAATGCACCAGAAAAAGATATCATAAAGGCGAAAATTTATGCTCAAATGTATACTAGTCAAATAATTATAAAAATGCGTAAAATTTCACAACCCATTATTGCTCTTATTAATGGAGCTGCTTCAGGAGCAGGTTTTGCTTTAGCGTTAGCCTCAGATGTTCGAATAGCAAGTGAAAATGCTAGATTAAATAATGCTTTCATTAAAGTAGGGTTTTCAGGTGCGGACTTGGGAGTCAGTTATTTTCTCCCTCGTCTGATTGGAATGTCAAGAGCTGCAGAAATCTTGTACACTGGACGATTTATCGATGCAAATGAATCTAAACAATTCGGTATCGTCTCTACAGTATGTAGTGAAAGTGAACTCCTTGTTGAAGCATTAAAAATAGCGGAGAGTTTTTTAGAAAAAAGTCCCTTAGGATTGCGCATGACTAAACAAGCTATCAATGCAACCATGGATTCTCCTAGTTTAGATACTATTGCACAGATCGAAAATATTACTCAAATGCTCTGTTCTACCTCCTCGGATATCACGGAAGGTATTCAAGCCTTTTTTGATAAGAGAAAACCTAAGTATCCATTGATGTAAATCGAAAGAATGAAGTAAAATAATCTGATGAATGAAACCTTGAATCCTGATCAGGTTTTAGAATCATTTTTAAAAAAAAAGATAACTAAAGAGGAAGCTCTCAATTTTTTGATTACGATTTTAGAAAAAAGCGAAAATCCCAATTTGAGAATTAATAGCTTGAGAATCATCGGGAATATGAACCATGATAATGAACGGATTTTTAGGATTTTAGAAAATAGCTTAATTTCAGATGAGATTCCAGAAATTCGGACATTATCTAGTGAAATAATAGTTACCCAATATATTCAAGAAGGGTTAAATACATTAAAATGGGCAATTATGAATGAAAACTCGGCTCAAGTCCTATCTCATTTCAAATCAATTCTTACCAAAAATACAATACCATATTCGATATTGAGAAATGAGTTAGACTTAAGGATTGAAGGGATAGCTTCTTATTTCGACATAAATATTGAGGAAGTACAATTTCTTTTAGATATTGGAATCCAACTTCTTACTAGCACCCAAATTAAAATGGATGATCAAATAAATTACATTTATCAAGAAAATCTCATGTGTGTAATTGAAAACAAACACATTACTGAAGTTAATCTCACATCCTATCCTAGAATTCCCAATTCAATAGGGAAATTAAAATCGTTAGACACTTTAAATTTTAGTAGTAATAATTTCTATGAACTTCCCTTAGAATTTAAGAATTTAACAAACCTTAAAAGCCTTGATTTAAGCTGGAATGACTTTAAGATAATACCTAATGAGCTCATTAAATTGCATTCATTACAAGACCTCAATATCAGTAATAATTTCATAACTGAACTTCCTGAATGGATTTCAACATTTGAAAATTTAGTTTATCTAAATATAAAAGGAAATGAAATAGATCATATTCCACACTCAATTCGGCGTTCTAAAAAAATAAAATTACTTAATTAATTTTAATTAAATTAATTTAAAAGAAGGTATAATTACATGCCATTCCCAAATTTTCCATATAAACATGATGAAAAACCACTCCTAAAAGCTAAAGATTTTTGGGATTATAAGAGAAAGATTGGTCACATTCCTGAAATTAAGCCTCCAATTGGAGTAATCCTATGTTATTCTCCTAAGCTATTAAATTTTATAATTGACAACCATAATGTAAAGAAGATAGAACATGTTGTTGGAGATTTTTTTTATGTTTTAGACGGGGAAGATTTTCAAATTGGGATATGTGGGGGATTTGGGATTGGAGGTCCAATCGTTGGCATATTACTGGAGGAATTAACAACATTTGGCATAAAGAAGTATATCTCAATTGGAGTCGCTGGATCCCTGCAGAGAGATTTAAAATTAGGAAGTATTATTATATGCGACAAAGCAATACGTGATGAGGGAGTTTCGCATCATTACCTACCAACTGAAAAATATGCATATCCTTCTGAATCTCTAACTAATGAATTAATAAACACAATTAAAGAATTGAATTATGATTATATTAAAGGATCAACTTGGACAATTGATGCTCCTTATAGAGAAACTACTTCAGAAGTGAGACAATATCAAAAAGAAGGAGTATTAACTGTCGAAATGGAAGCGGCATCATTATTTGCAGTTGCTCACTATTTGGGTGTAGAAGCTGGTGCTATATTGACAATCAGTGATTACCTTTCAGAAGAGGAGTGGGAATTACACTTCCATTTAACTGAGGAACATCTAAAGAAATTATTTTTAATTGCCAAAAATGCCTTAATAAAATGATATTTATTTAGTATTTAATTAGCTAATATGTGATAAAATATGGATTATCAGACGATTGAATTTGAATTAAGAGAAAATGGAATTGGAATTTTAACCTTAAATAGACCCGAAAGATTAAATGCCATTTCTTTTCAAATGGAAGAGGAATTGCATTCTCTCTTTGATTCGTTAATGACCAATTTAGATTGTCGAGTCATTATCATGCGAGGAAATGGGAGAGCGTTCTGTGCTGGTACGGATTTACAAGAAGGATTGAACTTGAACGTTAAGAAAGTGCCGGAAGGATATGAAAACTATTACTTCTTAAATACACCTGAACCTCTAAAGAAAAAGTTGTATCATCAATGGCGAATAAGTCAGATTTATGTGAAGATGCGAAAAATAAGCCAACCTATCATTGCAATGGCACATGGTGCTGCTGTTGGAGGCGGTTTTGGTTTTGCTATGGCTTCAGATATCCGAATAGCTACTGAAGACGTCAAATTCATCAACGGTTCCATTAATTTAGGTCTTACTGGTGCGGATGTAGGGGGAAGCTACTTTTTACCCCGATTGATTGGTATGGCACGAGCATCAGAAATACTATATACTGGAAGAGAAGTGAGAAGCAAAGAAGCAGAAGAAATCGGTCTCGTGTTAAAGATTGTTAATAAAGATGACTTGATGACCTCAGCTTTAGAGATTGCAAACGAACTTTTGACCAAAAGTCCTTTAGGATTGAGAATGACGAAACATGCAATTAATTTAACAATGGATTCACCAAGCTTAGAAACGATTCTACAATTGGAAAACACCTCAATCGTTCTTTCTTTTAGCTCTAAAGACATGAATGAAGGTTCAGCAGCATTTATGCAAAAAAGGAAACCGAAATATCCATTAAAATAGACAATTTTATTAATTACACAACTCAATAAGTTAATAATATCTTAATAAGAAAGATCTTCCATAATTTCTCCATTTGGAAGCATGTTATCAGGATGAAGCTTACCATTTTCTTCCATTTGGTATCTAACACATTTTTTATTTCCAACCAAGCAATATTCATCAATCCATTTGCGATCAAGCTTTTTTTTATCAACAAAATGTTTAATTGGACAAATAGGATACCAATGGCATTCCTTCTCTTTTACTTTCAACATAGAAACCAAACATAAATTAAAAAAAAATATGGAAAATAAAAAAAGATAAATCTTATTTTTTTATTTGAACTTTTGGTGTGATTGGAGAAGCCCCACCCATATTTGTAATAATAGGGCAATGAGAAAAAACTTTATCCATTAATTCATTAATTTTTTCATCAGAAGCTTTTGCCTTGATTCTAATTACGGGTTCTAATTTATCATAACCAGCTAATTTCGAATCATCAAGTCCAAATATAGCACCTAAGTTAATATGCCCTCGAGAAAAGACTTTCATTTCTTCAATTTCTATATCCATTATTTTTGCCCAAAAGCGAGTGACTGCAATAATGCAACCTCCAATCGAAGCCAAAATTACTAATAATGGAGAAGGTCCTTGATTGGTACCATCTAATCCCCCAGGGGCGTCAATAATGAGCTCGAAAGGCTTTGTATCCATCGAGCATTTTACTTGCATTCCTTCGGGGAGCATATCACATTCCACGTTAAAATTTTTCTCCCCAGCGTTATAATCTTTTTTTATAGCTTCATACGTTTCTTTAAAACTTGGCATTATTTTCTCATCTAGTGTATAAAATTTTTTTAATTATATAATTGAATTAATATTCATTATTATATATAATCATAATTATATTTAAAACACAAATATTGATAAATTCATTAATGAAATTTTATCTGGATAAGTAATTATTATGAATGAAGAAAAAAAAACTGCACTAAAGAGGAGAATCTCTCTTTTCGGCATCACGATGTATGGAGTAGGCAATGTTTTAGGAGCAGGGATCTATGCGCTCATTGGTGAAGTCGTAGGTATAACTGGAAATATCTCCTGGTTAGCATTTCTTTTAGCTGCAATCACTGGTGCTTTTACGGGATTATCTTATGCTGAACTTTCAGCAATGTATCCTAAGAGTGCGGCAGAATTTGTGTATACGGAAGAAGCTTTTAGAATGAGGAAGATATCTTTTCTATTAGGTTGGATTATAATCTTTTCTGGAGTTCTTTCAGCAGCAACAGTAGCATTAGGTTTTGCAGGATATGTATCTCAATTTTTAGGAATAGACCTGCTGATTGTGAAAATTATTATTGGAATCAGTCTGATCTTAATATTAAGCATTGTTAATTTTATCGGCATTAAAACATCCACTTGGATGAATATCTTATTCACACTAATAGAAGCTTCAGGATTGATCTT
>Ga0307445_10001583_pt1 | contig 12797 bp, 5 predicted proteins | sample SalMarSW160330MG_FD_202147 | JGI IMG/M metagenome (GOLD analysis project Ga0307445, IMG submission 202147) | Salt marsh sediment microbial communities from the Plum Island Ecosystem LTER, Massachusetts, United States - SW1603-30 | ecosystem: Environmental > Aquatic > Marine > Intertidal zone >...
ACGCCCGTGGTTCTGGTAGCGATGGCTCTGATTCTGTTTTCGGGCATAGGCGATTCCTTTGCCCGGAACGACTTTGACTATGAAGACGTCACTCCGCTGCGTTGGATGGACCCCTACCGGAATCCGATCACCTGTCAACAGTACCTCCTGAGTCACGAGTTCAGCCGGGACCTGGACGCGAGACTTGTGTACTCCGGTACCAAGGGGGACATTCCCATTTGCGTCGTAATCCATACTCTGCTGGAGCCCTTGGTGCATAGCTCGTTTACCACATTTATTTCGGACCTAGAGGAAGACGGTTATTCCCCTGATGTGTACACTGCCATCAATGACGGGGATGAGGTGGCTCTAAAGGACCTGTTGATTTCCGAGTTCAACACTCGCGGAATAGCCGGTGCCATATTCATCGGCGATCTGCCCATCGCCTGGTACGAGATGGACGAGCCGGAGGATTGGGGTGGGGCTCACGTGGAGTTTCCCATAGACCTGTTCTTCATGGACTTGGATGGAAACTGGCTGGATGACGATGCCGACGGGATGTACGACGGACACCAGAATGGCGCCGGGGATATGCAGGCCGACATTTGGGTGGGGCGACTTCTGGCCATCAACCTGACGGAAAACGGCGCCACGGAAAGAGCAGCGATAACCAATTATTTCGACAAGAATCATCGCTATCGCACAGGCGAGCTCAAGCTTCAGGATAAGGCACTGGCTTACATAGACAATGACTGGCACGTTTACGGGTGGGAAAATGAGGTGGCTTTGGCCTATCCGACTACGGACGCGGTGACCGACGTTTACCAGACCAATCGGGATGATTACATGCTCCGGGTTCGGGAGTCGACCGCCAATCAATACGAAAACCTGCTGATTTGCTCCCATTCCTCTCCCTGGGCGCATTATCTGTTTTGGGGAACGGGACCTTACGACTATTCGCTTTTCTACAATTACGAGATCGAGAGCATAGACGTCCAGGTTATGTTCTACAACCTGTTTGCCTGTTCCAACTGCCGCTTCGTGGAAGACGATGACATGGGGAGCTGGTATATTTTCCAAAGCCAGTACGGTCTGATCTCGCTGGGTTCCACCAAGACCGGGTCCATGCTGTGCTTCTCGGATTATTATGAACCTCTGGGAGAAGGCGCCAGCTTCGGCCAGGCTTTCCTCTCCTGGTGTATCGACGACATTGAGACTTGCGCCGGAACCGATTCCCGCGCATGGTTCTATGGCATGACCCTTCTGGGCGATCCCACCTTGAGATTGTCCAGGTTTGCGCCCGCCACCGGCGACGTGAACAGGGATGGAAACGTAGATTTGGCCGACGCGGTATCCCTTTTGAATTACCTGTTCAAAGGCGACGCTTCACCCGATCCCCTCCGATTGGGTGATGCCAACGCCGATTGTGTGGTCGACATCGCCGATGCGATTTTCCTGCTGAACTATCTTTTCAAGAGCGGACCGGAACCGGGCGCCGGATGTGCTTAAAATACCGATCGGAGCATGAAGCTGCCCAGACAGGCGTCCGTCCGGGCGGATTAGGCGGATACTGCGGTTAAAGGAGGAAAATTGAGAAGGATATCAGTGATCGTTCTCCTGGTCGGAATGGTGGGCTTCCCAACCGGAGCCACCCGGGCTCAACTTCATTCCGATCCTGCAAAGGTGACCTGGCTCCGCTGGATGGATCCTTACCGGAATCCGATCACCTATCGTGAGTACCTGGAGTCTCGGCGGTTCGCCGCTCAACTTGACGCCCAGCTCGTCCATGCCGGCAGCAAAGGAGATACCCCCATCTGCATAGTGATAAACAACCTTCTGTATCTTGCCATACAAGACTCCTTTTCAGCGTTTCTTTCCGATCTGGAACTGGACGGCTATGCTGTCAACGCCTACACGGCGCTGAACGATGGGGACGAGGCGGCCCTGAAGGAGATATTGATCTCCGAGCGGGCCAATCGCAACATAGTCGGCTCCATCCTGATCGGTGATCTCCCCGTGGCCTGGTATGAGATGACTCATCCCCCCGAGTACGGCGGAGATCACGTGGAGTTTCCTATCGACCTCTACTTCATGGACTTAGACGGGCGCTGGCTTGATCGCGACACGGACGGTCTATACGACGGCCACGGCGATGGGACCGGAGGTATGGAGGCGGACATCTGGGTGGGGAGGCTTCTGGCAATCAATCTCACTGAGCATGGCGCTTCCGAGGTGGCTATGGTGAACAACTACCTGGACAAGAATCACCGCTTTCGAACCGGAGAACTCAGACTGCAGGACCGGGCCTTGGCTTACGTAGATAACGACTGGAATATGTACGGATACGAAAACGACCTGCTCTTAGCCTACCCCATCACGGATGCGGTGACGGATCCTTATCAAACCACCAGAGAGGATTACATGCAGAGAGTGAGAGAGTCCACCGGCAACCAGTATGAGAATTTGCTCATCTGCTCTCACTCTACTCCCTGGGCCCACTACCTCTACTGGGGGGATGGGCCTTACGATTACTCGCTGTTTCACAATCACGAGATCGAGCAGATCCACGTTCAGGTTCTCTTCTACAATCTCTTCGCCTGTTCCAACTGCCGTTTTGTGGAAGAGGACGATATGGGCAATTGGTATCTGTTTCAGAGCACTTACGGCCTCCTGTCAGTCGGCTCCACGAAGTCCGGGGCCATGCTGTGTTTTGATGACTACTACGGGCCCTTGGGCAGCGGGATGAGTTTCGGAGAGGCCTTCCTCTGGTGGTGCCAGAACAACATGGAGAGTTGTTACGGAGATTACTCCCGGGCCTGGTTTTACGGATTGACCCTTCTGGGCGATCCCACGCTCAAACTTTCGAGGTTTATGCCCGATCGCACCGGAGACGTAAACTGGGACGGAGCAATAGACCTCTCAGACGTGGTTTTTCTGGTAAACTACCTCTTCAAGGGAGGAGATTCGCCTGAGGCCCAGAGGCTGGGCGATCCGAACGCGGATTGTGCGGTCGACATCGCCGATGCGATCTTCTTGCTGAACTACCTTTACAGGGGCGGACCGGAACCGACTGCCGGATGTGCCTGATGTCGTGGCCCCGTCGGTGAAGACCTCTAGAATTTTCCGCGGGATGGCTTCATTTTTCGAACGAGGTGACGTTTAGTTATATGAAGGGCCGATTTCCATTGATTGCGGAGGCCGGTATGAAAACAATCTCGACGGCATTTGCAGTGCTGGCGGTACTGCTTTTATCCTTGCCAGTCCGGGCAGCGTCATTCAACGGCAAGAAGATCTCGGAAGGCGTCTGGAAGGGAGAGAAGATCGAATACGTGGAGGGGGAGATACTCTTCAAGGCCCGCTCCGGTGCCAAGGCTGCCGATCTGGATAAGGTGTTCTCCGATTGCAGGTCCCGATTGGTGGAAGGCTTGGATCAGATCAACATGGGGAAGCTGGAGGTGCCGCCTCCGCTCGATGTCTTCAAGGTCCTGGATGAATTGAATGCCAGTCCCCTGATCGAATTCGCCGAACCGAACATGATAGATCGAGCCCAGTATCCCCCTAATGATCCTTACTTCGCCGACGGTCATCAATGGAGCCTGTACAATGTGGGCCAGCCCGGCGGATGCATCTCGGGGTCGGACATCCACGCCCCGTCTGCCTGGGACATCACGCCCGGGAGCTCGGAGGTCCTCATCGCCATCCTGGATTCGGGGATACCCATGGTGGGGGGTTTTCTCAATCATCCCGATCTGAGCAACAGCAGCAGGTATATACTGGGCGAGGATATAGTGGGGGACGGTGAGCAGGTGAAGGACAACTACGGACACGGTACTCACGTCCTGGGAATCATCGCCGCCAGAACCAATAATTCAGCAGGGGTGGCGGGCGTGGATTGGAGCTGCCGGATATTGATCGATCAGGTTTTCGACAGCTCCGGAATCGGAACCCACAGCACTTTCAGAGCCGGCGTGCTTCACGCCGTGGATTACGGCGCACGGGTGATCAATTACAGCGGCGGGGGACTGCATTCCTTGACCAAGGAACAGGCGGTGGCCTATGCCGACAGCCACAATGTCCTTCTGGTTGCCTCGGCCGGCAACAGCTTCGGAGATTCGGTCATCTACCCGGCACACTATGCCGACAGGTACGGAAACGTCATGGCCGTATCCGCCACCAACTGCAGCGATCGTCTGTCCGACTTCTCCAACTTCGGTCCTCAGATCAGCGTGGCTGCCCCGGGGGGACAGGGATTGCCCTGGGATGCAAACGACATCTTCTCCACCACTCCGTCCTATCCGGTGGCCTTAAGCGAGTCGCCTTACTTTCTGACCCCAAGTTACGGCTATATAGCGGGGACCTCCATGGCTTGCGGCATGGTCACGGGGCTGGCGGCCCTTCTGCTGGCAGTGGATCCCGGTTTCGGTCCCTATGAGCTTCGAGAGATAATCGAAGAAAGCGCAGACGAGGTAGGCGGCTACCAGTACTACATAGAAACCGGAAAGAGCTACGAACTGGGCCACGGACGGATCAACTGCTACCAGGCTGTGACTCTGGCCGCAAACTACACGTATGTCTACGGGGATGCCAACGGCGACGGCGTCGTCACCATAGCAGACGCGATTTTCCTCTTGAATTATCTTTTCAGATCCGGAAGCCTTCCCGATCCCCCGTCGGCCGGGGATGCCAATGGCGACTGCCAGGTCAGCTTGGCGGACGTGCTCTACATCTTGAATTACCTCTACCGCCTGGGGCCGACGCCGGAAAGGGGCTGTGTGGGCAACTGACCGGCGGCTGGGTCCATCTCTTTTCATCTCCCAAACAGCAATGGTATTCGATCCGAGTTGGAGTTGTTGACGCGACTTGTCCCTATTCTCGCCTGATCCCGCGCGGTCGACCATATTCTTCCCTACAGAGCAGATCCATAGGGCAGTGTCGGAGCCTTGCCCGGCCGGGGGTTCCACGAATGCTGTCTGCAGAAATGGCCGCCGGAGTGTTACGAGTCGAGCTGGAAATCCCCTCTTACAACCAGGGAATTCCAGAAAGTGCATTCGACCTGCGGTGGAAAACACCACAAGCTGGAAACGTCCCCTGTCGCGGAAGACTTGCCGCAGCTTGATTCCAGGTGCGATTTCCCTCAAAAATGAGTTGACAACTCCCGGCACGGCGTTATCTTATTAGCCGTTTGTTACGAATTCCACAAGCGCGCCGTTGTGGCCAAGCGTATGCTATTAAATGGCTTCTGGACTGACGGCTTCACTATCGTGGACCACAGGAGGAAACATGTCTATCGTTGATTCCAAGACCGGCAAGGTGAGGAAGAACTACAGCCTGGATGAATTGGTTCAGGCGGCCAACTTGATGCGGGGATATAACATGATCTCCCTTTGTGCCGCGGGTTCCGGGCATGCCGGCGGAACCATGTCCGTAATGGACATCACGGCTGCGCTGTATCTCCACGTGGCCAGGCACGATCCGAAGGACCCGTTCTGGGACGGAAGAGACAGGATCATCTGGTCCACCGGACACAAGGCTCCTTCTTTGTACCTGGGATTGGGAATGGCCGGCTATTATGACGTGCGAGAGGTGGTCAAGCTGAGGAAGCTTTACAGCCCGTTCCAGGGACACCCACACTGGTTGAAGCTGGACGGAGTCGAGGCCTCCACCGGATCCTTGGGACAGGGACTGAGCATAGCCAATGGGATCGCCTTGGCCGCCAGGCTGCAGAAAAAGGAGTACCACGTTTTCTGTCTCACCGGCGACGGGGAACATCAGGAGGGACAGATTTGGGAAGCGGTCATGGAGGCCGGCGACTTCAAACTGGACCATCTGATCAACATCATCGACAACAACCGGCTGCAGATCGACGGCTGGGTGAAAGACGTGATGGACATCGAGCCCCTGGCGGATAAATACAGAGCCTTCAAGTGGAACGTGATGGAGATAGACGGCCACGATATGAAGCAGATCGTCCAGGCGCTGGAGGCGGCCGAAAAGCACAAGGGCCAACCCACGGTCATCATCGCCCACACGGTTAAGGGCAAGGGTGTGGACTTCATGGAGGACGTGGCGGGATGGCACGGTAAGGCTCCCATCTGCGAGCAGATGGAGCAAGCACTGGAGCAGTTGGGTGTGGGCAAGCAGCTCGACTATCATAAGCTGCATAAGATCGCCGACGACTATCAGGCCGAGGCCACCAGGAAGTTGGAAGCCAAGATGCCCAAGTTCAAGAAGGATTACTTCTGGAACGTGCAGGAGGTTATGAAGGTGGACATGGATCCCACCCGCAAGGGCTTCGGCCGGGCACTGGAGAAGAGAGGGGACGACCCCAGGATCGTTTGTCTGGGAGCGGACATCTCGGGTTCCATAGCCATCAGCATGTTTTACGATAAGCATGCGGAGAGGAAGAATAGATTCCTGAGCATGGGCATAGCCGAACAGAGCGGAACGGGTGTGGCCGCAGGCCTGGCCAAAGAGGGAATGATTCCGGTATTCGGGACCTACGGGGTTTTTGCCGCCGGGAGGAATTTGGACCAGCTTCGGACCACGGTGTGCTACGGGAATTTCAACGTTCTGATAGCCGGCGCCCACGGCGGGGTGTCGGTGGGACCGGATGGCGCCACTCATCAGGCCCTGGAGGACCTCTTCCAGATCTGTGGGCTGCCCAATATGCACGTCTCAGTGCCCTGTGATTCTGTGGAGACCGAGAGGGCCACGGAGGCTCTGCTTTTTGACATCAAGGGACCCAAGTATATCAGGTTCGCCCGCGAGGCCACTCCCATCGTCACCGATGAGAACACGCCGTTTGAATTCGGCAAGGCCAACGTTTACAGATTCAGAGGCGAGAAGCCGAATTTCAAAGATGCCTTCGAAGTTAAGCTCGCCTCCCAATACCGATCCGAGAATGAGGATCTGACCATCGTCGCCTGTGGTCCCGAGGTCCCGGAAGCCATGCGGGCCGCCTGGATACTGAAAGAGGACTTCGGGATCGAGAGCCGGATCATCAACCTTCATACCTTGAAACCGCTGGACCATGAGCCGATCATCAGGGCCGCGTTGGAGACCGGCGTCATTGTCACCGCCGAGGAGCATCAGGTGGGGGGATTCGGAAACTGGATCGCCAATGTCGTGTCTCAGGCCACCGAACTCTATAAAAAACCGATGCTATTGGGCATGGTGGGCGTCAAGGACAGATTCGGAGAATCCGGCCAGCCCTGGGAACTGATAAAGGAATTCGAGGTTTCCGCAGAACACATCGCCAAGAAAGCAAAAGAGCTTTACGACATCAAGAAAGGCAAATAGATCCAGACCTTCGCCGAGGGATGCATCCCTGTGTGAGCCTGGTTTAGATAAAGGAAGGCGTCCGGCAGCGAGGATTGGCAATGAGAGGAGAAGAAATGAGATTAGCCGACAGAATGTCCCGATTGGGGACCGAGACAGCGTTCGAAGTTCTGGCCAAGGCCAAACAGCTGGAGGCAAAAGGAAAGCATGTCATTCACCTGGAGATCGGTGAGCCGGATTTCGACACACCCAGAAACATCGTGGATGCGGGAATCAAGGCGCTAAATGAAGGGTACACCCACTACAACCCGTCGGCCGGAGTCGTCGAGCTGCGCAAGGCGGTGGCAGAGGAAGTTGCCAAGACCAGGAACATCCAGGTCAGTCCGGATCAGGTGGTGATAACCCCCGGAGCCAAGCCCATCATGTTTTTTGTGATAATGGCGCTGGTCAACGAGGGAGACGAGGTGATATACCCCAACCCCGGTTTTCCCATCTACGAATCCATGATAAAATTCATAGGGGCCAAGGCCGTGCCCATTCAGCTGCGAGAGGAAAACGACTTCCGCCTGGACACCGAGGAGCTGAAGAAGCTGGTCACCGACAAAACCCGGATGATGGTCGTCAACTCCCCGCAGAATCCCACCGGGGGCATGTTGACCAAGGAGGATCTGAAAGCCATAGCCGACATCGCACAGGAGCGCGACCTGATGGTCTTGTCGGATGAGATATACAGCCGGATAATCTATGAAGGCAGCCATCACAGCATTTCATCCTTCCCCGGAATGCAGGAAAGAACCATAATCCTAGACGGCTTCTCCAAAACTTTCGCCATGACCGGTTGGAGGCTGGGTTACGGAGTGATGAGGGAGGATCTGGCGGTTCTCATCGCCAAACTGCAGACCAACTCCAACTCCTGTACCGCCACCTTCACCCAGATGGCGGGAGTGGAGGGACTCACCGGCCCCCAGAACGAAGTGGACAGGATGGTGGCGGAGTTCAAGAAGAGAAGGGACGTGGTGGTGGCCGGACTGAACGCCATCCCCCGGGTAAGCTGCAAGACGCCCAAAGGCGCCTTCTACGTGTTCCCCAATGTCCGCGAAATCGGATGGGACGTTAGGAGGCTGGGCGATTACCTGCTGAATGAAGCCGGCGTGGCGGTGCTTTTCGGGACCTCCTTCGGGAAATATGGAGAAGGATATGTCCGCATATCTTACGCCAACAGCGTGGAGAACATAAAAGAGGGACTGGCGCGCATGGAAAAGGCGTTGGACAAGATCAAATGAATAGGGTTTCAAGCTCGGTTTTTGACCGATAGGCCGCGCCGGACAGGGGGCACAAAAAAAAGCTCCGGATCGAAAAAAACACTTTACAAACTTTCAGATAGGATTATCTTAGTGCCGAATGCAGGCAAAAGCGACATTTTGACATAGGAGGGTGGTTTTAACAAAATGAACGTTCGGTAAAACTTCAGACATTCACCATCTCACATCAGTTAAGTCATCGGAATGACTCCTCTTGTCGGACCTCCGGGAATTAGCTGCGTGCTAAGGACCTGTCGGCTAAGATTCGGAGAGGATCGATTTGTGCACCGTCTTGCACAGTTTGCACCCTAAACTTTTCGAGCCGGATGTCGATCATATAACAGGTGAATCGACAACGGGTTAAATCTGCGTTGGGGAATTGCTGCAACGTGGATCGAAAATGGCGAAGTCACAACGTTTCTGCATGATGTGCGGTTTTTGATCAACTGAGAGCTGCTGAAGCCGGTTCAATGAAGCCGGCATGAGGCTTAGCTGGCACCGAGTGGGCGGTGCGTTGCACACACTCGTTCATGGGATAGAACAGACGTCAATCCAAGAAGCTGCATCACCACGACGGTCATCAAACTAAACAGAGGACAATTATAACCGCCGCCGCACAAGTGCTTTGACGTGCGGTCAACCCCGAAGGAGGTGAGTGACCCTGGACAAAAGCTAAGTCTTCTGTCAACAGTTCAAAGGTCAACTCTTCATCAGGAGGGAAGGAAATTGGAAAGCAAAAGTCTACTTAAAGCGATGCTCGCGGGCATCATACTCCTTGTGACGTTCTCCTCCCTGGTGCAGGCCGGAACCACGGGAAAGATAGCAGGAACCATCACCGACAAGGAGACCGGCGAGCGGTTGCCCGGAGTGGCCGTGACCATAGTGGGAACCACCATGGGAGCGGCAGCCGACCAAAACGGGCAGTACTTCATCTTGAACCTGATTCCCGGAACCTACAACCTGAGGGCTCAGCTTATAGGTTATGCCCCCATGCAGGTGGATAACGTTTCCGTTTCAGTGGATCTGACCACCACCATCGACTTCACTTTGGTACCCCAGGCGGTGGAGATGACCGGCGTGACGGTGACCGCGGAAAGACCCATTTTCGAGCCCGACCTCACTTCCACCACCCACATAATCACCAGCGCGGAGGTGGTTCACATGCCGGTGATCAGCACCGACGGCATCGTGTACCGCACGCCGGGTGTGGTTTTTGATCCCATCGGGGGCCCCATCAACTCGGGCACCCAGGGAACCGTCATCGGCAACGAGGGCAGCCGGGTTACGGATTCGGCCAATCCCGGAATAACCCTCCGAGGCGGGCGTCCTCAGGAGGTAGTGTACATGGTGGATGGTCTGTCCATCACCGATCCCATCCTGTCCGGCCAGGCCACCAACCTGAATCACTTCACCATTTCCGAGGTGCAGCTCATCGCCAGCGGCTTCAACGCCGAATATGGAAACGCCATGTCCGGTATCGTCAACTACGTTACCCAGGAGGGAGGAGCCCAGTTTTCCGGGAGGTATCAGTACTCCACGGACCAGCTTTTGGGCGATAAATACGACCTGGGAACCAACGAACACTTTCTAACCCTGGGCGGGCCCGTGCCCGGCACCATGGGGAAGATGACCTATTACCTCAGCGGCAATCTCTACCTCACCAACGATTGGGGTCCGCGGCTTCACACGCTGCCTCACCACCATCAGCAGACCTATCGTACCCAGGGGAAGCTGGTCTATCACCTTACCCCGGCGGTTACCTTAAGAGCCGGCGGTTTTTACAACCGGAGGCAATACGAGAGGTACAACCACAGCTACCTTTACGACCTGGCCAGCTTCGACGCCACTCTGGAGAAGGCCGACCAGGCCTGGTTGGGTTTGACCCATAACCTGTCCAAGAGCACCTTCTACGAGGTTAAGCTGGGATATTTCAAGAACGATTGGAACATAGGCAGGCGGCTGGACATGAACTTCCTGGAGCGAACCGCCCACGACATGTACCCCGACGATCCGGCGGCGGCCCAGGCGTTCATCGATAAGCACAAAGACGACGTGTGGGACGGCAAGTGGTGGCACGACTACAAATTCTGCGTCGCCACGCCGGATACCAGCGAATGGCGAAGGTACCGGGAGCGCAGGCAGGAACAGAACTATCCTCTGGCCGTGGACAATCTGTTCTGGTCCGAGTACGACACCCGAAACTATCAGATCAGAAACAGCGAGGTCTACACCGTCAAGGGCGACGTGACCAGCCAGATCAACTTCAACAACCAAATCAAGACCGGAGGGGAGATCAACTCCTACAAGATCACCCGCCATTACAACAGCCTTCCCTGGGATGCCCAGCCCTTCATCGACATCTACGAGTACAAACCCTTGGGAGGGGCTTTCTACGTGCAGGACAAAATCGAGTTCCAGGGACTGACCGTGAATATCGGGGCTCGCGTGGATTACCTGAGCAAGGACGCCAATGTTTGGAAGGACGAATTTATCGTTCCCGCCCGGCCCGATCTGGAGGCCGATTCGGTGGGCGGCAGAGACACCGCTCCCTACGGCGCCAAGTCCAATGACAATTGGGACTTCAGCCCCCGGTTGGGCATCTCTCACCCCATCTCCGACAAGATGACCATCTTCTTCAACTACGGTCATTTCGTTCAACAGCCTCGCTTCCTGGAGCTGTATGAATCGCTGGCTCCCAATCTTCAGAGGGCCAACCAGAGGGTGGGAAACCCGGGCCTGTATGCCACCAGGAACATACAGTATGAGCTGGGATTGACCCGGGCCGTCACACCGGATATCAAGTTCAACATCACCGCCTACTACAAAGACGTTTACAACATGATACAGTCCGAGAGGATCTTCATCGTACCCCAGCCCTACGACGTTTACAAGAACCTGGATTACTCGAACGTAAAAGGCCTGGAGATAACCCTGAGCAAGCGTCCCCGGAAATTCCTGTCATTCAACCTCTCCTACGTTTTGCAGTTTGCGCAGGGCACCAACTCCGATTACACCGACCAGTACGAGTACCACTCTCGTGATCCCATCGATCCGGTCACCGGTCTTCCCCGGGTTTTCCCGGAGAGCGTCAACCCCCTGGACTTCGACCGAAGACACAGCTTCGTGCTGGAGGCCAATTGGAGGTTTCCCGAGGACTTCGGCTGGATGCCCCTGCGGAACTCCGGCGTGAACATCATTTCCGAAGCCAACAGCGGTTTGCCTTACACCAAGAGGGACTATAAGGGCAACCGGGTGGGAACCACCAACCAGTACCGCAAGCCCTGGACCTATAACACCGATCTGACCGTGGACAAGAGCTTCTACGTCCTGGGACGGGAGATAGACGTGTTCATCCAGGTATTCAACCTGTTCGACCGGATCAACATCTTAGACGTGTATCCTGCCACCGGCAGGCCGGATGACGACGGTTACCGTCTGGATGCTTCCTCGGTCCAGGATCCCGGAGAGGATAGTAACAATCAATATTGGAGTTGGATAAAGGTCAAGGACCTCAACGGAGACGGCCACATCAGCGCGGAGGAACAGGCCATAGCCTATACCAACGCTTACCGGCTGTATGCCAATGATCCCATGAACTATGGCGCTCCCAGGCAGATCAGCGTGGGTTTCTCCGTGGCCTTCTAAAGCCGGCCTGACACGAAACGAAGATTCATTCGAAGGAATGAATGCTTAAAAAGGAGATTCGACATGGAGAAGTTAGCAAGCAAACGTGGGGTCACGGGCGGGTTGGTCTTTCTGTGCCTTCTGCTGATGCTGTTTTTTCCTCTGCGCAGCGAAGCTCGCAGGCCGGTGCAGAAGGTCACTCCACCGTTGGCCAAGGCGGCGCAGACTGAGCATTTCAGTCAGAAGACCAGATATATCAGGCACGGCCTGGACGTGAACGATTTCCGGATTCCCATGACCAACTACGCCATCTTCGGCCAGTTCATCGATCTGGGAGCCGCCGGAGGCGAGTGGCCCAAAGGCTCCAACGAGTTCTACATCTACGGTGCGGGAATATGGGTGGGGGGGACCGTGAACAACCCCACTCTGCAGACCCTGGCCTTCAGCAACGGCGGAAGCAAGAGGGATACGGTTCTCTTTGGGGCTATTACCGATCCACGGGTGGCCATCGGGTACAATCCCAGCGGCGGGGCCGAGGAGATGTCCGGGCTTACCGACATATTCATCACCGGTCACCCCGAGGATTATGACGACAATCCCGATTACTGGCCGCTG